>Ga0214545_1003083_pt1 | contig 32012 bp, 15 predicted proteins | sample CNSS4metaG_FD_160064 | JGI IMG/M metagenome (GOLD analysis project Ga0214545, IMG submission 160064) | Root nodule microbial communities from cowpea collected in UCLA plant growth center, Los Angeles, California, USA - CNSS4 | ecosystem: Host-associated > Plants > Roots > Nodule | place: USA...
CACACACACACACACACACACACACACACACACACACACACACACACACACACACACACACACACACACACACATATATATATATAAATATAAAACATAACAGTTCCTTGGCGAACCAACACCCTCTCCTAGGTCGCTTGAGCGAGCAACGCGAACTAACACCACTCACAAAAGGCATACATAAGACTCAAACCCAAGTCCTCTCACATAACAAAGTACACTCAACCTCATGAACTAGTACTTTTCCACGTCATACCAATTAACATTTAATGTCATAAAAGTTTCATTCTCCCTCATTTATTAATTAATTAATTATTTAATTAATTGATTTTCCTAGTACTTTTTCACGTCATACCAATTAACATTTAATGTCATAAAAGTTTTATTCTCCCTCATTTATTAATTAATTAATTATTTAATTAATTGATTTTCCTACGCATGGCACTCTAGTCTGGATGGTCGTCATGACTATCATCTCATTTGAATCGTAAATCTGAATTTATACAGATTTACGATTAGTAAGTTGTATTTGCATGAAGCCTCTTAACTTCCTGATTTTATTTCTATTGTCTTTGAGATTTAGAATACTTTTGAATGCAGTGAACCTGCATCATGAAGTCTGACTCTCCGACAAAAACAGACTACTTTGTCGCTTTTATTGTAATATGTTTCTACTTTTATTTTTTTTTTGGAGAGTAATATATAACTATTCTCGCTTCCCCGAAATTTCAACACTCAAATAAGTTACAATATCTCTTTAAACTAAGAACTTATATATATATATATATATATATATATATATATATATATATTTTGATATTGTAGTAACAATATCTTTTTTCATGTTAAATTATGAGTTAAATAAATTATTGATCCTTTAAGTTTTAATGAAAATTAAAATTAGTTAATTTTTAAAAATTTGATCTAATTTAATTTCCAACTTTAAAAATTAGAGGATTTAATTCTTTTAACCAAATTTTGTTAAGTTTATTCGATATTTCAAACGCGTTTTAGGATAGTAACTGAGTTGTTTACACTGTTTGACACAATTCTATTTCAATGTTTGTTGAAAAAATAAATTTGAAACATCAAATAAATTTTATAAAATTGGGTTAAAATGACTAAATTCATACATTTCTAAAATTAAGAGACTAAATTGGATCAAAATTTTGAAGAGAGACTAATTCTAATTTTCACTAAAAGTTTAGGAAAAAAAAATATTTAACTCTTAAATTATTGAGAAAGTAATTTATTTTGAAGAATGTTAACCAAAGGAAGTGTAATTATAGTTTACTTATATATTTATGTATGTCTTTTGCTTAATATCCATAACACATGAACTTTAGAAATTAAATTACTGGTTTTGTTGTTACAAAAATCACCATAAATCATAAAAGTATGTAGAATAATGATAAAAAAGAAGTAAGAAATAAAAAACTAAAAAAGTTAAAATAAAGAAAGATAATAATGTTTAAATATAATATAAAAAAAAACAGAATCTTTACTTTGGTTTTCATGGTTGATCTCCAGGTGTAAAATATTGGCAGAATTAGAGGCTAGAAATTGCATCTGGAATAATTGTTTTAGAATTTTAGAAAAGAATACAAAGAATCTAGAATGCTTAAAGATTGAACGTTTGCCTCTGATTCCAGTTTTGTCTAATAGGAGCCGTCTCCTTTGTCTGTTTATTGCAGGATAGATTCCTAACTCACGGGTTTCGGCGTTGGTATGACTCAGCAAGTTGAGGGGGGATAATTAACGACTTCATTTTCTCTCCAGTTGTACAATTACTGCTATTCAAATTGTTTTATTAAAAATACTACAAACCCAATATTTTTAAACTCAAATTATATTTGCTGGCCATTATCCAGCTAAATATCGATGGAGAAAATCCTTATACATAATTAATTTTATGTGCAGCTCTTTCAGGTTCTTATTTGGTTTTAAAAAAATACTTCAATTTTCAAATTTAATTTATAATTATTTAAATTTATATTATTTCAAATCCATATTTTGGATTTTAAGTCTTGTTTATTTACTTAGATTTGAATTAGATATAAATTTGATAATTTTTATATTTTATAATAAGGTAAATTCATGTTAAATTATATAAGGTCAAATACGAATTAGATTGGTCTAAGCCGAATCCAAGCCAAGTTGGGCTAGGTCTGACTAATGTAAGTTTTGGTCAGATCAGTCTAAGGTAAGTTAGGTCAGTCAAACCATATCAAATTGGATCATGCTAGTCTAGGTCAAACAAAGTTGTATTAGGTGCATGTGAGGCCAAGTCAACTAGAGTTTATGTGAGGTTGATTAAGCACGAACCTAGTTAAGTAGTCTTAGATCCACTTAAAACAGAGTTGACATTTTCTACAACAGATTAAATTGTCCTATGCCAATTTCGGGTAGGATCAACTCAAGTGCACGTTAGAATGAACACAGTCTAGAACAAGTCAAGCTAAGTCGACTAGGGAAAGTCGAGCCGAAATAGGCTACGCCGAAATTCGGCTTTGGTTGGATCGGGTCAGTCTGAATATATGTAGGGCAAAATGAACCCTAATCCATGTTAGGTTGAATTGAGTCAAGGTTTGGTTGATCAAACCATACTTTTTTGGAATTTAAGAATGAGTTGAAAATCCCACATTCGATAAAAAAGAAAATGAAATTTGAATTGTATATATAAAAAAAAACTTACTTGAACCTTAATTTTTTTTTTTTTTAGAAATGACGTTAAATTTCTTATATGAAAACTCATTCTCAAAGGTGGTAAATAGGGATGGCAACGGATTAGGTCGGGCACGGATAGTGCCTACCCGCAACCCGACCCGCAAAAAAAAAAATTCGCCCGCTACCCGCTCGTTTACTCATCAGGTATATGCTTAAAAAATATCTGTGGATATTTTTAAAACCCGCAAATACCCGTGGATACTCGATACCCGCAAATATTTAAAAAATATATATTTTATAAATTTTTTAATATAAAATTATAAAAATAAAATATAAATAAAATAAAATTATAATTATAATTAGATTTGATATAATAAAATATACTGTTAATTTTAATTTTAATTAAATTTAACTTAATAAAATATAAATTAAATTTTATTTTTATTTTTATTTTGTAGGTAACGGATATCTGCGGGTACGGATAGTACAATACTCGACCCGTTTATAAGCGGATATTAAAATACCCGTTACCCGCTACTTGCGAGTAATAAATATCCACGGATAATAACTATCCACCGTAGATTTTATCCGCGGATATCCGCGAAGGTGGATATTTTTGCCATCCTAGTGATAAATTACAACTCATACATCAATATAGTCCATCCAATTCAATTTACCCCATTTAAAAAACTCCAACAAATTACATTTAATGTGGTAAGAAATAACCGGGAATATTATATCCTGATTGGATTTGGACTGTACCCTGTATTTCAGAAAAATCTAAAGTCTCTTATAAAAATGCATTCTCTCTGTTTTCTCGTCAGGCCTCTTCGTTCTATAAAGTTGGTCTAAAGAGTATCCATCCATCCACAACAGGAAAAAGAAAAATGGAAGTGAAGAATAAATACATAGTCACAAAGCATCACATTCAAGATGCACCCAAAGAAGCCAACTTTGAGCTTAAAACAGAGACAATTACTCTGTCCATTGCGCCAGGTTCTGATCATATCATAGTCAAGAATCTCTACATTTCCATCGACCCCTACCAGCTTAACCGCATGAAACTTTCTAGTCCCTCCCAAGCTACTATAAGCTTTGCAGCACCCATAAACCCAGGCCAGGTAATCGTTAACTATTTTTGGTAACTCAATGATTTTGATTATAACTATGATGCTCCGACACGTCTCATAAATGACGTGTTCTATGTTCGACACGTATCGGATACCGATACTCTGTACGATATTTATAAGATATACTATGTCTAATTTGAAAGATATTTTTTTATCTTTGACATCATTTTGATGATTAAAATAAGAAACAAATCTTATTCTATTACTAATTTTTGTATATTAGATATTAGATAGATAGATTGAATTATTTTTATATTAGTTGACAATGTGTTAGTTGACAATTTCAAACTTAACATGTATATATACGCCGTGTTTCATATTCTATATTTTTTTCAATTTAGTCGTATCTTTGTATCTATGTTCATGTCGTATCCATACCGGTGTCCATATATATGTCATAAACATTTATCTAAATTTATGTTAATAGTTATTGTGTTGTTCTGTTTTGACACATTACAGGCCATTGATGGTGCTGTTATTGGAAAAGTTGTGGCTTCTGGGAATGCTAAGTTTCAGAAAGATGATTTGGTGCTGGGAGTATTCACATGGGCACACTACAGTTTGGTGAAGGAAGGGAATATCTTGAAAAAATTAGAGTCCTCTGAATTTCCACTACCCTATTATCTTGGAGTTCTGGGTAATTACCATTTGCTGCATATCATTCATCACTTGTTGCATAGATTTTGATTCAAACCTTCTTCAGGGGAGAAGGAGAAAAAAAATAAGAAAAAGAAATTAAACTAAAATTACTTTGTAATGGTTAAACCCCTCTTGAAAAACACTGATATGACACTTTCTATAAAACTGTTCACAACAAAAAGAAAAAAAAAGAATAATAGCCTTGTAAGAATATCTTCTTGGAATTAGTGTCTCTGAAAAAGACTTTATTAGACGAGAGAAAACAAATACCATTTGATTCATACCTAGGCATTAACGAAATTAAACTCCAGCTGTCAAAGATTGGCTTCATATCGATAAGTTGGGAGCATTAAAAAAAAAAACCTTGTTAGATAATCACTAGGTAATTGTTGTTTTGAGGTCTAATAATTTTACATTTTTTAAAAGTTATAATTAAAAACAAATTAATTACTGGTTTAGTTCCTTCTAGGTTTTAAGGAAGATTTTTCCTGGAGTGGCACAACACTAATAAGACTTGAGTCCAATTACATAAGACATTGACATCACTCTCAACCAAAACCTTTAAGGTAATAAATTTGTGAATTTTTATCTTTATATAATGCTCTACTCTTTCATTTCTAACCAACGTGAGATTTAGACTCACAATTAAATTCCTAACTTCTATTTTGTATCAAAGTATCCGTTGATATTGTTGAAATTTGATTTTTTTATGTATTTATTTGCATTGTGTGGTGCAGGATTCAACGGACTGTCAGCTTATGCGGGGTTTTTTGAATTGTGTAAACCCCAAAAGGGTGAAAAGGTTTTTGTCTCAGCAGCTTGTGGAGCCGTTGGAAATTTAGTGGGTCAATACGCGAAGCTTTTAGGTTGCTATGTTGTTGGTTGTGCAGGTACTCACAAAAAGGTAGAGTAACTCAACTTTTCCATTTTATGCTTACTTGGATTTCAAGCTTAAAACCCTAATCTCATGCATTATTGTCATAGGTGGAATTGCTTAAGCAAGAGCTGGGTTTTGACGAAGCATTCAACTACAACCAAGAAAAAGATCTAAACTCTGCTCTTAAAAGGTTTGTAATGGAATATAATTTCATAACGGCTTAAATATATGTTTAGTTATTAAACTTTCACACCAAATTAAAAACTACAAACATATTTAACCTAATCATGAACCTATTTTATATTATAGGTATTTTCCGGATGGAATTGATGTATATTTTGACAATGTTGGGGGTGAGATGTTGGAAGCAGCTGTTGGTAACATGAAAATATTTGGAAGAGTGGCTGTTTGTGGGGTAATAGCTGAGTACACGAGTGGTGGAAGAAAAGCTGCACCAAACATGATGGACATTGTGTACAAGAGAATCAACATCAGAGGATTTTTGGCTGCTGATTTTCTGAATGTTTTCGAAGATTTTTATGCAAAAACTTCGGATTATCTTCGTACAGGAAAGTTAAAGATAATTGAAGACATTTCAGCAGGCGTGGAGAGCATCCCTTCTGCTTTTGTTGGACTCTTCAAAGGGGACAACATCGGAAAGAAAGTTATAAGTTTAGTAGAAGAGTGATGGAGGAACGAAGTGAAGGTTGAGTAAGAGATTAGAGAAAATGCTACTCATTTGATCTTTTAGAATAAGGTTGTTGTTTTTGTTTAACAGGAGATGATGGGTGGTTCCATCTTAGAAACAACATCACGTATTGAACAACGTTGTATCCAAAGTGTGATTGTTTTATGCGGAAAACTGTCCCAAAATCTCCCACAAACAATGAAATGGTTCTCATGTGTGGTTGGAGTTATTAAGGTAAGTGTTCTCGTAAAAGGTACACATCAAAAGCTTGTTGGTCGTCTTCGACAATTTAATGCCTTATCATGGGCCACATGTATTGCCAAGTACAATGAAGTGTGGCAAGTGATTTGGTTTGCAATTTTGTGTCTGAGGTACCTTTACTCAATATTTATTAGCAACTTGGCCTAACTAACATTTTATGGTATTAATAAGGGTTAAGTATGTTTTTAGTCCCTTATCTTTGACTCAAAATTGAAATTTGTCCATGTCTGAAACTTTAATACATTTTGGTCCCTAAATTTTAAAAATCAATGAATATAGTCTTTTTAACTCAATTACGTTAACTTCTTTTGAGGTGTCGAACGCATTTCTCAGTAGATATTAAACTAAGAATGTATCAAACAATGTAAAAAGCTTTAATATTAACATGAAAAGTGTTGACACGTAAAAAAAAATTAACATAATTGAGTTAAAAGGACTATATTAATTCATTTTTAAAGTTTAGGGACCAAAATTTAATGAAGTTTCAAAGAAGGACAAATTCCAATTTTGTATCAAAGTTCAGGGACTAAAAATATACTTAACCCTATTAAAAACAAGGGTTAAATATGTTTTTTATGCCTTAAGTTTTAGTAAAATTTGAAATTAGTTCCTTAACTCAAATATTATCATAAGATGCGTCTAAAATGTTAAATAAACTTAACAAAATTTGATAAGAAAAATTAAATATACACATTTATAAAGACGAAAGATTAAATTGGCATAAAGCTTTAACGAGGGACTAGTTCCAAAATTCATCGAAACTTGAAGGACCAAAAACATATTTAACCCTAAAAATAAAAATGATAATAGTTGAAGAAGAAGATAATTAAGTAATCATTTCCGATAAATAAGATTATTGCTTCTACAAGTGAAAGTTATATATATCAATTTTAGACACCGCTTGTCAAAAAGTGAATGTTTTATGACAAGTGAATTCTTAACCATTTATACCAATTCTAATTATGGTTACACTTGGTTAAAAAACGTATTAAAAATATAAGTAATTTAAAAAATAATAATTCATATGTACTCTAATAAATTTAATTTAAACAAATAATGATGTATTCGTTTAATAAAGGTATAAATACACATTTGGTACCCAAACTTTTTCGGAAAGTTCAATTTGGTACCCGAACTTTAGGAATGTTCAATTTGGTACCCCAATTTTCTAAAGAGATTCAATTTGATCATCTCCGTTAAGTTGGAGTTAACACCGTGTCCGTACAGGACACGTGTCAAGCCATGAATTTTTTTTTTTTTTAATTTTTTTTTTCCAAAAAAATTAATTTTTTTTTCAAAGAATTTAAAAACTGGCACGTGTCAGTTTATCATCGTGTCACGTGACAGCTTACAATCATGATACGTGATAGTGTAATAGCTGTTTTTAATTTAGTATTTTAATTTAAATTTTTGGTTCAATTTAGTACCCAATTTTATAAAATCATCTAATTTCGTTATTTTTTATTTGACACTAAATTAGTAAATAAGCTTTATTAGAACCTCTAGAGACATGTTACAATTATGGAAGAAATAAAAGAAGTTGAAATTTAATTTAAAGAGCAAATGCATTGAGTTAGTGTTTAATTGTGCAGAGTGCGTAGAAGAAGAAATGCCCCTCCAATCGATGTTCACATGACCGTTAAGAAGGGGTTTCTCACAACCGTGGCGCAAAAATGCAACACTCTAATCAAACTCAAACAGCTACACGCTCACATCCTCCGATGCCGTTACAACGACGCGCCGTTTTCCCTCGCGCCGCTTCTCTCCGCCGCAGCCACCTCCAACGACGCGTCGTTTTTCTCCTACGCTCGCTCCATCTTCCGCCACCTCACCCACCGCAACACCTTCATGCACAACACCATGATCAGAGGCTACCTCCAAGCGCGTTTACCCATCCTCGCTGTGTCCTGCTACTTGTCCATGCTCCAAAACGGCGTTGCCGTTAACAACTACACGTTCCCACCTTTGATCAAGGCTTGCATTGCGCTTCTTCCTTCTTCGAACGTCGTTGGCCGTTTGGTGCACGGCCACGTCGTGGTGTTCGGGTTCCGCGACGACCCTTACGTGGTGAGTGCGTTTATCGAGTTCTACTCTGTTTCTCGTGAGGTGGAACATGCACGGGTATTGTTTGATAAAACGACAAAGAAGGATGTGGTGTTGGGGACAGCGATGGTTGACGGTTATGGTAAAATGGGGAATGTGGAAAAGGCTAGAGAAGTGTTTGAGCAAATGCCTGACAGAAACGCTGTGTCGTGGAGTGCCATGATAGCAGCGTATTCTCGAGTTAGTGACTTCAAGGAAGTGCTGGCTTTGTTTGCAGAGATGCAAAAAGAGGGTACAAAGCCGAATGAGTCCGTCCTTGTCTCGGTTCTCACTGCGTGTGCTCATCTTGGTGCATTCGCACAGGGACTGTGGGTGCATTCCTATGCCAAGAGATTCCAACTTGACTCCAATCCAATTCTGGCAACGGCTTTGGTGGACATGTATTCGAAATGTGGATGTGTAGAATCTGCTTTATCTGTTTTTCAGGGTATTGCAGATAAGGATGCCGGTGCGTGGAATGCTATGATTTGTGGTGTTGCCTTGAATGGTGATGCAGAGAAATCGCTGGAGTTGTTTTATCAAATGGCTGCTTCTGGGACTAAGCCGAATGAGACTACATTTGTGGCTGTCCTCACTGCTTGCACTCATGCAAAGATGGTTCAGCAAGGTCTTTGGTTGTTTGAAGAAATGAGTAGCTCTTATGGAGTTGCCCCAAAAATGGAGCACTGTGCTTGTGTTGTTGACCTTCTGTCAAGAGCTGGCATGGTAGAGGAGGCTGAGAAATTTATTGAGGAGAATATGGGTGGACTTGCAGCCAGTGATGCTAACGTGTGGGGTGCTCTTCTAAATGCATGTAGAATTCATAAAAATATTCATGTTGGGAATAGAGTATGGAAAAAACTGCTTGATATGGGGATATCTGACTGTGGTTCTCACGTTCTTACTTACAATATATATAGAGAAGCTGGGTGGGAAGCAGACGCAAAACAAGTTAGGAATAGGATTGAAGAAATAGGGATGAGAAAGAAGCCCGGATGCAGCATAATAGAGGTGGATAATGAAGTTGAAGAGTTTCTTGCAGGTGATCATTCTCATCCACAAGCACAGGAAATGTGCAGATTACTGGATTCCATTCTCAAGATGGGAATTTCAGAGCACTTCTGATGGGTGTGAGTTATTGTTTACTGCTGTGTTGTTTTCTTACATGCTTTAGGTTAATTATAGTTATTTGCAAAAACCTTGGACATGAAAAGAAAATCAAATATAAATTGTGGTTCCTTTATTGTTGAATTTATGAGGGAAGTGGCTCCACCAGGGAAAAAAGAGCAAAAGAAAGAAAGGAAAGGACACACAGGATTATACTGAAGTTAACATATCATGGCATAAAGAATTTGGAGAATATTTTACACTGGCTTATTTCAGTTTTCCGCCTAACAAGCATCTTGCCTACTTATTACATAATTGATGGTTACTGCATCGATGACTTGTCATTCCGTAAAGTTTAATAAATCGTGTGAACTGCTGATACATAGTGACAGCACACTCGTGGTCCTTTCATAAATTTCTCTGTAGAACATCAAGTCAAAGGTAGCCATTTCTGTTTTTCCTTCTGTTTACTCATTCGTCACAGCATCCTCCAGGCATCAAATGATAAATGAATTGTGCGCCTCTCAGCTGTTGGGTGGTGGAAATGCGGCAATGAACGTAATAGGCATTCCAAAGTCAGGTGTCAAGAACACTGATTTGCCTGAAAATTTTCTGCTGATAATAAACCACTGATAAGGCGTCCAAGCCTTTCAGCTCCAGGCCCTGGTCTAAGGTCGGTGATATTTCCTATGCCAGAATATTGGTCAATGGTGCTTGAATTCGCTTGACTGAACCACTTGCCGGGCACGTAACCATCTGCATTTCTTCCCAAGAGTTCCTTATCAATCTTATCCAAGACTGGTTCGTTCCTGCCAAATTTCCTAGCAAAAGGAGCATTGCTATCCACCATTCTCTGGTAATCATGATCTGTAAGAAAATGGGGATGTTGTTTTGGAGGGTTGTCCCATGATATAAAGTGGAGGTCATGATTAACGGTAGTGTTACGAAACTCCTCCGCATTGCAGATGACTGTGTGAAAATACCCTTCTGGGGAAGACAGAAAGTTGGCATAGTACATCAAGACTATTCTGGGTAAGTTATCCCAACCCCATATACAGTATTCAGTAAATGGGCGAGAGAGCATCATCCAGGCAGAACCTGAGCAAAATCAAGAATCAAATTTTAACAACTCCCATTACATGAAATTGAGACAACCAGTTTCAAATTACTTTAAACTGTGATTTCATGTAACAAATTAGTCGTACATGTCTTCATATTTAGGAAAACAAGTAAAGAGAAACTTTGAAATGGCACGAGTTTGAGCATTTGTAATTATGCCTGATTATGAATTAAAGGAATTTATGAGGATTGGAAGCTCAGAAGTTATGCTTGCCAACCAGCATTGGAAACATGTATATAAATAACTTCAAGATGAATGCCAGAAAATTGAGGACAAAATAAGCAAAAGAACGGGAGCATGTGTAGAAAAGGTATTGAAATTCACACTCACACAGTACTATCAAATATCAATATCTTATCTTTCACACTAAACATTATTAGTGTCGGACTAGGTTCAAGAATTTCCGTAACTGCTCTGAGTATTTGTAATTGTCTTTAAATCTATGCAGGGATTAGAATTAATTTTGAGCACTTAAACAAACTCGAATTTGAAACAGTGATTCGTGAAAATAATAGGTAAGAGTTTGTCACCTGTAAACAGTTTATAAGCCGTGGGCACATTTCTTTTTTCCGATACCCAAAATACATCAGATTTCTGCAAACTATAAAGACCTGGATCAAGTATGACTGGCTTGGCTCTATGAGACCTATTCAAACGAGTAAAGTAGCCCTGGTAAAGAACGGATACATTGATCTTTACAAATTTTATGTCACTTGACATTCATAAATCATGTAACGAAAAGAATTAGTAACTTACTCCTTCCAACCAATATCACTCGTGTGTTCAATGAAGTTCAGGTGCCTGGGAATAGACGACAGCGTATGCAGCAAATCTGTTGTGTATAAGAAACAGCAAATTGCAAAAGTTGGTCATTGACAATGAAAACTGGACAACACAGTCCGTGGTTCTCTGTGTCTATTTTTGAACTTCAAACAACTAGCAAAATTAATCAGTAGATCATTAAATTCTTTCACAGTGTAAATTTCTTGAAGAATATTAATACTTAGTATTATGTAACATTCAATCGCGAATATACTTTATTAATTTTTATAATAACTATCTTAAAAATATCTCAATAATTAAAACAATAAAACAAATAAATGCAAGTATTTTTGTTTAAAGAAAAAATAAATATAATATCAGAAGTTTTAAGTTATGCACGACAAATCTTAAGTCATTATTCGACAAAGAAAACACAACATGGATACAGTTTAAAGATAAAATTATTGTAAAAGTTAATATAATTACTGTGCATTTAATAATTTATAATTGAATTTCTACTTTACAATATTACTATCATATGACTCACCTCCACTAATATAGATTACTATAAAAAACACATTATTTATAAAAAATATATATATATATATATATATATATATATATATATAAATAAATAAAGAAAAAGACAGTGAGTTTGCCGACAAAAATAACTATTGGTCAAGCAAGCAAACAAGATATAAAATACTTCTAAAACACAGATTGGATCCTGGTTAGGCTAACAAAAAATCTATACTTAACAGGGAGTAGCGACGAAGAAGACATATAAAAGATAAGAATGTCTAAAGACCCCAAGACCCCAAAAGAAGCAGATTAACAGAAACATCATTATTAGTGATGAAGATAATTTCTTTTTTTTTCTAACAAATTTCTTCATAAGAATAAGAAAACAAAACTGAATAAAGTTAAAACTAGTTATTTACAAATTAGTTTTAAAAAAATATAAATATATCAACTTTTACACAATAATTTTCACTTCAGTTCTGGATAAGTTTCTTATTTTTCTCGTAACAGAAATGTTCAGGAGAGGAGAAACTACGTTAGTATAACCAGGAAAACACGCATACTTGGTAAGTGTAAGTGTGCGAGGGAGAAGGAGAAGGTTCGTACCATCTTGGGTTACCAAAGGGTAATCGGAAGCGCTCAAATTAATGAACCAATCCCAATCCCGAGCTTGATTCAACAAAACGGCCGCGGCGTGAAGAGTATTAGCGACCATAGTGGGTCCTCTGTAGGTAACCAAGTTGGCCTTAACCACCGTCCTCACATTTCCGAATTTCACAAAGAGAGGCTCGTTGGTCACGAAATTCGCGAGCTCCAACCTCTCCCTTGCCGGGGCCTCGAGGTCCAAATGCACCGCGTAGTGGTTCCACGGATGGTACAGAGCCTTCAGCGTCCTCTTCAAACTCTCCCCGTCGCCCGCCGACCCCGAGATCAGGTAGGCGATTCGCGGCACCGCGCTCGTCGATGTGGGACTCACCCTGAGCTTCGACTCCACGAAATGTGGCCGTTCCGGCGGGGCTTGGGCGCGGTGGTGGTGGCGGCGTTGGGAGGAGGAGGTGGAGGAAGCGAGGAGCGAGAGGAGAAGGAGGAAGGTGGATAAGAAGAGAGAGAGGATGAGTGGGAGGAAGCAGTTGTTGTTCTTGGTGTTGTTGTGGTGCTTGCTGGGTTCCATGGCGTGCGTGTTGTGTAAGTTGTGAAGACGCAGGATCTATGTTGGCGTGAAACGCGCGGAGAAGGTGAGTGGAGAAGTAAAGAGTAGAGAAACATGCTACTTAATTCTTAGTGGCCAACCTTCACCGCGATGATTATGAAGGGAGTGGCCCATTATCAAAAGCATCCACTCTTTCTATTTTTTTATTATAAAGAATAAATAAACTTTTTTTATTGATTGTCATATATTATTTAATAAAATATCTAAAGTGATTTAAATATTTTGTTTAAACATGTCTTTTAAATAGAAAAGTGTGACAAAATACAAATTTTAAAAGGAAAACAATACTCCAAGTGTGAAAATGGGTTGGAATCTGCGAGTCAATTTGGTTCATTACGAGTTCGGGTCAGGTTGGGTTAAAATTTTTTTATAAATTTCAATACAAGTTGATTTTTGACCCGGCTCATCTAAAACTCAACTCACTCAGGTTGAACCATGGTGAGTCGGGTTGGCTCATCAACCCGCAAATAAAAAGTCACAAGTATTTTGTGTTAAGTTGGACTTTATATTTGAATCATGCTAGATTTTTTTTTAGCCAACACATATATAATTTGTATTGTGATTTTGATTTGTATTTCGATTGTATTAAAGTTTTTTTAATTAGAATTATAATCTAGTTTAAACTCAAAAAAAATAAAAAAATGTATTCTTTTTTATGAAGTAAGTCCGTGAGTCAACTCGTTTAACTCGCCAACCGCAGTAGGCCAGATCAAGTTGGAATTTTTTATCTTGCTAATTAGTAAGCCGAGTTGGATTGGTTTACTAAATAATCAACCCGTAGTGAGTCGAGTCAGATCGGACTGAATTATCCATTTTGACAACTCTAATTTAAACCATTAATGATTAATCGCCCTGATAACGATAACAAGTTTCATTAAATACTCCATCAGATAATCTTACCTTTTACCGTTTAAGAATAAACTCTTTCCATAATTATTATGTTAATGACCAAATTCTTTTGAAGATTGAAACCTGGTTTATTCAATTATCATTCTTAATTATACCCTTTCCTAATTTTTTTATTATTTTCATTCATATACAAGAAAGTTAATGGTCAAGTGGTCTAATTAAGTCTAAAGTATATTTTAGAAAATATTTGGCAATATCGTATAGTAATCATAAATATTCACAAAAATAAATTAAAGAATCAAAATAATCGTTGACATAAGGAAAAAATAAGGAAAATATAATTAAATCTAAATATTATTTAATTCTTGCACATTGAATGAGACAGGGACCATTTTTTTCTGTTGAAATTTAAGGAAATGTAAATAAATTCAATTATAGTTGGTAAGGTATTCAAATAATTAATATTTTAATGTATAAAATAAGATACTTGAAATATTTTCAATTAATGATCGTTTAAACAACTGGAAATCATTTGAACATCATTTTTTTCTCCTACTGTTTTCTCAATTCAAAAGATGAATTTAAACATTCTTGGAATTTGAATTATTTTTAAATCCATTGAGTTATATTATTTTTTCATAAATATTTCTATAATAATCTAATAATTAAATAAATATTTCGTATGTAATAAAATATGAATATAACATTTATTTGTTCATTTAGCATCAGAAATAAATTAGTAATTAGTTGTTAAAAGAAAAAGAAAAGAATTGACTTGTATTGACTCGTGAGTGGAGTTGGACAGAGGTCAGTGTGTGGTGTCACTCACGTGTGAGAATTATGCGTTCCTTTTTCCCTCTTCGTTGCAAAACTGCACTGCTTACACGCGCCTTTCAAAATAAAGGATTAGGGTTATAAGTTTTATAGGAAAATATTAAAAATAAATTACATTTACTAAAACTCCCCATATATATTGGTAGAAAATAGCTTAGGTTGAAAAAGAAAAATGAATTATAATGATAAACTCTTTAATACATTATTAAATAATAAAATGGACATCATCAAAAAGTTATTTCTTTTGAAACATGATCTTTAAATTCTCTATCATCAAATATGCTCTTTGAAGAAACTATCCAAGAAATGAAAAACTTCCTTGACTATATATATTTTGAGAAAATTCCCTATCAAGGCAAAGTGTTTTGTGAAGATAGTTTCTTTTATATATCTCAAATTTAATCTTTGACTATTCATCACAGTGACATTATTCCAAAGTTTTATGCATTTTTAGCTACACTATATATGTGATGTGTAAGTTGAGGAGTAGTTTTTTTCATAGGTGGTATTTCTCATGGGTTATTCAAGAGATTTTATTAGTTTATATATTACATGTTTTTACGTGTGGAATGTGATTGTAATGTGAATCAGTGAGATAATTGATTCAAACCAATTTAAAATCATTTGTGTAATTTTTATTTCCCGTATCTTTTACTATTTTTGGAAAGGAAAACTCATCTTCGGATTTGATTGTTTTAAAAAGTCTTTAAAAGTTTGTTAATAAACAGAGAAAAGTTTAAATGTATGCTAAAGATGACCTAGTTTTGATAATGTTTGTAAATTGATCATTCATTTCTTTTGAAATTGTTGAATAAAGATTTCTTAACTTAAATAGTCTATGACAACAATGAAGTTTAATATGATCTGAAAGCAAAAAGCTCAATACGCTAAAGTGCCAAGGAGATGTGAAAAGTGTTTGAAGTCGTCCATAAAAGCATGAAAGAGGTCAAGAACGGTAAGAAGAGCACACTCACACAATAGTGAGAAATTGAGGATGTTACGAGAAGAGATATTATATGATGTTCATAAAATGTTCACTCACATAGTGAATCATATCTTAACTTTGGGGAAGAAGTTGGATAGAGAGGAGTTAAACATCAAGATTAAAAGTCTTTGGACAAAATTGATCGCCTAGGTTAAGTCATAAACGATTAGACATGTGTCTACATCTATATAATTGCTAACAAGTCATCTAAGATTTTTGTTATAACAAATAATACTAGGTTTTATGGTTTGTTAGAAAAAGTTCAATAGACCTTATTTGATTTGATTAAGGACTTTTTATACAAAGTATAAAACAAGATTTTATAAGCATCAGATCTTGACAAACATAAGTGTTTTTTATCTGGTTGAAAAAATGCAAAGTATCTTACTTATACATCTTTGCCTAATAAGTTTTCGGTTGGACAAAGGCACAAATAGTTTGAACTAGTTTATGGTACATGTTAAATACTTGTAAATACTTATTCTATGTATGTAGATAATGTTAATATATTATTTTTACAAGAGGGCCTCACAAAGACATGTTTACATTTAACATCTCTTAAAGAACACGTTTAAAGTTGTTCCATTCAAACACTTTTTCGAAAAGACACAATGTTAATTTTGTGAAAATCATTAGCCTTTCTACGTCTTACACTTTACTCCATTTTGGGAAGAAGCTATTTATTAGACCGATAAGTCATGTCATGTATCAAATAGATGCATAAAGAGGATATACGAAATTAATGTTAGATGAAGAATATTTAGTGCATCTCTCAACTTGAACATGGATAAATTTTTGAAGAAAAATAACTCTTGAAGATCTCACAATAACTCCAAAGGATTTGCAATGGATTTTTTTCTTTGAATCTTTATATAAATAAGATAGTTTGAAGAAGAAAGATTAATAACAAACAATAAAACTTTTAACGCTCTTCATATAAATAAGAATTCCTTGTTAAGAGTAAAGACTTCACCAACCGAAGGTTTTAAAAAAAATGACATTTGTTTTATTATCTAGTGAGATGCTTCTATGATTAGCCCTAAAACCACTTTTTCAAAATGCACATTAATTTTGGTAGAAAAAACATGCTAAAAGATGAAGTTTGTTTTTGGTAGAAAAAAAGAGACTTTTAATCTAGAATGAACTTCAAATAATGTAACAAGTGATGGATTGTACCTAAATTTGTGCTTAATAGATTTTGCGTGTATTGAAGTTTTCTAATTAATCTTTTACACATAGAGGGATCCTTAATAGGGTCACCATCATTGAGACTATATTTTAAATTAAAATTCATAGATAATGTAGTTGATTTGTATTTAAAAAACCAATATCATCAAATAAAGATAAAATATATTTTCTCAAATAAGCACCCTTGCTAGATTTGATACTTTTTGAGTCTACAAAGTATTTAAGAGAACTGAGAATCTTTAACAAATAAATAAGAATCAAGGTCTCCTTAGGTGATGTTCACATAAATCAACAAAATGACCACTGAAAAATAAGAATATTGAGTAAACAAAAAATAATAACTTTTAGATCGTGTGAACCAGATTGCAATAAAGTTAAAGAGAACTTGTAAAAATATAGTGTAGAATCTTATTCCCATCCATATTTAAGTTTATTCAACTTGTAAACTATTTCATTTATGTATATTTCCTCAAATAATATTTATTTATATTTTATTCTAATATCAATAAAATTAACATTTGCCTTTTATTTTATATATTACATTTTTACTATTATTCATACTTTTCAAATAGAGGACAAAAACATAATAAAAATTGAAAACTTCTCTTCTGTACAAACTTCACCAAAATTTATTATATATTTTTTTATCTGGTTCAAAATGATCATACTTATGATATTCATAAATTTTATAAAAAAAATAATAATGAGAACGAATTATCATATTTTTACATTAATAATTAAAATTTGAGAGTTTAATAATTTATGTAGACCAATTAAATATGTTATCAATAATTATAATATTGTTTTACTAAATTTAGTAGTGAAATTAGTAATTGAGTTTAATTTAAATTTATATTCACACATATTATTGATGTTAACTATTAATATTCAAAAAATATAAGTATGATTTAAACTAAGAATACTTTTAGCATTTTAATTCGTTATATAATTATTTAAATTAACATTTTAAATTTCACATTTTAAAGTAATTAACTTTTATATTAATTTTACGGTCGCAAAAAAAAAATTAATAATTATCAATCTTAATCATAATTGTATTTTGTATACCTTTTTTAATAATACTCATAAAATAAAATTAAATATTAACAATCACTAATCATAACTAATTAATTCTTATTAAAAATACTTTCTAATAATTATTAACTATTAAGTATGTAATTACTAATCAACTTGATCTAATTGTTTTGGAAGTTTTTTTCTTTAAAATTATCTTCTAATTAATTTCAATGAAAAAAATTGGAAAAGTTAATAAGGAACTTGACCGGATTCTGACTTATTTTCTAGCTCATTCCTACAAATCAAGTCCATGGGACTAATTATATACCTCAACAATTATCAGGTTTATTTTTTTGTTGAATTTACCCGAAAAATCATATTAATAACTAAAACCCTTTTTTTCTCGGTTTCTCTATTTTATTTTGAACACTAAAATAATTTACTACTATTGAAATATATTTGATGTTAAAAGTACTTATCCAATTGTACAGTAAGCATAACCATAACCATAATATGTTAGGATTACACATAAATAGTTATTTTTATACATATTTGACTATGATATTTAATATTTATATCATTTTCATGTAATTTTTTAACAGTAAAGTATATTTTTTATTTTTAAATTTTGACATAAAATTCAAATTTTGTGTTACAAATTTTTATATAATTTGAATAAATACTTTAAAAATAAATAAATATAGTTCTTTTAATTTAATTGTATAAAATTCTTTTATATATTCTAGATAATTAAATTATTTATTTTGTTTGATACGTTCGACTCAAATGTAAATTTAAATTATTTTAATACTTAAAAAACATTGACAATGTTGGATCAAAAGAAGAATGCATATTCATTCTTCAAATTTAAAACTAAAGTGTATAAATTATTGAAAAATAAACGAATTTTATCTTAAAAACATATTTAACTATTTTTTTAAACAGTGAAATAATCAACTTTTAATTTTTTTTACACCTATTATATATTTATTTATTTATCTCTTTTATCATATCATATAATTTATAAATTTATTATTTTATTTTTTTAAATATATATTATGTTGTGAATTATATTTTTCATTGACACACTTTCTTATTGTTTTGTTTCTTTGGTAGTATACAAACAAAAAAAATGCCTTAATAGCAGAGACATTTTTTCAAACAGAAGGAACACATGTCGCATAGACATTGGGGAAACCACGTATATGTGTCTGAATTGGAATTGTGCTGCGCTCAGAGCAACGAAAGCAAAGTCAATGCTTAAACGGTGTGGATTTAAGTTTGGACATGCAAGAGCGAAACGTAGAACAGAATGGGTTGGGTCGCAGACACTCTTCACTCTTTCAATTCCATTCAACTCAGAGAAGTATTCAGCCAGATCATCACTCTCGGTACCATGCTTCTCTTTCCCCAATTCCTTTCATAATCACTACGCAAATTAATTACTTAATCGTTGTTAATTTCTATTGCTCTTGCAATCGATTTCAGGTTTGGTTGTATCATCGGCGCTCGTCACATGGAAAGGGTTAAGCTGTGTTACCGGCAGCGAATCGCCGGTCGTCGTTGTTATTTCCGGAAGCATGGAACCTGGTTTCCAACGAGTAAGTGTCTCTCGCTCTAGTCTCAGATTATGCATAAATCTTCTTTTTCTTTCAAGAACATTACACTGACACACATTTTTTTTACTTTTTTTACTTTGCATATTATCGCTTTAAATTTTGAAAGTGTTACATTTACTCTCAATATTAAAATCATTACAAGATTCAACTATAAGAGTTTTGGAATATGATGAAAAACAAATGATTTTATTTATATACGTAACACAGATGGTAATAAAAAATCCATTGTACAAGTGTAACGAGGGGGAAAACAGGAATGTAATTATAATTTGAGTTAGTGATGAAAAATGATATTTTTGGTTTATTTCAACGTTTGCCGATAATAATGTAAATGGTCATTTGCATTTTCTTTTGTCCCAAGCTTATGTGATGCTGGTTAAATGGTTCTTACAGGGTGACATTCTGTTTTTGCACATGAGCAAGGATCCCATTCGTGCAGGAGACATTGTGGTTTACAGCTTAGATGTATGTACCATCATCATCATCATCATTATTATTATTATTATTATTATTATTATTATTATTATTATTATTATTATTTTATTATTATTATTACTTTGTTCTGTACTGGTTCTGGATTTTGAGAATTATTTTATTAATTTCTTGGCATTGACCATCAGCCTTTTGTCACTACTATATTTGTCTTGGACAAGAACATGTTTTTTGTCCCATGAAAATATTACTGTTTTTTTTTTTTAATTATTCGTATTGATATAGAAAAATCGTAAAACCGAAAAGTACTCTCAATATTACTGCACAAGTAGCCAATGTCAGGTTGAAGCTGCTAGTGAAAATCCACTTATTTGAACTCAAATATACTTTTAGTATTGTTAAAATATTATTATTTATTATTTTAGTTTTTATAAAGAAGTGTTTAATTCTTTATCTTATGTTAAGATTTTAATCATTCTCTAGATACTGAAAATGTGTTACAAGAGATTAATGACATTATTTTGCTAGTTAGAAACTACAATTAACAAGATTTACAGAGAAGTTCAAACAAAAGCGTGCTATTTTCTTGCGTATAACCCTTTAACTCTCTTTTCTTCTCAACACTTAATTATTCAGCAAAATCTCATGCTGTTCCCATTAATGGAGAGTATATGAAACTATCAATATTGTACTTGTCAACTTATTCTGGAAATAAGACATTTCATGTCTATCTTTTCCTTAATATTAAGCGCTGCAAATGTAGTTTTCTTATACTCTGATAGAGAGAAACATAAGAGATAGGTTGAATGGAAATAAGTTAGTAGAGCATAAATATTTGAGAAATAAAATAGAAATTAGAAGTATTTGGTTGAAGAGAAATAAAGAAGACATGGGAAGAAAGATATACAGATAAGTATAAACGAGTTAGAAATATCACAATGACTCCCGTCAATTTTAAAATTATATTCCTGTTTTTTTTTTCATACTTAAATTCATTTCATCTTCACTCATCCTTTCAGTTTTTTCAACACCAAACAAAGACTGACCTTTTAACAAGTCTAGTAACATTCATGCATTGCAACATTGATGGGATCCTTATCATCTTGTTCTCAGAAGGGTACAAAAAAGTTCTTCACTTTTTTGTGGACTTCTTTTTTTTTGACACTTAAATATGTGTTTGTTATATATAAACCAGGAAAGACAAGCTTTGGCCATCAGTTATGTTCTTGCAATATATGCTAGTCTTGAAAGATTTATTTATTCTTAATGTGGCTGCAACAATACATTTTTATGACAAATGGCTACACATTGTGCAGGGAAAAGACATTCCAATTGTTCACCGTGTAATTGAGGTTTGTATGACTTTATTTTTCTTCTGCTCAGCATTTTAAGTTCTATTTAGTTCACCCAACGTAAGCCAATCATAAACCATGTATCATTAAATAAGAAAGTAGAGATTGTGCACACACTAATGTGTGATGATCTTTCCTTTGCTGTTGTGTGCCTGCTCTGCAACAGTTAGTTATTGTAGTATGGAAAGTTCATGTCATAATCTTAGTATATTGTGCATAATGTTAAGAAGTGGACTTAAGTCAATCCTACAAAATCGGTTTGTAAGGTGTGGCTATGAAATCTTCTTATCTCTAGTAGATGTGGGATTCCAACACTCCCTCTCACTTCGAGGTATATATATCTCGAGCGGAAGATTAGACATTAATGAATGGTTTGATAGTGGTCTGATAGCGGGTGACACGATAGACCCAACAAACAAATCTTACTAGGATAGGTTCTAACTCTTGACTCTAATACAATGTTAAGAAGTGCATTTTAAGCCTAACTCAATCCTATAAAATCGGTTTGTAAAGTGAGATTTGCACTCACTTATATACTATGAAATTGCCTTATTCTAATGTAGAATATAGATAAACGAAAACGAAAACGCAAAGGAATGCATATGAAAAAAGGATAAGGTTTGGGTCTAGGGTTTAGGATATTCTTTTTTGAAAACCTCAAACCCTAAACCTTAACATGCTAACCATGCTAGTTCTAGAATCAAAGGCTACCTGATTTGTTTTACTGAATTTTTTCATTTTACAAAATGGATTTATTGGCTTCTTCTACGTTTAGAATTTGAATATTATTTGATGACTATGATAGATATCACTCGATTTGTTGATTATTTTAGGTTCATGATCGTAAAAATACTGAAGAAACTTATATCCTAACAAAAGGTACAATACAACAGATATGGATGCCTACATAATATGTCCATGTCATATTCCAATTTCTTGTGAATTAGCTTTTTTGGTTTCAAAATTTCAGGAGACAACAATGATGAAGATGACAGGGTTATGTATAATACTGGCCAGAAGTGGTTACAAAAACACCATATTATAGGAAGAGCTGTAGGGTAAATCCTTTTACCTTAGGACTAAGCTTCACCTGTTGCTTCTCTTTTGGAATTTTTGGATTAAATTGAGAGAATTTAAAAATATTTGTTTTCAAATCAGGAGTCTTTGTTATTCATTTCTTTAAAGAAATTTGCAAAATCATTGTTCAAAGTATAAACCAAACATGATTTCATCACTTAAGTATCTATCCACAACTTCATTACTTGCAGGTTCTTGCCTTATCTTGGTTGGGGTACAATAATAATGAGTGATATTCCTGTTCTCAAGGTTTGTTCTTTGGGGCTACAATTTAATAGTGTGTCAATATTAGCATATTAATATTAATTCATCAATCATCACTTTCTTTTTTGCAGTATATACTGATAGGGACATTGGGAGTGATAGTTTTAACAATGAAGGACTGATGCAATTCTTGATACATGGCTTAAACGAACAGTAATTTAGTTTTTTTAAAGACGAAGAGTGTAACAGAGTATTGCATAAATTTATATAAGAATATCATAATCTTTTTTCTTTCTCAAATATATACATACCTCAAAGTTACATACTCTTCCTTGCTTTGGTTTAATATGACAGTGCAATAAAATGTAGTATGTGGCAGTCTTATGGTAACGTAGTACCATTGGTAGGAAAAGAAGGTATACAGAGAAAATGTTTTACCTATGAATTTGGGTGGGTTATAAATTTATCTAGAGATGAGTAGTAAGTTAAGTAGTACATGTATAAAACGTATTAAAGCTTGTGGGTAATAAATATTTGGATAAGGAAAATGTGTATGTGCATAATTTAATAAAAAGTTAGAAAAGAAAAGGTTTTGAAAATTAATAGTATTACTTCTTCATGTTTAACAAACTTTAATATTAATATTCTCACAAATGTTTGATAAGATTAACAGCACATACTTGGATTTTTGTTAGTTTATCCCATCTTGAATTATGTCTAATTTTTTTACTAATTTCAAAAGGAAATTAATATTATAAGTATGATTTATTATAATAGTATACATAAATCATTTTTTATTTGGACTTCGTACACCCCAACTTTTTCTACTTAACTTGAGTTTTGTTTAAAATAATTCTTAATAAAATATTCTTTAGAACGTAACTCTTCCTGACTGAGCGTTATAAAGATAGAAAGTGATCTAAAAGATCGTAAGGCTTTACTCGGAATAACATATCTTCAAAAAAATATCAGATAGTAACATGTTTTTAAACAAATAAAAGATTTTAACGCTTTCATGTCTTTAAACAAATATAAGGTTGAAACTTGGAATACTTAAAGCTTTGGATAATAAATTTTGCAACACTTTGACAACTCTTGATCATTATCTTTCATCAACTTAGAAGATTTTTTCTTTTTATGAAATCGAGAAAAGAGTTGTTGGAAATCTTTTTACTCGTTGATTCAAAACATTATTTTAAAATCTGTCTAAAGATACATTAAATACACTCTTATAAATTCTTTAAAAAAACATTATAATAGTTGGCATGATTATCAAGCCTTTTAATTCAGGTTTTTGCATTAAAATATTAAAACAAACTTCTTCCTAAAAACATTTACAAGAAAAAACTATATATTAACTTATTTATCCAAGACATACATAAACTAATTAGTATAAACACGGTATAATTTCTATATTTTTTTTAATTTTTAACTTATATAACTTAATTCTAATTTATAATTCTTTAACTTTTAGCTTTTAAAACAAATGATGAGCCGTAAGTTTATTCATTTTAAAAATTATATTTTATCTAGAATCAAACCAAATCTACGTCAATATGAAATAATAATGCATAGGCTCTTGACAAGCCATTTGGCCAATTATCTAAATATTAGTTTTAGTTATAAAGAAGAAGACAGGAATTAAAACTCACTGAAATAATTTCCAATAAACATAAGAAATCAGGTATAATTTAATATGTGCTGAGTCACCTGTACCATGCAGGGTGCTCTCGATTGATATACTTAAGGTTGTAATAAGACTTTGATCCTTGGAAAAATGTCGAGAGAGAGAGAGAGCACCCTGATGACCCCACAGTTTATGCCTCTTGTTAAGTACTTATGTCACAACTCAGGACACATTACAAACACACGACATTCTTCATCAAATGTGAAGTCAAAAGTGGCAAGCCAAACCGCCATCAAAATAAGTTGGCCATAAGTTGACACACTACCAAACAAAAAATGGCTATTATCTTCTGACCCTGATGAATTTGAAAAGGAGACGGACTAACATAATCCAATGAAAAAAGACACTACATTAATAAACTTTGCTAGTCCTAGTTCTGGCTCTCCTCAATCATGCAGACCCTAACAAAGGTGAAAACCAAGTCCCTAAGAAACGTGAAATTTAATATCCATGATGATAGATAAGCTATAATAGATCATATCATAGATGGTTCCTGATGGCCATAGACCTTCGACTCTCATTTGTCAAATCTTTTTAGCCACCCAACTATGCCTCCACTACTACCTCAATCAAAGAGCTTCCGCTTATCAAGTATCAAGGAATTAAAAGAAGTGAAATTGAACGTGATCAAGTGATAAGGCATGACAATAAAAGATCATTTTTAATTGAGTGTTTGTGTCCAAAAATCATGCTTCAGAGTATACACTTCCATCGTGTATGTTCATTAATGACATCAATAACTCCACATAATTCTGCTTCAGCAAGCGTTTAGCACCCTCTAAACACTATTTCCTTTTGATGATGATGTAAAATCATGGAAGCGTTAAACTAATCCCTCTCGATCTTTGCTTCCTCTTTTTGCCATCTCCAGTCATATGCTTATCTATTGTTCGCCCATTATCTTCTCCCATTCATCCTACTATATTAAGCTAAAGCATTAACGTAATATGTAAAAGTTGTCACCTAGTAGCAATAAAATCAACCGAATAATCAAGGAATTATAGCAAATTAATACTTACAGATTTACTCTGCCACTCAGCGTACCACTTAGCATGGAATACACTCCAATCAAAAGACAAACGTAAGTACAAAATTGAGCCAATGATTTCAGCAAGTAAACAAAAAATTCATTAGGGAGATAGTTGATGAAATTTGAGAGAACAATTCCAACAAAGAAGCTGGCTTATTGTGAACTTGCTTCACTAATATCAAAGTGAAAAAAATAAATTGTACATTCTATAATATCACAAACAAGTAAAATAGCTGTTGCATCTACATCAAAAGGTAAGACAATAATTAAAATAAGGATTATGATTCCACTTATCAATTCACCGACTCAAACTTCCGCAGCATATCGCAGTGCGGTGTTTCCCGGATATACCCCCATTGGCGGCGCTGCAACTCGAAATGACAATTCTGCCGAAGAACGCTAAAGTAATCCCTCTCCACCCTTTCTTCAAGAGTTGCTCGTTCTTCGCTCTCAGGCGGATACTCCTGAACAAACTTTGTAGACTTGACATAATAGTTAACACCCTTTGGTGTAGTTAAACGATGCTCATAAGGATAGCTCTTCGACAGCGAGTACAAGGGATCCGACGAAGGCAAAAAGTTTAGTAGCAAAATCAGTAGCACCGGCAGCAACTGAATTAAAGCACGAACATTAAACCCACCAGAAGCGTGTTCAGCAGGCCTATGAGCATTGAAGCCGTTGAAACCAGCTGGTCCAAAACTGAATCCTCCAAAATTGGCTGCAGGGGCCATTCCTCCAAAGAAGAAGTTCCTAAATATCTCCTCAGCATCAACATCAGCCTCATAGTAACCATTATAACCCCTAGCAGCTGGCCTCGCGGCACGTTGCTCGTAAATCGATTCATCTTCACCGGAAACATCATACTTTCTCCTACTCTCTTCATTGCTAAGGCACTGAAACGCCTTTGACACAGCCTTGAATGCTTCCTCAGCGCCAGGGGCTTTGTTCTTGTCCGGATGAACCTTAAGGGACAGTTTCCTATAAGATTTCCTCACATCCTCAACAGTGCAACTTTTCTCTAATCCCAATATCTCATAAAAGTTTTTCTTCCTCTTAATTTCTCTGATAATTGAAACTTGCTCTTCGGTATACGTGGCCGAAGAGGACGAGGACGACCCCGCCGTGGCCGCCGAGGTAGCGGCCGCCCTTCGCCGGAGAGAAGGCTGATCGGGGGGCACGGTACGTTCCGCCGCTGCCTCTTTGGCAGGAGACTTATCCCCTGCGTCCGCCTCTATCGTGGACAGTAGATCGTCGACGGGGAGCGTGGGGTCGAGGCGGCGCGCCTTCGTCACGAACTTCAACGCGCGTGAACGATCGCCGTTTTCTAACGCCTCTTTACCGATTCTCAAACATTTCAACGCGTCGTCCTTGTTCCCATCCATCGTCGAGGTAACGCTCGTGCCGGATCTTTGCACCTGAAAAATTAGGGTAACCGAGGGAGTGAACAATTCGAGATTTATATGTGAGATTTGAGATTAATTTTGGGGGAAAATAGAAAGAAGAACAGAAAATTACGAATTGAAATGAGAAATTGAAGAGATGCATGAAGGTGATTGGTGGATCGAGAGGGAGTGAAGAAAATGGGGAAAGTGAACTTACAGTTGAAGAGCGAAGACGAGCGTAGAAGAATTGCGCTATCGAGATCGGAAAAACGAGTCGATTAGGGTTTCATTTGGAGATAGAATTGAGATTGTTACTCAGTTTATCACTGCCCCACGATTGGAAATTAATGGAGCAACTCTTTGATCTTTCTCTTCTTCTACATATATACTTCGCCTCTCTCAACACGCGTATTCTATAAAAATAAAAAGATAAAAGATATATATAATATTTTTTTCTAAAATAAAATTCTTCTATAATCAAAATACTAAAGTAAATTATTAACTATATAAGTATACCTATTTTCTTTGCATATTCAGAAATCCGTGAATTCTAATAATGAATCGTCCAACATAACATAAAAAACAAAAGAGTTCGAAACCCTAAAAGGAAACATCTAATTAATAATTCATTTTAAATTAAGAAATATATTAAAATATTGTTATTCTAAGTGGTTAGAAGAGATGTTATTTTTCTTTTTTACCAAAATATCATCACTTATTTTAGAAATTTGATAACTAATAAAAACTAAATAAAGGTTATTGAAAAATTATATTTATTTTTTGTAAATAACCTATTAAAATAATAAATCACACAATATAATGTAATATCAATCGGTCCGCTGTAAAATAAAGTTTAAACTAAGATATCTTTATTACTAATGTAATATCAATTGGTCCGCTGTAAAATAAAGTTTAAACTAAGATATCTTTATTAATAATGGTTGATATCAAATTTTAAGGAATAAGGATATTCTTTAGAAACATGCAAAATTATTTTTTTAATTTGGATATATTTTTGTTTTCAAATTTATTAAAATGGTTTAAACAATACAAATGTTATTAAAAAAATAAAATTATTATTTTACAATGTATTAGAAATATAAAATTATTTTATATTTAAAATGATAATTTTGTTGATTATTGGTTTGAGTATATAATAAATAATTTTTTGTAAGTTTTGTTAATAAAAGTTTATTTAGCATGGATAAAATAGAGTATGATTGAAAAATTTTATTTTAAATATTGAAAAATAAAATAAACAACAGTTTATATTTATAATTAAATTTTATTTGACATATAAAATTTTATTGTATATTTAAAGTATTATAGATTGATATGATAATATAAAAGAATTTAAATTAAACATAAATGAAATAATATTTAGAGATGAAACATTCAAATATAAAGATATAAGTTTGCAACTAAGAATAAGGTAAATAAAATATTTTTTTTAATATATACTTCGCTTCTCTCAACACGTTAAATAAAAAGATAAAAAGATATCACATTTCTTTCCATAAAAAGATAATATATATATATATATATATATATATATATATATATATATATATTATTCTAAAATGAACTTCTTATATAATCAAAATACTAAAGCAAATTATTAACTACACAAGTACACCTGTTTTCTTTACATATTCAGAATTCCATGAATTGTAACGATGAATCATCCAAAAACAAAAATAAGAGTTCGCACTCTGAAACGAAACTACTAATTAACAATTCATTTTAAATTAAGAAATATAATGGAATATTGTAATTTCAAGTTGGTAAGTTGATGTTTTTTCTCTCTTTTCTTTTTAACAAAATGTCGTCACTTGTTTTAGAATTTTGATAATTAATAAAAACTAAATAATGATTATTAAAAAATTATATCTTTTTTGTAAATAACCTATTAAAATTAAAATTTATAAAAATAATAAATCACATAATATAATATAAATTAGTATTAATCGGTGTGGTGTATCAGATAAAGAATTTTAATAAGTGAGAAAAATAAAGAAATTGTTTTATTATATTATAATGTATTAGAAATATAAAATTCTTTCAGATTTAAATTGATAATTTTGTTGCTTATTCATGAATGGTTTAAGCAAATAATAAATAATTTGTGTTATAAGTTTCGTTAATAAAAGTTTAACATGGCTATTATATGTATAAAATAGAGAGTACGATTGGAAAATTCAATTTTAAATATTAAAAAATAAAATAAAAAACAATTTATATTTATAATGAATTTTTATTTGAAATAGAAAATTCTATTGTATATTTATTAAAGTATTAAACATTAATATGATAGTATAAAAGTATTTGAATTAAAAATAAATCAAACAATATTAAAAAATGAAACATTTAAGGTTTAATTACTCGTATAGTAGTCAGTTTGGGGTTAGTGTGTCAAATAGGTACCCGGTTTTAAAAAGTGTCAATTGCATCCCAACTTTTAAAAATTGTTTCAATTAGGTTCCTTTCAGACAAAGTTGACTAACACTGTTAGTCAACGTGCCACGTGTTAATCTGAGGGTTTTTTTTATTTTTTTTTTAAATAATTTTTTTTTTAATTTTTAAAATTTTTTTAACTTTTTTTTTAAAAATAAAAAAAATGTCACGTGTCAAGTTCCTGTGTGTGCCACGTGGCATTGTTAGTGCCACGTGGCATTGTAATGCCACGTGTCAGTATCACTATCAGATGTCATTATGTTGATTTCGATTTAGTCCTCATATATGTCTTTTTGTTTTAATTTAGTACCTAAATATGTATATCTGATTCAATTTTGTCCCAATTTTTTTTTAATAATTAAAATATTTTTGTAATCCATTTTTTATAAGATTAAAATTAATTAAATATAAATATTTTTACAAAATTAAGTACTGATATTTATAATGTTTCTCTCAATTTCAGACCAAATTTATTATTTCAGATCAAAAAAATCACAGATTGACAAGTGACACGTTGACTAACCGCGTTAGTCAACTATGTCTGAAAGGGACCTAATTGAAGCAATTTTCAAAAGTTGGGATGCAATTAACACTTTTTTAAAATCGGGTACCTATTTGACACATTAGCCCCAAACTCGGTACTATACGATTAATTATACCAACATTTAAATATAAAGATATAAGAGTTTTTAAAAGAGAGAGGGTGAGAAGCAAAATAAACACAACATCAAAGGAGAAAGGAAACGAACACCACAAAAATCCTAAAATCTTAATCCAAACAAACCTCAATCCATAAAAATCTCAATCCAAAAAATCCCGATCTACAAAATTCCCAATATGTAAAAACCCAATTCAAAAAATCTCAATCTACAAAAACCCTAATCCAAAAATATATCATAACTAGAAATCAACCACCATTTGTATGTTGTGGAAGTTGAAGCAAGTCCATGGTCATTAGAGAGAACGAGAAGCGTCATCGAAGTCATTTGAAGTGGGAGAAATGTCATGTGAAGTAGGAGGGAAGGAAATAATGGTTCTCGAAATGGGAAGGAATGAAGGTTGATGGAAGGGAAGTATGGTGGTTACTTTTGTTGTGCGTCACATCTCACCATCTTGTTCTCCCTTGCATCGAGGTGATGGTTGTCGTCATTGTGCGCCTCATCTCCCCATCTTGCTCTCCATCGTGTTCCATTGTATCATAGTGGTGGTTGCTGCTCGCAGTAGTGGTCGTTGCTGCTCGTTGTGGGAACCGTGTACGCACTAGTGGTGGCTCACAGTTTCTCACTGTGGTTTGCCTTTGTGTATGTGTGGGTTTTGTCTTTATTTAGTTAACAAACCTAATTCAATCTCATACTCTACACATGTCCAATATGCAACACATGAGTTTTTTCTTAAGAGCGGGTTGTGGGTTAGCTTAGTTTAACTCACAGACTGCTCTATAGGTTGACAGATTTTACGGGTTGGGCTATTTTGGATTGGTAGGTTGAAATGGCCGACCTAACCTGTTTTTTTTTCTTGGGTTGGCGAATGGCCCGTCAGGCTAGTCCCATTTTGTCATCTCTAATGTTGATACTTGATTGGATAATTCGTTAGAAATCTTCAGCTTAAGGTTGAGGGTCTCGTTGAGCGACCTCAATATTTGCATTTGTCAAAAACTGGAAAACTCAAAAAGTCAAATTAGTGAATCGGTTTCAATCAAATTTCGATTATATTAAATATAAAATACGGGTACAGACGAATTTTGATGGTCAGACTCAGAAGTTAAATTAAAATTTACAAATACTTGTCTCATTTGATATTCTTCAATGTGCATAGGTCTTTTCATCCATCCTTTTCATCGCACAACACTATAACTTCAGCAGAGGCATTGATTCCCTTCTTATTTGATTTTCTTCTTCCACACGAGACAAAATAACACTAGCCAAGACCATCGCCCCACCTCTGCGTCAACTGGCCTAGGTTAGGGTGCGCGAGGTTCAAGTAGTGCAAGTGAAGAAAGGCTCCCAAATATGCCATACACTTTACGTCCATAGAGTCGTTGTTCCTCAGATCAACCTCTTCAATGTTGTGTTTGAAAACCTCAAAGATGGAAGGGTAAATGAGACAACAAGCGAGCAGTGGAGGAGAGCGTCGACAACAATAACTACTCGATCTACTATGACTATGGTGGATCTATTACATGTTCACGATGGTTGTGGCCATTGGATCTATTCAACGACGCACGCGGCACGGAAGAGGTACCAATAAAGGATTCCTATAAATCTGCTCGTAGTGGTTGTGGCCATCAGATTTGTTCGACGATGCATGTGGAGGACGTCTTAAGCAATACAGAGGAGGAGCTAGTAGAAGAGGCATCCTGATGAAAGAGATCTTATATGAGTATAAAACCTTCAGATAACCTATTATCCATCCATTGTTAATCGTATTCAAAGTTACTCGAATCCGACTAACCTGAATTATTAAATGGTCGAATTGGGGGTTTCTCCCTGCACCCCAAACATTTTTTTGTACCTCCAAAAATTACAGTTTTGACTCTAATGGTGGAAAGAAAAATGTGAAACGGATTTTGACATTCGTTTCATTATTTTTTTTGTGAAACGAATGTCGAGACCTGTTTTACATTTTTCTGAAACAGATCTCGACATCCATTTCATTATTTTTTTTTAATTTTTTTTTTGTGAAACGGATGTCGAGATCCGTTTCACATTTTTCTGAAACGGATCTCGATATTTGTTTCATTTTTTTTCTTTTGTGAAACAGATGTCAAAATTCATTTCTCATTTTTCCTGAAACAGATCTCGACATCCGTTTCATTATTTTTTTTTGTTTTTTTTTTG
>Ga0214545_1003102_pt1 | contig 31918 bp, 19 predicted proteins | sample CNSS4metaG_FD_160064 | JGI IMG/M metagenome (GOLD analysis project Ga0214545, IMG submission 160064) | Root nodule microbial communities from cowpea collected in UCLA plant growth center, Los Angeles, California, USA - CNSS4 | ecosystem: Host-associated > Plants > Roots > Nodule | place: USA...
TGTTATATAAAAATATCCTAACTTATTCCCTATATCATAGTTCAATTGCTGCACATAACATGTTGTTAGGGAGATCAACGGCTAAGGCAAAAGGTCTTGTATGGTGTTCTCTCCAGGTTTGATATTTTTATCCATATCTTTATAATTGTTTGTTTGATTTTCTTCCTTAATTAATTGCAACGTTGTTGATATAATGTAGTGTAATAGACAAACCGGCTCATATGAGTGCGGTTACTATATAATGCAGTGGATGACAACCACTGTGCGTGCTCGTATTACAACAAATTGGGAAACAGTAATATATATTTGAATTAAAACGAATACTTTGCAATATTTCCTTTTTATATACTAACTTAACTTAATCTATTATTTTGTAGACATTCAAGAGTCCTGCAGCAATTCCCGCAAAATCCATCAAGTTTGGTAGGATAGCATGTGCCAAATATATAATTGAAATGTACAATACTATTGATTAGGACATCTATCTTGATTGTAAATGATTTGTAATTATCTTTTAAATGAATTTGAATTGTGGATGCATTATAAAATATCTTGTTCTGCTCTATTCTGGTCTGTGCTGGGTGTTGAATAAAATTTGCAGGTTTAAATGTGGGAATAACACCAAAACAGAAATCGCATTAAAAAAAAACATATTAGGCCTCGGTTCATACCAGAACCGAGGCAAAAAGGTGACATATGGCCTCGGGTAATACCCCAACCGAGGCCATAAAAGTGACATATGGCCTCGGGTACTACTCCAACCGAGGCCTAAAATTGACATATGGCCTCGGGTACTACGCGAACCGAGGCCAAAACGTGAACGAATTTTTTAAAAATGTAAAAACGTGAGCACAAATGGCTTCGGTTAGGCCAGAAAACTGAGGCAGAAGAGGAGCTCTATGGCTTCGGGTACGTGGGAACCGAGGCAGAAGAGGGGCTCTATGGCCTCGGGTTGCAACCGAGGCCAAAGGCTATCCTCCTTTGGCCTCGCCCCAATATGCCTCGGTCCGGGAACCGGTGCAGAATATGAAAAATAACCGCTGCCAAAAAGCCTTCCTGCACTGGTGAATACTACATTAACTCTAGCAATCGATATATCTTACAAAAATATTTTACATCGTCCCAATCCACAATCAGTTTTTAATTTGCATACATATCAAATTATGAATTTCAATATTATGTTGAATAACATATTATTAGATAATCACTTCCTCTCTTTCAAAATGTATCACAATTTAGAAATCAAAATATATCAAAATTTAAGATATAAACATATTTCAATTTTAGATTCAACTTCAGGAACTATTTATTACTATATTATTAATTACTTTTTTTTTGTTAGATAAATAGCTCTGAACAATTAAAAAGGGTAGGAGAGAAAATATCATGTGCGAATGAAACACATAAAAGGAATATGAATTGTGATAAAGACAGTAGTAGTTGGTAATAGTATATGAAAGTGTTAGTGGTGTTGGTACAACAAAAATGAAGGGTGCCCCTCAGAAAATTACTTTTGGTCCACTGTGGAAATGCAGAAGGCACAGTATCAGACTCTTGAAAATCTCCATCCAATCCACAAGGTCCAATTATTTTGATGTACGATTTTGGTCCCCGCATCACCACCAAACATGAACAACCTTCATGCCCTAGAAACCCTTACAATCCCTCTACCCAAGGGCATCTCCTTTTTCAACCGGCTAATCAACTACCAACACATGGCTTTTTCACACTCACACCTTCTCACTACTACCACAACCAATATCAAAGATCGGTGATAGATTTGTTTTCTTCACTCTAAGCACTATTCAAGTTGAATATCCATTTTAGTATTATGTTTGTGATCTCATGCCCCATTTGTTTAAGAGTTTAACTTGTCAACGGTTCTTTGAGAAGTGAGGTGGAAGGACACAATCAAGCTAAACTCTGTACCATAGATCCATGAGTAATCTTGAAAACGGGGACGATATATACACCTCGAAATCAATAGTCTGGAATCCTAGACTTTGTTTTTGATGTTCAAAAGGTTATATATATGATATTATATTATAGGACCATTGAAAAGAGGTGATGATGAACTAAATTACCATTAGTTGATAACATTTATTATTATTGGAACAAGTTACACACTGAGAGTAATTAATTGTACTGAGCTATGCCACCATTTACAAATAGGATAAACATGATGTTACTTGGAAGAAGAAGAGACCAATGTTTGGGTCCTCGCTTTAAAATAGGAGGTGAAGTTGTTTTGGGTTAAGGAGGAGGAATCAATATATGAAGTTGGGGTGGCATGGAATTCCAAAAAGTTGAATATATATGATGAATAAAGGAAGATTTCATCTTTGATTCCATTGGTTTCTCCAAAATCTTGTTGGTAGACCATGCATAGGGACTGGGAATGGACTATATTGGATTCCGTTCTGATATCCCACAATCTCCCACCTGTCATCCAAATAATTCAACACTGTCACTATTAAGCACTCTCATCATAATTTTAATTTTCTGCTCAATTTTTCTGTAATGCTCAATTTTTCTGTTTTGTCTTCAAAATATATAAATAACGAACACTAATTTTAATGTTTTAAAATATATAAAGGCTTTGAAGACATATCAGAGAATAATACTACAAGATCCGGTAGAAAATCTGGATCCTCTCATCATTATAGTGCAGAGATTTAAGTAACAATGTAAACACTTTTTACCTATACTTTGTTACTAGATGATGAATCAAAATGAACATGTTCAATTTGGCAAGTTCATTTCCTGGACATGAATGCACTCCATTGCCAAATGGCATGAAAGTATTGGGCTTTGGAGCAACCTGCAGCCATATATACAATTGAAATTAATATATGTTCTATATTTGTTTGAGTAGTTGTAGACAAATTTATTTGCAGCATGACGTACCTCAAACCTTGAAGGGTCAAAGTTGTGAGGAGAAGGGTGGAATTCTGGATTATGATGGATGTTCCTGAACAGTGGCATGACTTTCCAACCCTTGGGTATAAGATATCCTTAACAGTTGCAAGAAACAACAGTTTAGCAATCACGTAGGAAATAGTAAAAGGTTTTGAGGATTAAAATTCCCATAAATGTACAGGTAAAAGAATATTCTGTCTCAAATTCTTACCTTTGTACACAACATCAACCACAGCTTCCCTAAAAGTAAATGAAATGATACTTGCCATCCTAAGGCTTTCCAAAATTACCTGCAAAGTTATACATTCAGATCAAACCAAGACAAGAAATTGTTTTGCATCATATTTTATATGTACCATATATACATACCCTATGAGTAATTGGCATATTTCTGGTCTGACTCCATGTCAATGGCTTCTTCCCTTCTTCATTAGCTTCATACACTGCCATTTGCTCTCCCTGCAAAAACAGTTCCGTTGACTCATTAATTAGCCTAACTTTTTGTGGTGGCCTACATGGATCTGCAAAATCTTTTTGGGAAAAAAAAAAAAAAAACAAGTCTTACTTTTACTGCTTCAAGAAGTTTCTGGTCATCATGAAGATACTTGAGAATCCATGTTAGAACACTTGCTGTAGTATCCTGAGCTGCAAATAGTACCCCAATTACATTATCAGCAATTTGGTCGTCACTTGGCGTTTCTCCCTTTTCATCCTTGTAGTTCAGCAAGTGGCCTAACAGATCCTTATCCACCAATCTCTGCTCCTTTCTCTTGCAGATTATCTCACTTATAATCTCTCTGATTCTCCTCCTTGCCTTCAAATCATGTCAAAAAATATTATTCATCAGACACGGGATCTGATCCCAAGTATCAAATCATTTTCTCAGACCAGTAAGTTAGTACTATCACACTGTTTATCACACTTTTCCTAATAAACTACTCAAACTTAAAGATAAATACAAAATAGTGTCTGAAACCCACTTAACAGGAAGAAAGATTCACGAAATTTTGTGATTTTTAACATATTTCTATCAACAACAAAAATCACGTTTAAAAGAGTACGTCAGTGGACCAATAAGTAGTCAGTCTGATTGTTACCGTACTTGGTCTTTTTGAGGTAAAAATTTTAATGAAAAAACGTGGTCGAGAGCAACAAAGTATGTAAATATTTCTTACAGGTAACATGTAACATTTGTGTATGATAAATGCATGAGTTATAGCTTACCAAAAGTGCTTTTGAGTATGCAGTTCCAGGTATCCTGTTTGGAAAAGAGTTGTACCCTTTCTCCACTATGCAGTAGTTTTCCTTAAGCTGGTCTCTATATTTGCGTTCCAAGTGTCCAAAGACAGAGAGGATGCCAATATTGAAAGAGAACTGCAAAGAAGAAAGAGTTAAGGTTGTGAAATCGTGATCACCATACAATAATGGAGGACCCAGTGAGAAGAAAATTAATAAGGAATCAACAAATGAAAACAAAACTCAACGCCATGCAATAAAAGTATTGAATAAGACAAGATATAAACCGAAACTAGACCCACTACTACTCTTACTACAGCAAAATGAGGTTCACAAACTCGAAACACATCATGTCAACCTTTTTCATTTCTTGGAAAGCGTTAATGACTTGTCCAGCGGAAACCCACGATTCCAAGGAGGAAACAACCTCGGTTTCGATGTCTGGGATGAGTTTTCGAATGGTTTCAGGAGAAAGAGAGGTTTGCACCAGCTTCCTGATGCGACTGTGGTATTCTCCTTGGTGAAAGAACAATGCAGAAGGGCCTATTAGCTTCTCTTTGCTTTTGGGGTATGTGGGCTTGAACAAGTGAGCATGAGTCACCAACACAAAACGTGCAGCCTCGGGGCTGGCCAACATCACGCATGGACAACCTAGTATGTGTGTCTTAAAGATTTCTCCGTATCTGATCAATTAAGAAATTGTAAAACTAAGTTAGCACTACATCCACCATGTTCGTTCGTTTAAGCTCCATGCAAGAGAAAGCTTAAAATGGAAAACAAAAATGATGATTATGATGAGGCCAATTAAGAACCTTTTTTGCTTAGATGCAAAGAAGATGTTAGGGTCCTGAGAATAGAGTTGAAGGGTCTCTCCTATGTAAGGCCAACCCATTGAACCAGGGGGAAGCTTCGGCTTAGGTATGTGTTGAGGTTTCTTCTGCTTCTTTATTAATGGATAAGAAAGAAGGTATGAGAAGAACAGGAAAATGCATAAGAAAACAACAATGATCTCCATACACACGTAGCAATTCTCTCTCTGTGTTCCCGCTATTGCTGGTTTTTATGGAAATGTGATGGGTGGAAGAAGAATAATGCGTTTGCTTTGAAGGGTTTTCAAGTCAATGAATGATCCGTTTGAGTTAAGCTTGGGTTTTATAGAGGCAGAAACATGGTGGGGGCACAGGTCTTTATCTAACTATAATCAAATTTAAAGTGGAAATCTCTAGAATCATCATTTTTGTCGATTCATATTTTACCATAACTTCCATCACTACTGTGCGGAATACTGCCATGGGAAAAAAGGCAATGAAAACGTCATTTTTCATGTTAGATAAAGTTTTACAGGCTCAGTTCATTTCGATCGTTTCAGAGTTTGTGTTTTGTGTATAAAGAAAGAAAGAAAGAAAAAACAGAGAGAAGAGATTCTACTAGACAAACTACCTAAAATTTTCTACTGTACCATACCATGATTTCACCATTGACCCTATATCCAACAAGACCGGGTAATAAGGTTTGTATATATGCCCAGCACATGTCAAATAATTTCAATAAATATACACCAACAATTAGCGACACTCGTGGATGATAAGGTAACATAAATACCGTGAGTTAAACATGACAGTGATAGTCTTCATTTTCTCCCGCACGTATGGTTACAATATTTTGAAAAAAATATCCGTCTATAAGTTGTAGTTTGAAACACTAATTCTGTCTATAAAAGAAAATACTGAATATAATAGAAGTATACTTTTTACTATTTCTTTATTAAAAAATTTATCTATAATGAATAATTTTGTGTGAGAATTTGGCAATATTTCACATTCCATGTCTCGTTAGAACTAAATGAAGGTGGAAACGTATTTTCCTCTCACTTTTATAATAGCAACTTAAGAAGGTTTCAGAACTTTTAAAATGGATTTGACATTTGGATTTAGACACATTTTTTTTCTTCTCTATTAGGTTTTACGAAACGAGGGTGTTGAAATGGGATCTATATATATGACGGGGACAATGACAGTTGAGGTTGAGGTTAAAAGGGTAATTACAAACTATGCTTGGAAAATAAGCATGTGACAGCTTGTTTCAATAATAAAAAATTATTTTATATATAATAAATATAAATAAAACCTTGAAATAAAATAATATTATTTTTTGCATATTAAAGATTTATATAAAATATAAAAGGAAAATATTTTTTTAAATAAAATATTGTTAGGCACTATAATGACCAATTTAAATACCAAATTACAGAACAAAAAATTGTTGGTTAATAAAATAGTCAATATTATGAATAAAAATTTATAATTAATCCCTAAATTGATTGCTAAAGTTTAGCTATCAAGGTTTTAGTTACAGATGAAAATTGATCACTAAACATTAGTTATTAAGGTTTTACTACAAATGAATTGGTTTCTAAATTAGTCTCTAATTAATTAGTGACCAATTTAACAACGAATTATAAATTTTTAATAATAATAATAATAACAACAAATTTATTAACTAATAACTTTTAATCATGTATATTGATATTTAAATTGGTTATTATCATAACTAATAACTTTTTGACACTAAAATTGATTGTTAATGAAATAATTTCTTATCGTGTGATACACTACTTAACAACTTAATTTTAAGAATATTTTACTCATAAAAAATGATTTTTTATATTTATAAAAAAGAAAAAGTTAAAGAATAATAATGGATATAAAGTGTGTAAAAATTTGTTAACATCAAAGTAAAAGTATCCAATATAAAATGATGTCTAGTAAAGAAAAACATAATATTTCAATAACATCTGGGTCATCGATATGCTAAATATACATAGAACTTTATAACTTAACTTTATTGTGTGATAACAACTATAAGATAATATAAAAACCATAGTTATCGTGATAAACGACTATTAAAACGAGAGTAGAAGCAGAAGTGATCTTGATAATATGTTTACTTTTTTTAAATGATAATAAAATGTAATAAATATTATTATTGTTGTTGTTATTATCGTAATTATAAATTTAAATTAAATAATTTTTACAATTTCATGTTAAAAAGTTTTTATTTACTATGTAATTTTATAATTAAAAAATGATTAAGTTTAAAAAAATCAATAAAAAGAATATTAAATTTAAAGAAATATATATCTAAAAAGTAAAATTGATAAAATAATTATTTTAGTTTAAATTTTTTTATTTAAAGATAAAAATAAAAAAATAAATGTAGACATAAAAAAATGTATATATAGCTATAGATATTTCTTAAGATTTATTTATGTAAAGTTAAACTTATCAAATCAAATATATGAATTTCTAATCCCAACATTATAATTATTTGTTATAAATATGAAATATAGGTTTTATATTCAAAGATATGAATTTATCTTAAATTTTCAATTAGATAAATATTAATTTATCCTATAATATTTATTCTAGTCAAATATAATGAGAAGATTGCGCTAAATTTATTTTAATATATGTTCTATGTAATGATGGTTTAGATATTATTTATACATTTAGAAATAGTTAATATCTTCCATTTTTTTTAGAGATAGTAGGTTAGGTCTTAAGTATCAAAAGATATACTTTTATAGTGTTGAGTCTCTAAATACTTTCATATTCATACATGCTTTTTTACTAATGAAAAAAAAGAGTACTTAAACTAACTTGTTACATCAATTCTAATTCAATTAGTCATTTAAATTATTAATCAAAGAGAATTCCGATGATGTAATAATAAATTAAAGTACTCATAGCATAAATAAAATCCAAAGAAATCGAAAGAAGTAAAATGAAAGGAATAAAAAAAGGTGTATAAGTTAGTACTAGAGACTCTTCACGGGTTTGACATGCTTAAAATAAACTTAAGAATTTGACATTTTATTTAAAATATTATTTTTTGAGTTTTTATTTTATATAAAATTAACTATTAAATTGTCAGTAATTAATTTTATTTAATTTTTCTACAATTCAATTTAACTATTTATTAAATTACCAAAATGTTAAAACCGAACCTAGTTAATAGTTCTGCAATTCAATCCAAGTCAAAATTTCAATTCTTCATCGAAATATATGTAGAAAAACTCAAAATTTCAGTTCTTCATCATAATATATGCAGAAAAACTCTCGAAACCCATAAATCAAAAAATACCAAGAAACAAAAACCAGATAAAGAAAATACATTTATAATCTTAATAGAAATTCAACAAATAGAATAAAATTAACAACAAATGAAATAGAAAGAAAAACATAATAACTAGAAATGAAGATAAAAATATTGGTACACACAAACAATATAAGATTCAAAAATGAAATCGGTCAAAACTCTCAAGAGAAACTCTAGAATAGGAGAAAACAAGGAGAAACAATGGGTGAAGTCAATAGACGAGACACTACTAGAAAATCTTTGAATAATGACTAATTTTAGTGAAAAAAAAAACATTATATTTACCAGTTTGGATACCAATTTATAAACTAAAAATTATTGATAATTAAAATAGTTTTAAAAAATTAAAATTGATTTCTGAATTGGTAATTAACATTAGTTACTTGACTACCAAAAGAATTTGTTTCTAATTAGGAAATTGATCACTAAACATATTCTTGTTGACCACCAAAATTGATCATTATAAGAGTTTTTTGTAGTGAGAAGTTGTAGGAGATGAAAGAATAAAATAAAAATAAAAATAAAATATAAATAATAACTTTTTTATCCTAAACAACAACGTTATAAATTATTGAAAAAATATTTTAACACTAATAAACTGATAATTTAATTAAATTTTATTCTTAAATATAAAATTATAATTAATTTAATATAATAATATTAATACTAAATTTTTTGATGTTTTTTTCTAAATATAATTTTATAATTGATTTAGTAAAAATTTATTAGTACTATTTTTTTTTAGATTTTTTTATTTAAACATGATTTTATAATTAATTTAATAAAATATTAGTAATAAAAATATTTTTGAAGACTTTTCATTAAACCGAAAATAGGAACTTTAATTGTTTTATCTTTGAGGTCTTCTGACAAATACATACTATGTTGGATAAAAAATCACTAGTAAATTTAAATAAACATTGAAAAGGATAAACTATTGTTTTTTTTTTTAAATAGTTAGGTCAACGGCAAGAAAGTAAGGAGGGGCATGTAAGGCAAAACCGACCGAAAGCTGGGTCACTTTCTAATCGATGTTTAGTCGGTGTGCGTCATGCAAATAATTATTGGCTAACAGTTGTCGTATTTAATGCAAAAAAAGTGTAACTTTTATCCAATAAAATAATATATAAAATATATATATATATATATATATATTATATATTATATATATATATATATATATATATATATATTAATAGATAATGAGACTAATCTATTAACGTTAGTTATATATCTATTTGAAAAAGAATTTATTATTTTTATATAATTAAGAATGTCAATCAATTTATCATTTTTTAAATTTATAATTATATTTAATTTGAAAAATAAATCAAATTCACCAATATTTAAAAAATTATCATGTTTTAAAGATTTTTCAAGATTTAAGTATTTTTCTTTCAAAGATGTCTAATCTAGTGACTTTAATCTTTTAACAATAAATAAAAATATATTTTTTTCATATATTTTAAATTGTTCCAATTTACTTTAAAGTCTGGTAATTTCTTTATCAACAATATACAAAAAATAATCAATTCTAATGATTCTTGAAAAGAGATTTTACAGTTTCATTCTCAACATTTTCATCAAATTGTTTTTTTATGCGTCTAATACGTTTTTCATGAAACTTAGAAATAAATGCATTTTCAAATTCATTTTCTTTGTACTTTTCAAAAAACTAAAAGAAGACCTTTTAATTGTTCAATAACTTCATCAATATAAAACGAATGGTAACACCTGGTTTTGATTATCAAGAAAGTAATCTCTATAGTAGACTTGTAGTATCTTGAAGTCTCAAGTATTTTTCTCCTTCTCAAGTCTCAACCTTTTCACAAACCTGTAGAGTTTATTTTAAGATTAATAATTAATAAAAATAATTGAAAAAAACTATTGTTCTTTTCAACTTGATAGTAAGTTTTTTTCCCCTCTAAACTTGAATTATTTTCCCGCAGAAAACCTAACTTTGAATTATGCTCAAATTAACCTATTTTCCACCAAAAGACTAAATCCTAATTTAATTAATAGTTTTGTAGAAAAATTCTAGTTCCTCGTCAATATATATGCAAAAAAACTCTCGAAACCCATAGATCGAAAAGTACCGAAAAACAAAACTGGACAAAAGAAACACATTTCTAATTCTAATACAAATTCAAAACAAAATAAAAACAACAACAACAAAAATATAATGAAAAAACATTCTAATAAGAAATGAGGATGAAAAAAATTGGTACGCACAGATAACATGAGATTCAAGGAATGTAATATGCTAAAATCCTACAAAAAGGACTCTTAAAAGAGTAGAAAGTAAGAAGAAACAAGACAAATTAAAAAGAGATCAAACAAGAAAATAGAATCCATATTGACTATTGTTGGAAATATTTTAATATAATTTAAAAAATAATAATAAAAATAAAAATTCTACTGTTACTGATATTTTTATGGACCTTTTAATTTTACTGTTACCCATATTTTTACATAATCCATATTAAGTAAACAAACATTACCTATTATATTGTGTGAAAAATGTGTAAAATATCCAATAATCAGTGTGCAAAATGTACAAGCCATGTGAGTACTTAATATATGTCAGGTCAACACTTAATCTAAGTTAGGTGAACACAAATGTAGAATGTGTCAACCACAGAAATTTAAAGCTCGTAAATATAGTGTAAAAACACATATTGCACACAACATAAGGCACACATACTACACACAACCTAAAACCAAATAAGGCAAACCATGTATGGTTAATTACAATTGTGTAAGCAATTTGCAATGATTGGGTAAAGTTATTCACTTGAGAAAATTTGTGTAAAATATATGATTATAATTATGCAAAATGTACAAGTCAAGTGAACACCGAATATAAGTTGGGTCAACACTTAATCTAAGCCAGGTGAGAAAAAATGCAGAAATGAGTCAGCTATAGACAATTTCAAGCTCATGGTATAGTGTAAAAACACATACTATATACAACATAAGGCTCACCTACTGCACACAACCTTAAAACACAATAAGGCAAACCATGTTTAGTCAAGTACAAATGTGTGTTCAAATTTCCAATGATTGGGTAAAGTTATTCACTTTAACATAAACTTTGTGTAAAATATCTGATTATCATTGTGTAAAATCTACAAGTCAGGTGAACACTTAATATAAGTAAGGCAGGTACAAATGGGTCGCACAAAGGAAATTTTAAGCACAAAAAAACAATGTAAACATACAAACTGTGCACAACATAGTAGTTAGGTTTCACACACAAAATTAGGTTCACTATCAACAAATCCTGAAATAAACACAATCAACCAACAAAAAGAATAACAAAAAAACAAACCCAAAAACTAAGAAAAATAAAAATTTGATCAAACTGTAGTTCCAACACTATGCGAGAAATTTTCCTATAAATGGCATTATGGCATCAACGGAAGAAGAACCAAAGGCAAAGACAGACATAACAACAAAAACCTTCCAATATGCGATAACCACGCACAATAAAAGACTCCATTTTCACGATAACCAATTCAATGAAGAAGACATCTCTTTCACAAGTCAGATAACTATAAAAGCTCTTTGTTTCACATAAAGGATTAAAGGGATTGCGGAGAAGGGGCTAAGAAAATGAAATCCTTAAGTAGGCTAGGTTCCTAAACACGAACAATACACTTTGGGTGCCACCAATAGAAGGCGAAAAAGAGAAACAAGAACATGGGGAATGAGAAAAGAGAAAGAAGAAGGATTTCGAGAGAATCCGCCTTTCTCCCTCCCCTGGTGTTACTAGCGTGGACTTTAAAGAATATGAAAAACAAAAAATAGATGCCACGGGGGTTACCAACTCATGTAGTAAAAAAGTTGTAATAATTTGGTAGACAAAATATAATTTCCTTATCATTTTGTGTGTTTGTTATTAATTTAAGGAAAATTATACTACGACTCCCATTTTTGACTCTCATCCTTTACTCCTTGACATTGTTTAGTGTAGGTCATTGATTCTTTCAAAGGAAAAGATAGTGGTACATTAATCAATGGTTCACACTAAGTCATGTCAGGAAGTAAAAGATGAGAATAAAAAAATGGGAGTCATAATATCATTGACTTTAATTTAAACATATAACTAAATGTTATTATCTACGACACATGTTAAATATTTGTTTCTCTCTCATTCTATCAATATTTTATTAATAATGACTTTGGGTTAAGAGTTTTGGATATAGTTTAAGTTAATCAATTTAAGTCATAATATATATATATATATATATATATATATATATATAAATGTTTCTCTCATATTTTTTAGTTTTAACATACTAAAATATATTATATAGACTATAAAACTAATATTAAAAAAATTAAAATAATAATCTTAAGGATATCAATAAGTAGGAAAAAAAATTATTGAAAAAGAGTTTGCAGAATTTTGTTTCACATAAATGATTGATGTTTACGAAGAGTAAAGTTTTATAAAATCCTCCAATGCAACTCCACTTACACGCATAATTGTCAGGCGCAACTCCAATGTCGTCAGGTGAAACCTCACTCTAGACCGCCTGGCTGGCACCACATGCCACCAGGCGCCACGCGTTCCAGTGGTCACTATCTTGGCTCGCTTGGCGGAACCCTCCTCACCGCCAGGCGCTGCGCATTCCAAGGGCTTCCATGGTTCCTTCTATCGCATGGCGACCTCCCCTTTTTCGCTAGACGCTATACTAGTAGCGTGGCAACTGTTGGTTTAGCACCCCCAAATCAGGTTTTTACACCTCAAACACCTTAGGCAACACATCCAAATTGCACAAAACAATCTAGAATTACAATACACCCTAACTTATACTATCATCCTCATATATCAATTCATATAATATCTTCAATTAAAATATGCCAATAATTTAACTTTGATAAGAAAGGACCCATGCTCATAATAATTGACAACAACAACATTCCACTATTATAGTATGTATTCTTATATTACATCATGGCACATTTTCTAAGTCACCTAATATAAGTATATTCCAATGATTTATACGTTTAGGTATTTATGCAATCACCCCTTAGAATTTGCACTTAAACTAGGAAAGAATAGTCCCGCTTGTGGACAAAGATACATAAACAGTCACTACAAAATATCATAAATCATACCAACTCCTCTAATTTTACCAAAAATGCACATGCATTATTTCCTACCGTCAAACTCTCATTTTCAAGTCATGTTACTCATAACTTTCCACCCTCTTAGTGTGTGGAAACCACAACAATATGATTCTTCTAGTTTTATCCTATTACTACATGCATGATTCCCATTAAACCCCAAAGACATTCCCAGTTCGCCCCTCGCACAACCAGCCACAAAACTACAAGTCACTGGTTGTCGCCTGGTGGCACATAGCTTGCCATCAGGCGGTGCTTCAGGTTCTGGGTAAAAACCCAGATTTTCCTGTGTGCGAGAACCCTAAGGGCTTGTTCGCTTGCACTGATTACACTGTTCAAACAAATTAGCGAGCGCGGATTGATGAACATTGAAATGTTCAATTGTATGGATTTAAACGGATAAGCGAGTGCGGATTTGAGGGATACCCAATTTTTTTCATCCACCATAGAATTAGCAGATTAGGGAGTAATACGAGCACATTACCGTAATTGTCCTCACTTTTCATTTCACATGCAGTGGAGGATGGGAAGGCACCGATGTGGGTACCGGTGTTGTGAGTGGTGTTGCAGGGGGCATGTCAGGTGTTGGGGTGGTGAGTGGATGGCACTGGCAGGTGAGGGTGGTGAGCGAGGCACGGTGTCTTGCAATGGTGGTGAGGTGCTGTGGTGTTGGGGTTGGATGGCACCGGTGTGGGCACCGGTGTTGAGGTGAGTGAGAGAGTGATGGCACCGGTTACGTAACCGGTGCCTTGTTTTTCAAAGGGGCGACACTGGTTACGACACCGTTGGTTTTCTTTTTTCTTTTTTTTCTTTACCTTTTTCTTGACTTCTTTTCAATTTTTTTAAAAATTTTTTTAACTTTTTTTTAACATTATTTAACTTTAGTTTAAAATTTAATTATATAATTTTTAAAAAAAATTTAATTATACAATTTTTTAAAAAAATTTAATTATATAATTTCTTTTACATTCATAAAAATTTAATTTTTTTTTATTTTAAAATTTTATATAATTTTAATATTTTTTTTATTTCTTATTAATTAATTATAATTATTTTTATAACATCAAATTACAAAATCATTCTCTTTTTTTACACAAGGGTATTATGGTAACTTAATAAATATATCTATTTTAACATATAATTTTATCTATCACATCAATCAAATCTTTCACTAAATTTCATAAAAATTATCTCCAAATTCACTCACTTTACTCTCTAAATCCACTCAAAAAAACACAAATATCCATCCACCTAAATCTACACAAATCCATCTTCACACTCTCCCCCATATCCATCTACACAAAGGAACACACCTTAAAGTTTCCCCCTCATTGTGATCTAGTCATCCAATAGCACAACTCACTCTCAATTCAGTTTCCAACATGCACACACCTTCAATTAAGTCATACAATTACCAAATAACTATAATTGGAACCCAAAATCTTATTTGACATTCCTTCCTAACTCATTTTGCACCCACATAGTTTTGTAAGCATCAAATCATCAAAATCACCATCCATACGTGGATATTTCCAAAAATCAATAACGTCATCATTTAGACATACATAAGAAACTTGACAAACACTCGCAATATCACAGAATCCATAAAACAGAGAAAACTAACATATTCAGTGTGTGTCGCCTGGAGGGTATTCATTGCCGCTAGGCGGTGCTTAGTAGAAACCTAGAAATTGTGTTGATTCAACATGAATCACTTGGCAAACCTTCATCGTCGTTAGGATACTTCACCTTATAGATCGATTTATAGACATGATGTAATTTTTATGCATATATAAATTTGCAGTCTATATGATAGGATCCTATCTAGAAAAGAGTACAATCATTTCTGAATTTGGATTCATTATGTAAATAAACAAAGAAAATCAGAGTAGAACAAACAATTAAACAAGGATGGGCATGCTACAATCTAGCATATTGATAAGTCAAGGAAGATTCACCACACATATTTGAGTCTTTGATAAGAATTGGTGTTCTAAAACAAGGGCCAAGAGAATCCTTTATTAATGAAAACCAATTTCATATAATGACCATCAAAGGTGTCTTCATCTATTTTTGGTGCCAGTATATATAGACACAAACAATAAGAAACTCCAGAAACCTTGAAAGAAAGCCCAAAGACATTGGGTCGCAAAAATAACTAAAAACATAAACTGCAGACACATATTCGTCGCCCAGTGAGTGGCACTTGCCCAGCTACTCATCGGCCATCAACGACTTGTAAGACCCAAGGAAATAAAATAAATAAATAAATAAATAAATTTTTATTTAACATAAATTCATTTAGAGGGATCTTTATAGTAAGTAATGCATAGAGTTATGACAATGAGTAATTGTAGCTCAAGTGGTTGAGCGTGTGGAGTGATGTTGAGAGAACTTGGATTCGAGTCTTGTGTATTCCATTAATGGGAGATTTTAATTGTTTAATTATTTTGTGTGCATGCATGAACACCTGACATGGTGTCATAATTAGAGAAGTGAATAAAATGTTAAGAAATATGAAATGACTTGTTGGTTGTGTACATGCTTGGTAATTTGGTGGATGAGAGTTTGAACCTTGGCTAGCACAAAATAATGCCTTTTTAGGTGTTAGAGGCAAGGGTTGTAACCATTTTGGATCATGAAGGAAATTCGAGAAGGGCTTTTGGAGCAAGGATATCAGGTAAGGGGAGCTAACTAGATCTTATGTTTTTATGTGAGTATGTGTTATCTTATGATTTTCTTTTGATTTTTTGGAGGTAAGGTTGTTATTGTATTAGAAAGATTTATGTGTTTAGAGTTTATGTGATTTTGATATGATTTATGACGAATGATGTTAAAGGTTGAATTTAGGATTGAATATGGGAGAAGTAGTTTGAGAAATTAAACTTTTAAGTTGTTGATTTTTGGTATATGAATGGAATCTGAGGATTAATTGGAGGTTTGGAATTAAAGTTTCGGTGGATGAATAGGTGTTTAAGTGTGTTGATGAATTACAAAAATTGATTTAATTGGGAGATTAGAAAAATTATGAGTTAACCAGTTAAAGAATTTTTGGCATCATGGTTGAATATGTGTATGTAATTTTAACATTTGTTTGTTAGAGTAGCAGATGAATGGGTTGTGTGGGTGTTTTGCTTAATGTTATGTGTTGATATTACACTAAAATTGAGGTTTAAATATGAACTAGCACAACTTAGCACTTAGTCAAGTTTTCCAAATGTGGTGAAGTTTTGTTTTGATATTTGCAATAATTTTGTAAAGATGTTCTTCTTTAAATTCTAGACTGGTTCAAAATAATACTAAATACCATTATTTTATTTGGTTCCATGTGGGAGTTTACTTGGATGAAACTTAACATTTAGATGTTTGAGTTTTTTTTATGGACGTCAAATAACAAGGGTTTTAAAATATATTTATCAGGCCAAATCATGATTTATGTTTTGAGCATGTGAAACTTTCTTTAATAAAATGGCTTTCATTTTATAACTATAACTACGTTTGGTTTTATTTTATATTATAAGAAATGATAAGTTCATAACAGTTTTGGATTTTATAAATAGGATGGCAGGAGGTTATCTGGCACCTTTATTCACGTTCAATTTCATTCAAAATGTTATATTTAATATTATATTCTTATGGAGTTTAAGGATCTTAAGTTGTATATGAGTTATACAAGACTTTACGTTGGTGTACGGTTTACAACAGTAATTAAATCTAAGTTGTTTATATTTGGCTAGAATATATATATATATATATATATATATATATATATATATATATATATATATATATATATATATAATATAATCTTGACAATATAAAATAATATTTTATTTGGGATAAAAATTCATTTGGTTGGATACGGTAACTTTCTTTATTATAAATTGTGTTTTAATTGTTTATACTAGTTGGAATAGAAAGAGAATTTATAGTAAATGTTGGTTGCCATATAATGCCAAAGTGCGTTGTTGGGTTTTGTTCTTGTTGTTATGGCAATGCACAAGGTAGTTTTTTATTCATGAAGTGGAAATGTAGCATTTGGCAATTGTTTTTTTATAATATGTTTGGGAGTAAGGGAGATTGACGTGACCTTTGGTATCTTCAAATGAAAATTAGAGGTGATAGTAATAAGTTATATAGGAAAAAGATATATTATTTTAATAAAAAAAAGAAAAAGTGTTGCATTAAATATTTAAGTAATACATAGATTGTAAAAGTTAATTTCCTTTAAAGGTTTGGTGAATACAGTGCTGCCTCTGATGAAATATAATTCTTGTTGTTGCTGTTTGTTTATTTGCAATGTAGCTGCTATTGTTTTTTTATAGGAATGTTACTGTTGTTCTAAATGCAATGTTGTTGTTGTTTTCAATTCAAATGGTTGTTGTTTTAGAGTCTCTGTGAGTAAGATTAACTTGTAGTTAAATTCCAGTGTTGGCATGGGTTGAATTGGTGAATACATATGAATATCTATATGAGATTAATGTGTATGAGATGTAATCTTCCAAGTTTGAGTCATGTTGCATTATACACCTGTGTATTGGTATTTTGGATGCGGGTCTGTTATCATTGATATATTAGAACTGATTCTACAGTGCTTAAACCAATAAATTTGCGTTACTATTGTAGTGTTTGCCGGTGCAGAGTGGCTGCCAGGCGATACCTACAAATAGAGGGGGGTCCTGTGAAGTGTGGTTTTCGATAGGGTGTTGGGACCGCTAGGCGGTCTGCAACGCAACTTCGCCTGGCGGCGCCTAGGCAACGCTAGGTGATAGCGCACGAGCAGTGTGTTGTTTTGTAGCATTTTGCATGGCTTGTTATGTTGTCATGGTCTTGAATATGTTTGATCATATCACGAGCGAGTAGGTTCGTGATTGGTGTTGGAATGCATGATTAATATGAGATGAGAGGTTCATATTAAGGATACTTTCGTGTAAGGATGCGAGCGGGGAGGGTCGTATGTTCTGTACTCACACTTGAGAAATGCTGCAAGCGGGGAGGTTCATAGCTGGATGGATCACGCGTGTTGGACTACGGGCGGGGAGGTCTGTAGAGTTGGACTACGAGCATGGAGGTTTGTAGAGTTGGACCACGAGCGGACAAGTTCGTGGAAGCATTGTCCCTAAGACTAGCTTGAGTATGTACCTTGTATAGTGCAGTGTGTTTTTCTTAATTTCGTTTTGATATGTTGAGATGTGGAATTGACCAGGAGATGCTTCATAGTGTCATGAGCGGGTAGGTTCATGACTGGTGATGAACACATGATAATATGAGCGAGGAGGTTCATATTATGTTGCTCTCGTGTGAGGATATGAGTGGAGAGGTTCGTAGCTATTAGATCACGTGTGTTGGACTACGGGCGGGGAAGTCTGTAGAGTTGGACTAGGAGCGGACAGGTTCGTAGAGGTTGGACCACGAGCGGGCAGGTTCGTGAAATCATGATATATCCTTGGTCCATTGTTTATTAATTGTATGGGTAAATGGATTAGTAGTTTCATTTGTATAATGAGATGATGATATGAAATCCTCGAGTATCGATTGTTAAGATTAAGCAATTTGGATGAATTAAAGTAGTTTGGGGTGAATCTCTATTTTTATTAATTGTATATTTGTATTGTTATGAGCTCACCCTTTTTGTGTGTGTTCGGTGATGATCGTGTAACTTTTCACAAGGGAGCAGATGATGTTCCAGGTGATGTCGGAGAGGCATAGAGCCGGAGAGGGGCTAGGGTGGGAAACTTTTTATGGAAGTTACTATCATTTTATTTTCAGATTTTTGTAAACCGTATTTTTACTGGAATATGAACTAATATGGATTATTGGAATTGAATGAGTTTAATAAATGTTTAAAATTTCCTGCGGTTTTAGGAAAGACAATAAGAATAAATGCGAGTTTGTATTTATTTCTACTTTATTTTATTTAAATTAGTAATATCCAGCTGAGATGTTACACGACTCGTCGCCCAATGAAAGTTATAATTTTTTTAAAACTAAAAGAAAATTACAAATACTTTTAATTGCCTAAACCTATTATATAAGTATGCTCCAAGCCATGATTTTCATGTCCTCTAAACTTCAAGTTTCATGGAGCATCATGAGCTTCAAAGAGATATATTCTTCCAAGCTTTTGGTCCTTGACCTTGTCATAGGTCCTTTGAATTACAATGGTTCCTCCACAAAGTTCTTATGTTTTTTCAAAGGGTAGTCTTCTATCACTACAAGAGTTCAAAGGCAAAATGATTTACCTCGATTTGATTATTGGGACACAACATATGATGAATTGATTGACTTAGATGAGAGAAAACTACATGCATTTGAACAAATGTTGCTTCACAAATCAAATATTGCCCGATCAGATAATAAGAGGTTGAAAAAGAAAGCATTTTAAGAAGGTGACTTAGTATGGAAAGTAATTTTGCCTTTGGAAAATAAATCAAGGCACTTTGGTAAGTTGTACCCTAGTTGGGATGGTCAATTTGACATTCTTAAAGTATTATCAAGAAACACTTATGTAATTGTTAATTATTTCGGTGGACAATCACGTATCTCAGTTAATGGGAAGTATCTAAAAGAATATTCTCCATATAGAAGCAACATAAATTAAAACAAGGAAATGGGAAATAAATACATACAAATAAAAGTGCATCTTGGACAAAGACAACGAGATTGTTGGAGCAACCTCTCGATCTTCTTGGTCGAGCAAAGAGATTAGAAAGGTTTGAAGGGATCGAGCAGTCCCCTTCAATTTTAACGTTAGCCATGTAGCTTCATCATCGAGGGCAATTTTGGTAGTATGAATATTGATTATATCTTCCATGATCTTCTACATTTGTGCTTGAAGGTTGACAATTTGCTTGGTGACTGCCCCTTGTTGAGTAAATAGCATAGGGAGAAGTGATGGGTCGAGAGTTTGCTCAACCTTGATCACCTCAAACTTGAACTTATTGGTATTTATATAATTAACTTGCTAACCTTCAAATATTTAGTTTTCACAAGTTCAACAGACAAGAGGCACCTTTATTTGTGGGTTGATCGAGCTTCGTTACTAAGTTCAACAATAACAGTGATTTTAGCATCAAATTCACTAGTAAATAAGGCTTGGTCATTTAATTGTTCGGCCGATTAACAAGATATTGAAACACGTTTTTGTTTCCAAGATATCCTCGAGAGGCCCTACATACATGAAAGCTTGGAAATCATTAATGAATTAGGCCATTCTAGGATTAGTTGATGGTGGTGAAGGGCAAGAACTAGCGAAGGTTTATCACAAAAGCTGAGGAGTTTGTACAAACTAGAGAATGTGAAGAGATTTTTGATAAGATCATCAAAAGAAGCATCGATAATACTTGTACCAATTCGGTAAACATCAGTAGAAGTTGCTATAGTTATATTAATTTCATTCGTTGTGTCGACGTCAATTATTTCAATATCGATGTCCTTCTCAATAGCATCAACATTGTTATCGTCTTCAGCTTCTTCTTCATTAGCAACATCCTTATTTTTCTCAGCAACCCTAGTGGTATTATCTTCAGGATGCTCAATGGTACGATCACTAAAATGCTCACTAGGGTGTATGATTACTTTAGTAAGGGGTACATTAGTAATGGGTTATGGGAGACGTACAGTTTCTTGAACCTTTTGGGCAAAAAAGTAAGAAAGGAGTTTATAGAAACCCATCCAAGGAGCTGCAACATCGATCAGTGCCATGGCTCCATCTTATTTCTTTGTTTTGTTCGATGTTAAATAGGTTTATATTAGGCTTTGTATTTGGACCAAGTAGAACACCTTTTCATTTGTGCATTGTATTTTGGCTCCATAGCATAGAATAAATTTTAGGTTGTGTATTTTAGGCACTTAGTATACGAACTTGTCCAGTTTAATCAATTATGAGCCAACTAAATCGATTAATCTAGTACACGTTCAATAAAGTAGGTTTTTGCCTTTGATAATTGGCTCATTGAGTAACCACGTCATGGTGATGAGTCATTACTTTCCCTTATTCCATTGTCTTTTTGTGCCCATCTTGATGGTTTTTTCTTGCTTAATTGTCTATTGTTAGTGCATTTTCATCAATTGGGCTTCATTGGATCATTATTCCGAATTTTGATTAATTTGGCATTAATTGGTCTAATTTTCATTTCTAATTATTTTGTAGATATTTTTGTTAAGAAATTTTGGAGCTTGGACATTAATCTTAAGATGAAAAGAGCTTCCACATCATTTCCATGTCATTCAAGTGATTGAGTTAGCATTTTAGACTTATAGTGACATTTTTGTAATTATGCAACCCTTAGTGCCATTTTTGTAAATATTGAGTGATAGAATAACGTGACCACGAGTTTAGGTCTCATTTTCGTGTGGGCAACCTCCACCTTCTTCCTCATATTCCATTTTCACATTTTTGAGCTTTGTGTGGTGATCCATGGAGGTGCCACCCAAGTTTTGATGTTTTAGCACTATTTTCTCATGTTTTTATGTGCTATTGACAACAACCATTGTTGGGTTTACATTTTCTGCACATTTAGTAGCTTGGGCATTTTGTTTTCTAATTTGTAGTGACCTAGAACAACACCCATCTATGGGGTTTTCGTTTTCTATGTTACAACAACCATTTTTGTTCCATGAAAGCTTTATAAATCTCGTTTTGCTCATGAATTTACGTTTCCATATGACCCAACTTAGGGTTTGATGTTTTGTTTTGGTTATTTGTGTTCTTGATTATTCTCCATGAGGCATTTTTGTTCATCTATGTTTTATTGCTCCATTTCCATGGCTTGCTAAATTTTGTGTATTGACTCCTTAATGAAAAATGCAATGAAACTTTGAGGTTGTGTTGGTTTTGCAATTTCTGCCATTTCTTTATCTTGAATTCGTGTAGTGTATGTGGTTATTAAGTTTATGCTTAATTTACAAATTAAGTGCATGTGTTTGGGTTGGGTTATGTTCATGCTTAATGTATGTAGCTTGACTGTCACGAATTCATGGATATATGCATTGCTTAATTGCGTGTTGAAACTAGTTTGTAACTTTTTCTTAGTGGGTTATTCTCTAGTGGATTAAGAGTGAACAAAGGTGTTAATTTGGTTGGCTATGATAAGTAGAATTGTATTTGAATCCATTCAATACATTTTAATCACTATTTCGTTTCATTTAATCTGTTGTTAACATTTTGTCAATTAACTTGAATCTGTCACCCCCTTTCCCTTTGTTGTGTTTGAATCTGGAAAACTTTGATTGAAAACAATGGTCACTAGGAGATGACCTTAGGTTAATTCCTAAGTCCCATATTTTAACTGTTTAATTTGGTTGGGTACGACCTCGATCATTTGGCAAGCGGATTAGGGATGTATTTAGGCTAGCTTGTGCCCTTAGAAACCATAGAACAATTGCTTGGAAAGATCTATCTTGCATTTTACACACGTGGCAATGTGGAAATCATGAGTGACCAGTTTGTCAATCACACTTGAAACATGCTTGTTTTGGAGCCTTTTTCATATTTCAAATTTCTCTCTCTCTTTTGCTGGGTTTTTCGTCAGCCCTTAAGCCTATAAATAGGAGGGCACAACCTTGTAAAAATAACTTAGAGTTGATATAGAGAAACTCTGGAAAAATTGTAGCTCTCTCTTTTTAATGAGTTCATTAAGATAATCTTTCTTCTAAAGTCCCTTCCTAGACCTTTCCTCGAGAGTTGGTTAAAAATTTCTTAAGAAACACAACTTCAATCCACTCACCAAACACATCAAAACCTTCGATCATGTCGCTTTCGCTTTCAGACTTATTATCCATCACCAATTCTACAATTCAGATAAGTGTGCATTGGAGCCTCTTCCATTAGGAGTCAATGAGATAAAATTTAAGCCAAAAGCAATGACGAGGCTGATGTTAGTTACCTCAAGAAGGATTAGATTCAGACAAGCTCAATAGTTGAAATTGCAACCCAAACATAAGGGGCAGGAATCTAAGTGGGTGAAGATGAAGTAAAAGGAATAGCCTACAAAAAATGACTAAGAACATGTGAAAAATCAAATAATAGAATAAAAGAAACATAAAAGATAAGGAATATACAAAGTGAGAGCATCTCAACTTGGTTACTTCATCCTCCTCCTCAATAGATTCTTCAAGAGTTACAACCGGTGTGCTTGTCTAACTGACACAAGAAGATTTGGTCATCTGTAAATGGAAATTTATGTCAATTTATCCAATGAAAGGATGGCCTAAACAAAGTAGAAAAGATGAAAGAAGTTTCACCTTTAAGGTTTTATAGGGGATCATTTTTCTTTTCTTTTCCAATTGGGGTGGAGTAGTTGGAACTTATGCATCAATGGCACTAGAAGAATAAGTAGGTTGACGGGAAGGCTTGGAAGTGAAAGGCCTTGAGAGTGCAAAAAATGTACAAGCTGGTTAGAAGTTTTCCCAAAGATAATGTCCAAAGATGGCAATCGAATTGGTAAAATTGGTATAGTGGAACCTTATCCCTCTCATGTACTCATCATAGATCGATCAAGCAAAAATGCTTACTCGATCAATAAGAGTCAACCAAGGAGGTAATAAAGTATTTGTAAGGTTAAGGTAAGGAAAATAAGATAGTGCAGAAAGGTGACATCTTTGTTTGGAGATTTACGAGAAAATATTTTTTATGTTAGATCTGAGTTCGGACGCCCATTTAGGATGAGTAAGATATTTAACAACACCAAGAGAGGTGGATGGAAAATTAGGAAGGTGTTTAAGGCAATATCATTCGAAAGGAGTTTTTCCTTTAGGGTTCTGAATTTTAAAAATTGATCAATTTTTATCTACTTTTTCTCGAAGGGCATATACAATTTTGATAAAAGTGTGTTTAAGCTCTAATGAGTTATACAAAACATGGTGATAATTCTTAAATTTTAAAATATCGAGACAGAATGAGTATGTACCTCTATTCTTCCTAAGAGTAACCTGCAATGAATCAACAATGTTCCAAATTAGCTTCTATTTGAAAACTTCAAAAGGTTGGTGATTTTTGAAAGAGCATTGGGACCACCATTCGAAAAAGCGTAGAGTACAATAATAATTATCTTCAAAATTAAGAGGGAAAAACATAAGGGAGATTTGGGTAGAACCCTTTGTAACTTCTGAAGCAAAATATTTTTATTGGAAGAAAAAGAGGGATTAGTAACACGTTGGAGTCGAGGATAAAGAACGTCTTAATTTAAACTGAATTGACGGGAAAAGAACTGAGGATGATAAGGATGAAACTTAACATCCTTTTAATCGGAACCTAACATTAGAATGTCCCAAGTAAGATACTTGCTCCAAACTTCGATAAAATAATATTATGCACCGGGAGTATGAATTGGGGATCGAGCAGTGAACCATGAAGGCACAATAACGCAACAATTATCATTGATTGGTTTGAGGAAAGAAGTAGGAGTGTGATCTAAAGGAGGTTTAACCAATAAAAACTTTGAGTAAATATGGTAAGAACGAGGGTTTCCTTTACCTATCATTGAAGGGTAACATTGGGCCAACTTTACACCTTTAAGAAGAGGATGGAAAGTGGGACAATCAAGATTAAGAGGAATTAAAAACTCAAAAATGGATGTCATCCACAACTGGATAAACTAGAAAGGACGAGAAAGATTTCCCTGTTAGTGAACCTAACACATCAACAACTTTAGAAAGCGAGGTATATACACGAACAAGTATAACAAACAAATATACGGAGAACCAATATGAAGGAGGTAAGAAGGGTTGAAAAACTTCAAGGAAGTTTGAATCGATCTACAGCAAGAAACGTGGGTACACAACCAATAAAAGAGGAAGGCTACATGCTCTTCCAGAGAAACTCCTACTTCATTGTCATCAATAAAGTGGTTGGCAAGAAAGTTGACGTAGGCTTTCTTATCTAAACGTACGTCATCTTCCATCTTGACATCATGAGGGAAAGCGGAATGGTGATACGTGCTTTCTGTGGGTTTAAGACTTGTAATAGTAGCAACGACTAAGAGTATGGGAAGGGTTGGTACATAAGGCCCACATGGGAAGCTCCATGGCTTAAAGTCTTTATTCCATAGGTGAACAACAACAAGCATTCCTAAGTTAAGAACAAAAAGGTCGCACTAAGAAAGTTGGATGAAGTCATAAATACCAATCTTCTTCCAATGAGCCTTATATGTGGCACTAATTGTATCCAACCACTTAAAGTAAGGTGTTTTCTAATGGGGAGGTGCAACATGGTAAATGTTGAAGAAAGTAGAACTGGAATAGTAGAGTCAAATTTTTGAATGTTGTTTAATCATAAGCGATAAAGTGGGTCGAGTGAAATCTTTTAAAATATGAGGCAATGGGTTAGATCGAATAAGGCCACCAAAAACATAAGAAAAGTCACCTACGGAGTAATAAATGAGTACATGTGTCTCACAAATGCTGAGACTCTTTTTCCTTGCCAAGAATGGGAGAATATAAATGTTCGTCCTTTTCATTAAAAGCAAAACGAAAAGGGGTAAGCAAAACACGTTAATCAGATGAGGAAGCCATTATAATAAGTGAAAGGCAAGAAAGCGCAAAAGCAATGAGTCAAAGTGTAATGAAGCAAGAGAATTGGAAGGAGCCCACCTGCAACCAACAACAGATTTCCCGTACGATAATGGGACAAGCTCCCAAGTTCCATTGAGTTCATCTATCATGGCTTGATACCAACCAGGATGGGCTAAGACATCACTGAAAAATTTTGGAATGGTCATAGAAGAAATAGACAAAGACAAGTATAAAAAGGTGAATATAACCTACGATAAGCAATATAATGTGGAAAGGGATTATGAGTAGAACAAATACTTTTCAAAGGACAATTGGAAGATCAGAGTCAATTGTTAGAGTCAGAGTAAACAAAGTAGTTGGCACTTGAATTAAGTCACTTAGTGGTGGAGGAGGAGAATTTGACAACTATAGGAGCACAAATAATAGGAATATTGACTATAGTAGATAAAGACACATCAGAAGAAGGACCCTAAAAGTAAAAAGGAAACTCATTGAAGGTGATATCTGCAAACACAAAATAGCAGTTAAGAGAAAAAGAAAAACAATTGTATCTTTTTTTGTGATAGAGTAAATCCTAAAAAAATAAATTTGTGTGATCTAGGAGATAACTTGTCAAGATCAGAATTAAAATTATAAGCAAAAAATGTAGATCCAAAAACTTTAAGAGGTAATGGATGTAGAGGTTTATGAGGAAATAAAAAAGAATAAGGAATTTTTTTGATTAAAATTGAAGATGACAAGTGATTAATAAGATAATGTACATTAGGAATAACATCACCCTAAAAATGTTGAGGAACCCTACCATGAATTAAAAGTGTGCGAGTTGTTTCAACAATATCTTTATTGTTACGCTCAGTCACCCCATTTGTTGAGGTGTGTAAACACATAAAGTTTCATAAAGAACACCATGAAAAGCCATAAAATGTTGAAAAGAATGGGAAAGGAACTCATGACCATTATCACTTCACAAAGTTCAAATAGAATCCCAAACTAAGTTTTAATTTCATTATAAAAGGTTTGAAATATAGGAAACAACTTAGATCAATTTTTCATTTAAAAGTAACAAAATATTGAAAATATAAATTAGACTTAACATAACTAGGTCCCTAAGTGTTAGAGTGAACTAATGCAAAAGGTGACAAAGTACGTTGTGAGACACTACAAGGAAAAGAACTATGACTTCGTTTTCCTAATTGACATAACTCACACAACAAGCTAAATAAATTGGACAAACTGGGAAGAAGTTGTTGCAATTTAGCAAAACTATGATGACCTAACTGAGCATGAAGAAGAGATGGAGGCTCCATTACTACGCCACATGTCTCGAACTCTGATCTTGTAAACAAATAAAATCTTTTGTAAAAGAAATAACATAATCAAGAGAACGAGTTAGACGACTAATAGATAACAAGTTAAAAGGAGACCTAGGGACATAAAGAACATTATCAATGTATAAAAAAGGAAAAAAAGGTTAACAGTCCCAATACCATAAGATAAAACTCTAGATCCATCAATGATTTTAACAAACAATAAAGGATCCAGAGAGGATAAAAAGGAGAACAAAGATTTGTTACTCAGAACGTGACTGCTATCGATTTCGCTTGAGTTTCTTGTTGGCTGAAAATTGATTATTCTCAAGGGTACCTTTCAATCTTCTTTAAAACACATTTTTTGTTCCTACGAAACATGTTTTGAAATCTAGGAACAAGCTAAATCAATATACACCAATGATACTCAACATATTTATGGTGATTGTCATGATCTTTTCAATGTTGTTGCTCTTCGACATCAGAACTATATGGTTGATTATATGGGTAAAATTCATGCTCTTTTTCATGAATTTAATGAGTTATTACCTCTTGCCTCTACTATTGTCGAAGAAATAAAGCAACGACCAAAGTTCTTCATGATATTGGCATTACACAGACTTGTTGATAAATATTTTTATGTCCATGATCAGATTTTGGGTTCACCTGTTGTACCCATTTTGACTTTTACTTGTTCCACTCTTTTGCATGTACCAAGTAAATCCATCAATGATACATCTGTTTCTGTTTACGATTCCTCTACATTGACATCTTAACATGATGTGGCATGCTAGGCAACAAGATTGCAAGTGTTATTCATTACATAGTCATCCTATTCGATCTGTTGTTGTTAAGACGAATCCTCCCTCACAATCATTTATTGGGGATTCTCCTTAATCCGATATCACCGATGAATCTGTTATTTTTAGTAAATTTCTTAAATGGTATAAGGATCAACAACTTTCTAGTTCCACTACATATGTAGCATGCATAAGTACATCTTTGGTTGGTCTGACTCAATCTTCTTCTCTTGGTTTTTGGGTTCTTGACTTAGGAGCCACAAATCACATTACTAGTAACAAATCTTTGTTTTTCTCTTTATCCTCTCTAAATACATTACCTTCTGTTACAATGACTGATGAATATAGAGGTTTAGCTCATAATATGATTAACATACCCCTGACTCTTAAGACAAAGTTTAACGTTTGATGCCCAAGTCACATAATTAGTGGCACATAATTTATCAATAGTCAAATGCACATTGACATAGTTATTATATATGGACGGGTCAGACGTGCTAGTGACAAAAAAAAAAGGTCATAAGAGCAACAAAGGAAGAAGCCGTGAACGAAAAATCAAAAGAGGAAAAATCAATGCAACAAGTCCAGATCCAGAGAGAGAAGGTCCCAACAAGTCCAATGAAGGTGTTTGACGTTAGAGGCGAAGACACATGCGACGCCATGCACGGATACAAAGGACAGCGACATTGAACTTTGATCAACGCGTGGGAGCGCATCTAGACTCTGATGGCGATGATCTAAAAGGCGTTGTGGTCACATGGTCGAGACAAGAAGAACCATGTGATCACCGGTTGAAATTGATGCTCTGGTGATGGTGACAGTGGTGGACGACGACAATTGCAGTGGGCAGGGACAATGAAAATTTTTCTAAAGGACCTTATGCCCTAGATACCATGTTTAATATAGTGAAAACTATATATGATATTAGTCTCCCTTGTGTAGAAAATACACATGGGGTATTGTAGTTATAATAGAAGAAATATGGGCTAAGCCCAAAATACAAATAAGGAATATAATAACAAAGTAACTAAAGATAAAAGATAAAGATAAGATATTTATCTAAGATATATCATAATCTTATATAACTAACAAAGTACATTGGAGATTTGAGAAAACTTTTCAGATATCGAACTAGTTGAATCATTAAGAGATAATAATTTTTTTAGCAAAACAAAAAGTTTTACAAATGAAAAAAAAAATTAAGGACCAAAGAATAAATATAAGTTATTTTAAATTACCTTGTAAATTAATGGTTTATACTATTAAACACTTGAAATAGAGAAATTCAAATACTATTAGGTGAAAAAAATAATAAAGAAAAATACTAGAAAGGGGTGGAAATAATCAAATCAAATATGAGATCTAAAACTATTTGATTCACTAAAATTATAATACACTATTTTAACATAATTATACAACGACAAAAAATGTGTAATCAATATTATGATAAGAGGGAAAGTACCTTGGAGATGTGAATGAATTTAATGAATATAGAACGAGCCAAACAATAAGAGAGAGAAAGAGAGAGGAGGAGGAAAAAGTGTGTATAGCAAAAATGGAAGAAGTTAGGAAACTAAATATTAAGAGAGTAATATATATATATATATATATATATATATATATATATATATATATATATATATATATATATATATATAAATTACTAAAATATTGAAAGTTTATTAGATAACCTAAAAAACTTATTTATATATATAAAAGTTTTTTAAGTTATCTAATAAAATTTTAATATTTTAGTAATTTAAATGAAAATTAGATGAAAATGGAGATGGTTATTGGGATGAGTATGGAAAGAGGGACAAGACAAATATGTATATACTCGTCTTTGTCCCCTTACCCAATTAAAAAAATGGGTATTATCTATATTCATATCTCTACCAATCAATGCGAGAATTTCTCATTAAAACAAGGACAAGTTCAGAGAATATCCATAGAGATTGATCTAATAGTTATCTCTGAAGTAAAAGTTCATATACATGTACTTGTGCCCATACCCTCGCTTTTTTACTATTTACATGATATTATCAAATAATCAATATTGAAAGAACATATTCAATGTCAAATATTTAGAAATAAATGATAATTGTATAAATTTTAAATCAGAGTACCAAATAACAATTGAATAAAGGTGAAAGAATTATATAAACGGTTATGTAATTATAGATAAATAAAATTTCATAAAAACCAAGACATTCATTAATTTTGAAAATGTTAATGAAGTAAAGTTGATAAAGTTAAGAGATAGTTTTAAAAAAATTATAAAAAGAATACAAATGTTCAATTTTAAAAATATTTGAAATGTCTCTTTATATCTTTTCTCTAAATTATAATGAAATCCCTTTTTATATACAATAATAAAGATCATAATACACTACTTGAAGTCACACATAGAAAAAATATTAAACTAATAATAATTCGAATTTTGACATAGATTTTTCATATTTTGAATTTAGTGACAATGAAATTAAATTATGATATTATAGAACATGAAATATCTTCGTACAATTGCGGTGATAAAATTAAATTTGTGAATGAGTTGGAAAATAAAATAATTATATAAAAAAATTATTAAAATAATATTCTACATGATAAAAAAACAAATAAAAGTATTAAAAGGAAGTAAAAATTTTATAAACGATTTGATACACCATGTCATTTCTACATAATGTGAACAATCAATTTATACTTGAACACTAATGATTTCCCCCTTAAATGTGAGCCATTTCTATAAGTGATGTTCTTCCTCAAGTTAAAATACTTTTTAATCATGAGTACCTCAATACTAAAAATTCACAAACTTATGATCCATTATCAACTCCATTATACTTATTTGAGTTAGTCACATACATGCATAATCATATCTATAATCTTTCTTATTTTGAGAGATTTTCTATAAATATTTCTTACAAATTTTTAGAGAAAATTTACACAAAACTTTTGAAAAATATGAAAAATTGTAATAGTGATAAATTTGGTATCTAGGCTAGGTTTTGTTTGATTTTTTTTCTTAAATACCAAATATCATTTTGGTATTCAGAGCAAGGTTTTAGTTTGAATTTTTTCTTAGATACCAAATATCATTTTGGTATCTATCTAGAGTAAGGTTCTAGTTTGAAATTCTTCATCTATCTTATTTTTCTATTATATAAAGAAAATCATAAAATTTTTGAATGTGTGTTGTTCGTGTTTTTCATTTTAAATTTGAGTATTTATGCATTTGATCTTTAGAAATTATCTTATTTTGTTTTTTTTTCTATTTTAATTAATTGTTATTAGTGCAATTATGTCGTTGTACATGAGTTTTTGTGTTTGAAGAACATTTTGTCCGCAAAATTAGGATTTTTTCGCCCAGCCAAAGAATTTGTACGAAGATTTTTTGCTCGATGAGCTCTCCTTTTCTCATTATTTAGTAAATTTTTATTTGCTGACAAATGATTTGTGAGCTTTGAAATGTTGCCATAATTGATATGTTAAAGTTCATAATGCTAACATAATAATAAATAAACAAAATTTGTACTTTCCTCTTTGGTATATGTTTGTTAACTAATATCATTTAATACAGTAAAATAAAATAAAAACTTTCGCACTTATTTCAATACTTCAATACAATTTTTTATAAAAAGAATTTTCCACTTTATGTAATTGAAGTAATTTTATTTAAACATATAGTTAAACATGATTCGTAGTGTATTTACATATTGACATACAAATATTCTTTCTCTCAATATTAAAAAGTTAGATAACCTTTTAGAAAATTTATGCTAGTTACATAATTTAGCATTGACCATTGAAAATAGGGTTTGTTAATATATATATATATATATATATATA
>Ga0214545_1003104_pt1 | contig 31915 bp, 9 predicted proteins | sample CNSS4metaG_FD_160064 | JGI IMG/M metagenome (GOLD analysis project Ga0214545, IMG submission 160064) | Root nodule microbial communities from cowpea collected in UCLA plant growth center, Los Angeles, California, USA - CNSS4 | ecosystem: Host-associated > Plants > Roots > Nodule | place: USA...
CAATCTTCATATCCCTGCCCATCAAACACAGGCAAGTTCCCTGGTATGATACCTGCAGTGGTCATGGCTGCACACTCTAACAATTATGCGCCCTTCTCTTCTTTCACAACAAGGTTCGTAATAACCGTGCTCTGATACCACTATGTTGGAACTGTCTAACACTACAGGTCACGCACACACACAATATGCAGAGAAAAACAGGATAAAAATTTTCTTATTAACTGCAACAGCAATACACAAATTATATAAACTGTCAGGATGACAGTTATTACAATCACACACGAAATATTATAGTTATTGCAACTATAAAAGAAACAAACAACTCTTTGATTAATTTCAACACTTATTCACACATTTTCAATTAATGCACTATCATTCACTTTTTATTTACATTAACTTAATATTATTTTATAATAACTACAAAATCTTATATTTTTTAACACGTAAAAATAAATGAGTAAAATAACGTGATTATATAATAATTATATAAATGTTAAATTAAATAATAGTAACTCAATTAAAAACTATGAAATTTATTTTTAATAAATCCAAAAAAAATAAGATAAAAATAATTATATTTTTGAAAAACTTAAAACTTAATTAAATTATAATAATATAAATATTAATTTAGTAAATAAATAATATCAGCTAATTCACAACTTTTTCAACTATTTTCTCATATGCAATAACTTTAGTTTAATTATTGGACGAAAAATACTATTACAGCGAGATACATGTTGAAAGTAGTAAAGAGTTATTAGCAACATAGAAAATTAAATATGGCGTGGAAAAATATGGAATACATGTTAATAAATCCTATTTTACACCGATTTAGATTTTTTACTGATTTTTTTGTTAATTTTTTATTAAATCTTCAATATACTGAGTATCACTAACTTTGACATTTTAAAATATATTAAAAAAATATTTAAAATTTTAATACAATATAATTTTATATTCAACATAAGAAAAATCAATAGAAAATTTGAATTCATTTTATATACACATTAAGTAAACGAAAATGTATAGTCCACCGAGTGGGAAGAGAGAGTCTTATTTTAAAGTTTATCTCTCGAGAATATAAAAACAACAACTCATGTAGCTTAATTCAAAATGTAAAACAGACCATGTTAATTTCACCTTATTTCATGAAATCAACTCAAAAACATCCTTTTTGCAATTGTAAATTTATGTCTAAAGATCACTTCTCGACACAATTTTTAAAAGCTTATTTTTAAATATATACAAAATTGAGAATGTTACGAAGACCGAACCAATCACCAAAAGAAAATGAATAAGTGGTTGAACTCATGTATTGTTAATTAAACATTTTAACCTACTTTTTATTAAGAAAAATAACATTAGAAAGTTGACATTATTTTGTTTGTCTACACTTTAAATTTAAATCATATTATCTCATAAAATAATTAATATGTATTGTGTAAATTATGTTAACTATTTTTTAAAAAAAGTCAACTGTATATTTTATAAGTATTTTAGGTTGTCGATTTCATTTGTCTTCTCTTGCTGCTGGTAGCATTGAATAGGCTTTCATCTTCTTTGACTTTGTTCATTAAAGTACTTAATGGGCTAGGTATTGTCAAAAGCCCATTAACATTTTGGGCCATATCTCGTAGTTTTCTGGGCCTCTTTGCTATAAAACAGGTGCGAAACTCTGATCAAGGAAAGAGGGATTTAGTTCTTAAACTACATGAATAAGATAATAATTTTGGAGAATCGCTTGATGAAGTGGTGCACGCAAATTATGTAATTAGTAATAATTATGACTCAGATTACCTACTCAGCAAAAAAGTTGATGAGGTCAAAAAATGATCAGATTCTGTTTTTCTGAATTTGTGAATAATTAAGAAATCTTCATTATTTGGAGAAATCTCTATCATTCCATGAAATTATATGAAAATGGGTTGGTCAAAAGTAAGAAAAGAGGGACAGAATCATTCAGCAGTGCAATGTCTCGGAAACTCATCCAAACTAAGCACATTGAACAATAGAAAACAAAAAATATCTAAGTGCTCTGAAAAATTCAACATTTCTAGAATTTGGTATATAAACAATAATTTTTTTTATTTCTATCTCTTAAACTAATATGTTAATGTTTTTTTATGAAAATAAATAAATCAAATATATTTACTAGAAAAGATACAGTTGGAAGTTCTGTTTGTTTATACTATTAATATTTTATATTTTGACATAAATATATAATACTTTTTTTCTTTTGAGTTTTATTTATTTAATAAAACAATAATTTTTAATGCTTAATTTATTGTTATACGTACTAAAACTTATATTCATTATTATCATAAATTCATTTTCGTGAAACATATTTAGCCTTAATTTAAATCTAAATATATATCTTGAAATAATAATAAATATAAATAAAATAAAGTCAATAACGTTGAAAGATTGAGAATATTAATGTAATACAATTTTAGGAATCATAGCGGAATACAGGTGGCCTTTCTTGTTATTACGAGGTTGGAGTTTTTGATTGTCGTAAGTTATAGTCCAAAAGGTCACTATGAAAAAAAGTTAAAAGTATAATTGGTAAATTTATATTCATTAATGATGATAAATAAGTTGTTTAGTTAAGCATTCAACCTATAATACCATGAGTAAAGAGATCTGCGTCGATATTGTCAACTTCAATTAATATTAATAAATAAGCTTATGCAGTAATATAGTATATAATTAACAAGCTAATAAAGTCTACATTTGGCCATAACCTTTTTTATTGCTTCCCTGGCTCTTCGTGTGTATCGACACTATTTATAGCTACATTTTGACGAAACTAAGCTGAGAAAGTATTGGGCAACTTCCGATTAATAATTTACTAAATGATTAAAATTATTCTATTCACATTACTTTTGACTTTTATCAATTATTTTTATACTTCTTAAGAAAAGAACTTCAAAAAAATAATAAAAAATAAATATCCTCTGTACCAAAAATCAAGATTATTATTTACCAGTTTTTTTTTTCATAATAGAAAATTTGTCTAGCTCATTATGAAAATAGGCAAAGTTTAAAAATATTACAAAAATAGATAAATCGTGAAGTCTCACACGTTTTTTAATTGAAGAAATCGTGCACTTTCATAACATTTTTCTTAATTTCATATGGTCAAACGATCAGATAAAGAAATCGTGTGAAAGACACACATTTTTAAACATAAAATTGCGTGAAAAAAATATTTTTGCTTATATAATCAATTATTTATGTGTATTTTGTATTTTAGATTTTTGTAATCGATTACACAAACAAAAATGTCTTCTTCCCACACAACTTCAGGTCCAAAAACATGTGCCTCACATAAAATAAAGAAAACATCATGGGATGGATTTTTTTACATAGACGTGTATATTATATATACGATTTGCCTAATTTCTTATTATAATTTGCCTACTTTTGTAATAAAAGAGGCAGATTTGCCGACTATGAAAAAGAAAACCTATTTACCCTCCTAAACATGTCAAAAAAATCCAATATATATATAAACTTAGAAGTTTTATTTAATTAATAACTTTTTTCATCATTACTATATCTCACATTCCACTTGTTATCTGAATGCAACTCCCCACCAACGTATCAAGTTCCATTGAAGGTGCTAAGTATTTGCCATAAATTAATCATATGAAATTGGTAATTTATTAGTGAAGTTAACTATAATAATATTTTATGACATGTAGATATAATTCATATGGCTATATAAACCATTCCTTCTCGTGGTTTATCCATCTTCTCTAGTCTTAACATAAGTGTAACAGAAGCATAAACATGTACAGAGTAGCGAAGGCATCAGAGTATCTTGTGATCACCGGGGTTGGAATCAGAGACATAAAGCTCGCAAAGAAAGGATGGGTGCTTCCGGGGCAGTCATGCACCGTCTTCGACCTGTCTCCGGTGAACTACACTTTCGAGGTTCAAGCCATGAGCGCAGAGAAGCTCCCTTTCATTCTCCCCGCCGTGTTCACCATCGGTCCCAGAGTCGACGACGACGGTAGCCTTCTCAGATATGCCAAACTTCTGTCGTCCCACGACAAGCTCTCTCACCACGTGAAGGAGCTAGTCCAGGGCATCATCGAGGGAGAGACACGTGTCCTTGCGGCATCCATGACCATGGAGGATATTTTCAGAGGCACCAAGTCGTTCAAACAGGAGGTGTTCGAGAAGGTTCAGCTGGAGCTCAACCAGTTCGGGCTTCTCATCTACAACGCCAACGTGAAGCAACTGGTGGACGTGGCTGGCCACGAGTACTTCTCTTATCTGGGTCAGAAGACTCAGATGGAGGCTGCCAATCAAGCCAAGGTTGACGTCGCAGAGGCAAAGATGAAGGGAGAGGTTGGAGCCAAGCTCAGAGAGGGGCAGACGCAGCAGAACGCTGCCAAGATCGATGCGGAAACAAAGATAATATCCACGCAGAGGCACGGAGAAGGTGTGAAGGAGGATATCAAGGTGAAAACGGAGGTGAAGGTGTTTGAAAATGAGCGAGAGGCTGTGGTGGCGGAGGCTAATTCCGAGCTTGCCAAGAAAAAAGCTATGTGGGCACAGACGGCGCAGGTGGCGGAAGTGGAGGCCACAAAAGCCGTCGCACTCAGGGAAGCCGAGTTGCAGAGAGAGGTTGAAAGGATGAACGCTCTCACAAGAACAGAGAAGCTTAAAGCTGAGTTCCTCAGCAAAGCAAGTGTTGAGTACGAAACCAAGGTTAGCTTATTTATTTCTCCTTCCTCCTTCATGCAAACAATTTTCCAACAGTATTATATTCCAGTGGAAATTTTGAAGGGAGTGAAAAAAATTTGTTTAACAATTAGGTACAAGAAGCGAACTGGGAGCTGTACAGGAAGCAGAAAGCAGCAGAAGCAATATTGTTTGAGAAGGAGAAAGAGGCAGAGGCACAAAAAGCTCTGGCGGAGGCAGCGTATTTCAGTCGGCAACAAGCAGCAGAAGCTGAGCTATTTGCAAAGAAAAAGGAGGCAGAGGGACTTCTGGCAATTGGGCAAGCACAAGGAGTATACTTAAGAACACTTCTTGATGCACTGGGAGGAAACTACACTAATCTAAGGGACTACTTGATGATAAATAGTGGCATGTTTCAAGAGATTGCGAAGACTAATGCAGAAGCAATTCGTGGACTTCAGCCAAAGATTAGTATTTGGAGTAATGGCACAGATGGAAGTGATGGTGGTGGTGGAATGAAGGATGTAGCTGGTGCGTACAAGATGTTGCCACCTTTGTTTAAGACGGTGCATGAGCAAACGGGTATGTTGCCACCCGCTTGGATGGGAACCCTATCAGACAAAAGTTCTTGAACCCTCATGTTTCTTTCTGCTTCGATGCGTGTTTTGTTAAGAATGTACAAGATTAAATGTGTGAACAAATATAACTTTTATGTATGTAGTAGTATTCTTAAGATAAGACTCATTTTAGTTACCTGGTTTTAACTTTTTTAAGAACAATTTTGTTCTTAAAACTCTGAAGGCGGATAACTAAAGTGGGGACTCACGTTTATGTGTTTGAAATTTGGGGACATGTTGAAGTGCAAAAATTCGCTGTGATCCATAATTGCTCATGTTTTTACATTGGTTTTAAGTCTTTGGTTTTAATTTCCTTACATTTTTCACTAATAAAAACAAAGCCAACAACCAATAAAAGGATAAAAGATAAGAGAAAAACATTAATGTGTAGTCACAATATAAAGAGCAGAAAATTAGACTCAGACGGTTTGGATGAATATAAAAAGAAATGAAAATAGAAAAGAAGTAAAATGATTGAATTTATAATTAGTAATTAATTGGGATAAGTATGTTTTTGTCCCTCAATTGTAACACAATTTTGGTTTCCATTCATATTTCAAAGTTTGATTTAGTTAGGTCCTCATTCTTAAGAAATATATGAATTCAGTCATCATGATAACATGCTGCCAAGTTGGAAGCTGACGTGGAACCTGTGCAGCTGGCAAAGATGACCTGAAATAGCCAGTGGAGTGCTCCAAACGATTGAATTCTATAGCTGGAGTTACCTGTGTTGACCAGTTGCAATTAGAGAAGTATGACTGGAAGACTTGCTGCCTAGGCATTAGGTTAGGTTAGGTTAATTAGTTAAAACAATTTGTTTAGATAGTTGTTTTTTTGGCAGTTTGGTAACTTTTAGTAGTCAGTAATAATTAGTTTGTAGGTTTCTTAAGTAGTTGAACACATATAAAGCTGAGTTTATAGACACACTCGCAGAGAAGGTCACTTTTATTTTTAGTTTGAGAGCTTTGCGAAGGAGGAAGAGGCTTGGTACATTATCATTGGTGCGTTCCAGATCTCCATTCCAACATTTGCTTGTTCATTCATCTCCATTGTTATCCAGATTTGTAATTTCCATCTTGTTCTTCTATCTTTCATGTTCAATTTGAAATTTTTGCAATATGAAACGTAGACATTGGTATTGTTCAATTACTTTTAGTTTTGTACATTCATTGACTACAATTTCTGATTTAATTGTGGTTGAGTGATCTTAAGGATCACTTTCATCTAGGAAATTCAGATTTGAATGACTAGAAATCAAAGTTTAGAAGTAATATGAACGATGCTGAGTTTATGAAGTAACAATCCAGAAATTCAAGTTGAACATGTCTTCTTCCATTTGAACCATTGTTTACATGTTTGGTCTCTCTAGTATATCTTCTTTCCATTCCTAAACACATTCTAATTCATGATTCAGAAAATTAAAAAAAAGTTAATTCAGTTTTTGACTGTAGTTTACCGTTAATTTCGTTTAATGCAATTTTTCAGTTCTGCAATGATCTTGATGCCTTGATTCATTATATTGCTTTATTGTAGTGTTATAAACTTGTTTGATGCATGAATTGTGCTTTTAATTCCACTTCTTCAGCTTAGTTCATTTCAATTCTAGCTTTAGAAGTTAGGTTTTCCAATTTTTCTAAATTTAGGGATTTTGATTCGCTCATGATTCTTTAAGTACAATTCTCGGTTCCTATGTTCAGTTAGTATTGTTTTAATTGTGTTTTCATGTTCATTTGGTCCATTTAATTTGTTCTGCATGTTAGAATAAATAATTCAATTTTCGGCCATATAAGCTGATGCACGTTGAATACATAGCCTCTACCAATTCTAGCTTGAGCTGTGACTTTGTGAATTGTGCATTGGTTGGTATTTCTACGTGTTTCTCATGCATCTTTGTAGTGTTTCAAATAGGTTTCATGATCCATATTGCATATAACTCTAATTTGCCCTTAGAACCATAAATTGCATAGGCTGTCAAAAGCTGGTGATGAACAATGATAAATCTGCCAAATTGGTTCAAGAGTTTGATTTTGAGGATTTTGAGTTTCTATCTAGTTATGCTTGCATATCTTAGTTATTTTTAGGTAATAAAACTTGTTCCAAGCCTGAGTTCTTAAGAATTCATTGTTTTTGTTCGTTTAGGCATTTTAGCAAACGCCTTGTGCATATTAGGTTTTTATATAGGAATTTCATCAAACACTTTGCGTTTTAGCATCTCTGCATCATTTTAGACTCTTTTAAAGATCCAAACATGTTTAGATACATTTTTTCATACATTCCATGCATTCATATGTGATTTCCATGCATTAGAATCCATTTTAGGTGATTAAACTATTACATTGACAGTGTAGAATCATACATTGTTCTTGCTTTAGACATAGTTCATACACCATTTGCATTGCATTTTAGGACTATTTAAGGTTAGTTTGAAGTGTTACTTTTATATTTTCCCCTCTGGCATACACTAGATAGATTTCATACACTTCAAATCACTCTAACTTAGCCATCTCTTTGATTGATTTCCTGGTTTATAATCTACAACATTTAAAAGGGGAAAACTAGGATTTTTGTAATCTTGTATGCGACTAGGAGGTTAACAAATTGACGCCTCAGCCGGTGAAATGATGAGTTTTGAGTGATTTAGTGATAATCCGACTTGTGCTTGATAGTTCATGCATTTTAGTATAGAACATGCATCATTTTATTTTCTAGAAACTGTAACTGCTGTTTTGGAAGAGTGTTTTGTTTGTGCTAGCAGCTTTATGCAGGTTAGACCATGTCATTTTGACACTAAAAAGCAGAGAACCAATGTTTTGCTAACTAACATTTTTTTTTTTTTTGTTGCAGTTTCACAGGTGTTTTCCAATCTAGTTAGGTGTTTTATGCTTTCATCACAGTTCCAAGTTACCATTCTAATATGTTTTTGCTGTTTTTAGTTTAGTCCTGTTTTCATTCCAAACTTTGTTCTGACTAAAAATTTTTGCTGCTTTTACTAACTCGTTCACTAACCCTTCTAACTTTGTTTTCTGTTTTGCTGATACAGTTTACTAACTAATATTCTTTCTTTAGCTATATCTAGTAGTAAATTCAAATTTTATTTCATTTAGCTGTTTGAGTTCATTAACATGTTTTGTTTGTTGTTTCAATTTGCAAAGTTTGGTTCTCAAGTTTTAGCTATAACTGTGATTTGTGCTAACGGTGTTTGCTGAGTTATCTCAGTTTACTAATATCACCAAAACAACTAACATTTTTCTAACTGCTTCTAACATTGTTTTTGCTGGTGTGTGCTGACAGATTCACTCACTGCAGTTTTGGCACCACTTAAACTTACGAACAAGAACAAATTAAAAAGCCAAACAAATAAAAATCTTAAAAGAGTATAGAAAAAGTACTTTCAAAGCTATTTCTGAAAATGCATTCCAGAACAGTTATATTTCAGAAGACTGTTTCATAATGACGGATTCTAAAAAATAAATTTCAAAATAGAATGTTTCTTAATAATAATTCAAATAATTGAGATACTTAAAAAAGTTAAACTAACTCAATTTAATTAAAAATATATATATTTATATCAACCATTATATAATTTTGAATTTATTTATTTATTTATTTCTAAAGTTAAGTTTGATACTAGTTAAATTAAATATCATACTTAAAATATGTGAGTGGCTCCAGGAATATAAATAAAACATTTAAGACTTACAGGGATTAAAACAAAATATAAAAAAAAGAAAATACGTACCTATAAATGTTAGTTAAATTTAAAAATACTGGTGTAACATGATAATTAGTTTAATGGATCTACATTAATCATCTCGCCCAATTTACTTATTTTTTTTTAAAAATGTATCCGGGCAAGCGATAAATAATGATATATAATTAAATTGCATCTTTTAAAAAATAATATTATTGATTTATAATAGTATCATGCGAATCCAATCCAAACTTATCCAAATGAAATAAAGATAAATAAAACTAAAGATATTGCTTGAAAGGATAAACTATAAAGATCTGTTTGGCTGGTAACTGTCGATTAACAGGAGCCACATAAGCCCCAGCTTCTATAAACCACGGTGGGCCGCCAAGCCTAATAATATTCATAGCCCAGTTGTAACCTAACACGCTCAAAACACATATACTCATCTGTCACGATCGAAAAGAACAGCTCAATGAAAACTGAACACGTCGGAGAGCAATAATCTCGAACTCTTGGTGACCACGTGTCGTAAAATAATAGGTCCTTGAAACTTTCACAATACCGATTCACCTATTTATAAGTGACAGTCTCTCTCTTCTCTTCTCTTCTCTTCTCTTTTCTGTGCAAGTATTCAATTGACGAGGATTGAATTGATGAGTGAGTGTAACAGTAACAGAATGGCTGAGAATTCATCAACGCTTCATGCACTTCACTACGACCAGGAATGCATGGTCATCACTTCTTACGGCGGTTTCCGTGAACTACGCGCCCCACATCGATATGGTGGATTGTGTCGTGAAGAGCAAGAAACATCGAAAGTTGATCGGAAGCGGTTGGGGAAGAAGGTGAAGAAGGCGGTGAAGGCGTTTACGACGAGGTTGAGGATGCGCAGTGGCGGAGCGAAGGAGAAGGAAAAGAGTAGGAAGTTCCAGTATGATCCCAAGAGTTATGCACTTAATTTTGACGATGGAATAAAGGAATGTGACGGTGTTTTTCTAGCTTTCACAGCTCGTTATGCTTGTCCATTAGGGATAAACAAAGTATATTTTGGATGGGAGCGCACTGAAACGTAAACATCATACCAAATTCTTCATTCTCCTTCTTCTAGTTTCGATGATACAGTAATTCGTGTATATGTATATCACGTGTTAGGTGGTTCACTTTTAGAAATATTATAGTGTGTAAAAGTTGATTTTTAAATTTTATATTTTAAATTATCGCATTCATAGTTTCTTGTATGAATAGGCTTATAGTTCATCCAGTATTTCTTTTCTCTGGATTACATGATAACGGTATCAATTCTTCTTCAGAAAGTTTCTGACAGTGAAATTTTGTTAAATGATCGTCATTGGCGTCAAAGTTTGTATTGATTGTGTTAGTTTTACATTCACTTTGAAGACCGAGATATATTATCATGGCGTTCTTATATATTTGTTTTTTATAATAATTATTACTGTGGATAGTTAAAAATATCAAGATCTAAAATGATAGAGATAAGATTTTATTTAAAATTAAAATCGACAGGGAACGTAGTTTGTTAGAGGAGCCATGCAGCTTGTTAGATATTATCTCGATCTAATTAAGATTAGATATATTTTCTATCATCACCATATCTTTCTTATCTCAAAATCAGATATTTTAATGTGGAAACAACTATCTTTTACGAAAAAAAAAATCTATTTCTGATCGCAAAATCATATATTTTAATGTGGAAACAACTATTTTTTACGGAAAAAAAAAATCTATTTAGGATTGGACTATTTCCTTGGAATGTCTAAATGATTATAGGAAAATACGTTTGCCATGAAATATCTGCAGAATAGAGGAGAAAAAAACGATTGACCGTTGCAACTTGCCTTCAATTCTTTCTTTCTTCTCTCTTTAATTATAATTTGTTTTTTTTCATTCTTTCTCACTTTAGTATTTTAGTTATTTGGATCGAGTAGCTTGTAAGAACATTAACGTTGAAGAATAACTTGAAAAGACTTTTATTTGAAAGTAATTATTCTAAATTTTATATGTAGAAGTTTTTTTTTATTGATTTCTTAGTTTTAATCTCAGAGTACGAAAATTAAGATTAAGATGTAATAACTGGATATGTTTTAAACACGGGTATGGAGTTAGAAACTTTAGTATCTTATTTATTTATTATTAGTTGTGTTACTTTCCTCGCTTTCAAATAAACATACATTTGTATTTTGTCCACAATTATATTCTTGGAAACATATTTGGTTTTATTTGACAAGTTTTTCTTCATATGTACTTATTGAATTTCTTTAGAAAAATAATGAAATGAGATTATTTTTAAACTAAATTAGTTTATGCATATGTTTCAGTCAGAAATATATCCATTTTAATCACTACTAACGGTTTAAGGTCACTGATTTCATGAGTGTAAATTTGTGTAATCATTTAACTTCTAAACTTAATTTTTTATTTGAATATGTGATTTAAAATTTTATTTTAATTAAGAATTATTTTAAGATATATAAGTTTGAGATATAAAAATATGTTCAAAATAACTTTTTTAGTTGCATAAATAATTTTTTTAATTATATATTAAAAAATATAAATAAAATTTGCCAAATATGTATCTTTCAAATATTTTAAAATCTCAAAAGCAGCATGAAAATTATTTCAATTTTTTAAAAATATTTAAAGATTATTGATATAGATTTCATCATCAGAGTCCAAATTCACAATTAATGTGACATCCCATTTTAAATAGAGTAATCTACTAAAATTAAGCATCACATAAATGTAATGTAAAAGAGTACATATCATGAAGCATACATGTACTGACGATTACAGTTATCCATAGTATACTTGGAATAAAAGCTTAGACACACCACAATTGTCATCAAAAGGACACAAGGGTACTATTGTTTTACAAAAGATTGCTCATAGAGCAAGGAATCTAAATAAACAAGAGTTCTTCAAAAAGGGCTCAACAGTGAGCCACAACCCAGACCATGGAGACCACTCTACACAACACCATCTTCACCATCCTGAGTTCTACCAAGGGTTTCCACATCTGCTTACACCAATAAATTGGTAATCATTGCAAAAGAGAAAGCAAAGCAAGGAACAGACAAAAATGAAAGGGTAAGCTAGAGTAAAATATTTTAACATGTTATCAAGCAACCAAATGATAAAACAGGTTATAATCAAACAAAGTAGTAGGCACCCAAATCATGTGAAAGTAAACAATTGCAAGACTCTATGACTCAATATCCGGATCATACTCTTGATATAAAATTCTAAAGGAAGTATGCACCTGTGCTGGTTTCTAAACTCTGCAGAGTTTAGACGCAAGGGGTTATCACTCAACCACACACAGGGTTAATTCTCTAATGTCTTAGGGCCAATACGTCCCAAGACTAGGACCTCCTGCCCTCTCACCACATAAAGCATTCTACTCTATGTGAGCGTGAACGATTATTAGAGTTCAGGATACATTTCTTTATCTAGACATCTCCTATATCAAGGTATACACTAACTACCATTACCAAGAGTTTCCCTTGAAACTCTTTTACCAACAAATTTCCACATGTCATCTCAAGAATTCAATTTTCATGCCATTCCACTACCAACCACAAAACAAGTCATGCTTCCCATACCAACATTTTCATTATCAATCTCATTAAAGCATACAAACAGGCATGATCATCTATATTGAGCAAGAGAAAATTAAATAAAATCATCATGAAACAAACAACCGTCAACACAACGTCTCCTACCTGAGTTTCATAGGAATGACTAAAAAAAACATGTATTATCATCGAAAATCTGACATTTGTTTTAAACTTGCAAATATATAAATAGTTTTAATAATATTTGACAATAGCATATAAAATTAAAACCCATCGTTAAACTTGCATGTGAAAGACTTTGAACAAATTATGTTAAATTGGTAATGGGTAATTAATACATTTAAAAATAAACATTTTTCTTTTATAATAATGAGAATAAAAGTTACTGTAATTTATTCTTATACAAGGATCAAAGATACTGGTATTCTAAAATGTAACAAAATGATTAAAATTTCATCAGAAAACTAAAAGAATATTTATTATTTATTATTATTTTTTTTTACCTTTACTAGGAGAGGAAAGACATTACTAATTATAAGACGAAGGAAAAAGTAATAGGTCTGAAAATCAATACATGTATGGATTCATGATAACACTTGCAACAAAACAATGTCTTTTACAACAGTGTATTATGTTCTCATTAAATTAGTTTACTCTGGTGAAAATAGTTACATCTATAATAATTTAAAAATTATTTAACCAAAATATAATTTACCCAGAAGGGAATACTCCTCACATTTATACTTTTATCTAGATTTTTAATTTTTACAAAACATAAAAATGTACTCGATGCAATATGAAAATTGTCAAGGGACATGCCATTTTTAATGTAAGCATCAACACCTTAAATTATTTTCTACAAATCCTGCACAGGGGAAATTTTCAATAAAAGAATAATTTAAACAAGATATCAACCCACAAATGTTTAAAAAAAACAATTCTACTTAGTTCATACTTCAACATAAACCCAAGTCTTCAGAGATTGAGACCAAAGGCAAACTATTTTCACGAATAAAATCTCAACAAATAAATAAAAGTATCTAATGTCAATGATCCAATGCGGGCAACAATCAACATCTAAAATTTCAACCAAAGAAACTGTGTACAGAAAACGACATACCCTTAAAAATATAAATATTAAATAAAGTTAGATACTATTAGATTTCTGCTTGTTCAAGCCCTAACAGAGCTTTCTGGTTCAGCACAAGAGATACAGAGAGGACTGTTTTCTGTAAAAGTGGCAGAATGAAGGGTAAGTGATTGTGAGAGGATCTTGAGGGTCCAAAGTGGATTGAACTTGGACCCTTAAATGATTAGGCCCAACCCCTCTTTAGGACAGAGTTTAAAATAAAAAAAAAGGGGTCTCACAATTAACTTTGAACCTTTACAATAGCAGAAATTGTAGATAGGTCCATGACCCAACAAGGTCCATGGCCAGATAGTTTGTGCACATGCTTTCCTCCAAGACCCCATCCTCTCTTTTCTTATATTTTATTTTATATTCATTTTTACATCATGTTTTGTAATATCATCTCTGAGGTTGATTTTTTTTTTAATTTCAATTATGGATTATGATGTTTCAAGTAGAGTTGTTCATTTTATTTATTTATTAGAGTCTTCTTTATTTTATTTTATTTTGAGCTATAGTTATTATTTTTAAGATTGTCTCGTGATGGTGTTGTGAGTAGGATGGCTAAAATACTTGTGTCCCTGAGTATTCATGGATAAAATCCATGAGGGATAGTTGGTATTTACGGGTAACAAATAACGGGTATTTTAATATCCGCTTATAAACGGGTCAAGTGTGAATATCATATTGTCCGTATTCACAGGTACTCGTTACCTGTAAAAAATTAAAATTAAAATTATGTTTTATTAAATTAAATTTAATTAAAATTATATTTTATCAGATTAAATTTATATTTTATTTATATTTTATTTTACATTTTTTTGTAATTTTATTTAAATTCAATTTTAAATATTTGTAAAATATTTTTTTTTAAATATTTGCGGGTATCCACGGGTACCCCCGAATTTTAAAATACATGCAGGTATTTTTTTTTTTTAAACAGATGCCCTACCCGCGTGAATAACAGAACAGATAGCGTTTGAATTTTTATATTGCGAGTTGGGTTCCGGATAGACATTATCTGTATCCGATCCGACTTATTGTCATCCCTTGTAAGTCAATTTTATGCATAATAATTAATAAGAACTCATTAATTTTTAATTAGTAATATTTGATGTGGATAAATAGTAAACACATAATTTGTATACCGTAGAACAAAATACGGGTTAATTAATTCTTTTCACTATATATATGGTAGGATCAATTAGAAAAACTAAAATGAATCGATTGAATGGTATCTAATTAATTCAATTTTTAATAATTGTTTGCTTAGCAAAAGTATTAGTATTTTAATCGTATACCGGAATGAAAAAAAGTAAAAATTGAATCCTATCCTATTTGAAAAGACGAGAAATCAATCTTATTTCATATCATTGAATTAAATCTTTTAATCCATCTTGCATTTTTTATTTAATTGTTCTTATTTAATTACACAACAATCTTCCTTATTTTCTTTTCAAACACCAAAATACCTATAAAGTTTCTTCCTTTATTGTATCATTGTATTTAATTTGTGCATAGAATTCTAACAATTTTTTTTTATTCTTATTTGCACCAATTTATTTATCTTTCATTATTTTTTTTTATATTTTTTTATATTTTTAACTCTTAAGTGTGGGCTTTATAAGACATAATTTTAATTTAAATACATTTCGTGTTTGTTGGAAAAGAGTTTGAATTAATTTTACCCCAATTAAGATTATTGACTATTCACAAATTAATTTTATTTTTGTCGAGAGATAATTTGAGTTAATTTTATTCTAATTAGTCTTCATAACTACTCACAAAACAATACTGAAATTGTGTTTATTTAAAAAAAGCAGTGTTAATTTGATAATATAAAGTGGTGCGATATCATGATTCATGTTGTGTCTTGTAGGTATTAATTGAAAAATGAAATTGAAGAGTAGGAAATTGAAATTTACTCGCTTAGGATTATTTTGTTCTTAAGAGTTGGAGGATTTTAAAAGATAACAGTATCATTACGCTCCATTTTAAAAGAATGATTCAAGAAAATAATAATGAAAGTTTTAATTTATTTATACGTGACACTTTGAAGCTGAGTTTGAAAATATGTTTTCAATCAAATAGTCTTAACATATTTTAAAAATAAAAATCTATCGTTTTGTGTAGAAAAATGATTGTGAGAAATTAAGAAAGTTTCAGAAACACTCATAGTTGCTGTGATATTTGGCTATACTCTCTCGAAATACAGACCACAAAGAAAATATCACTGAGGGGACCACTTAAAAATTGCAGGTATGAGCCATTTATATCTGAAGAAAGTAAAAACAAAAGATTTATATCCGTTTTCTCTGTTAGTCTGTCTGCTCCACCTGAACTTTTCCTAACTATAAATACATCTATAGACACTGTCATATTTACCCTCCAACCAGACATTCTTAAGAATTTATGAACCCTGTTTTTCACCCTCCAAATTTCACCAACTTATTCCATCCATCATTATCACTTTACACTCACTTCATCATACAATGCCAACTCATCCATTCAAAACCTCCTAATAATTCCTCTAATAATTTTCCTTCCAATACATTCATATCTTTTCTTCTTTCAATATTCTTTCTTTACTAACAATATTTTAAGAACAAAAAAAAAATTCCAAACTCCATGTAAAATACCCATTTTATGAATAACAACAACAACAACAAAACTAGCTTGATTGAAGAAAAACAAAAAAAATGCTCAGATTATTACTATACACCCACAACCCCTCACTATTATATATTTCACAAACATTAATAATGAGACTAAAAATGATGCTCCATGGAGTTATCCATTTTGATATTGGTATATAATTCCTAATTCAACTTCCTAAATTCGATGCATCACCGTACACTGCAGACTTTAATACTCCTCTTCTGTGTTGACCTGTTCCTTGAGCAGAGCAAAATGTGAATGTGAATTCTTTTAATCGTTGACTTCACTTAAATGTTAAATCCCCTGTCATGCACCATGATTCAACCAACGGAATATCGGTTCTCGAGTTTTCTTGCATTTACATGTGATGATCGGCACTGTTATCACCTGCATTGCTTCTTTAAAATTAAGATTGGTTTTCAAACAAAGCTCGTGCAAATTCTGAATCAATGAAATGAAAATCACAACTTTTAACATATGAATACCTCTTGCGCTTGCTCTTCAACACAGTGGAAGTTGAGGGATTGCTGTGCCAGTTCCTCTTCCTTTGATTGATAAACCAATTGTTGATCTGCTTTAACTGCAAACCCGTTTCCTGCACCAACCGTGCCTTATCCTCCTCCTTAAAAAAAAAAAAAAACATGTCTCAATCCAATATGAAACATCTTTAAAAGGGTCGCTTGTAGACATCTCCTTTAACCACATACACTAAGGTTTTTGGTCAACGGTCAATTCCGCTAAGATAAATGTCTGAAATTTTCATTCCTTTGCTTTGAATTTAATAATAAATGTGTACAGGGACATCTATCTTTGTTCCTACTCTTAGATTCAAGCATATTTATTTGATGGGGTTTCTTGAAAAAATAAAAAATAAAAAATAGTTGAGTGAAAATATTGAGTTCTTACCGTAGGGTAAGGCCACTTGGAATGTGATTGCCACCAAGCTTTAAGGACAGAGGTGGTGTCACCAGGAAGTTTCCCAGCTCGTCTCTTGCGTAAAATTTCCTCTCTAATGTCCACAATTTTCTCTTTATAACCCTACATAATAATTAAAAAAAAAACAAAAAAAAAAACAAAAATTGATGTCAAAGACGTGGGAAGAGAGATTCAAAACGATGGGACTCTTAGGCAGACTTTTAAAAGGCATTTGCATTTAATCCCTTACCTGTTTCAATTCGTGCTTCAATTCATGTCTTACACGTTCCATGAGGGACCTCTCGTTCTCTGTGGGAATAAGAGGACCGAATCCCATGCTATCGGGACCATCCAAACCCCCATCAAACAGATTGGCATCACTGTCTACTTGTTCATCTTCGTCATCAGACATCGTTGCTCCTGTACCTTCCCCGGGTGAAACTCCTGTTCAATCAATCATTCACCATGTCAAAAAAAAATCATCACTTTAGTACTCCTCCAATGCCAAAAACAGTCCTCTGCTTTTGCTCATTATTTCTGCACAAAAAGTTAGCTAATCTAACCAAAACCCTCTCCACCATGGTTCGGCATAACGTGCCAAAAATATCAGACAACCGGGCTATGCACTTTAAAGTCTTCAATGCTTTCTTCAAATACACAAATTGTCTTCTTTCTATCTCAGACAAAGAGTAGGGGTTTCGTATATTCTTCTCTATTTGGCTATATATGTTTCAATTTTAATAAAGTTAAACAAAGATTTCAACTTTTCCAACCCAGAGACATTCTATGTCAAAACATCACCAAAATTTAATCCCTGTACCCATGTTCCTCTCACTCCAACAACCATTACGGACTTGCATATCATTTATTACTGAACCTTACAACCTTGCAATATATTCACTCATACTTTGACCTTATCACAAACTTTTAAAAATGAGCTAAAGTTCCTGATTTCCAGAACTTAAGTACCCTGAATCTCAATGTCCCAAGTTCCACACACGGGACCGAATACATAATCACACACACAGCAGCAGCTAGCACATGATACTCCTATTTTTCGTATAAAATATTTGACATTTCTAGACCCGGGTTTTTTAAAAAAAAAAATAACATATTTGCAGCTTTAAAAAAAACTGAGGTAAATTGCTAGAATGTTGTGTTCATTAGGTGAGGAAATTGCTGGTTGGTTCATTGATAGCCTGAACATAGTTGAGGGAACTAGAATGAAGTTATTCCAATTTGTCATGCAAGCAACCCTTATTTTAATGTTGAGATGTAACAATCACTAAAAAGAGTATAGTAGTACCTGTTAAGCTTTGTAAGGATTGCTCAATCTCCCAACAAGCCATTACTGCTTCCATTGCATGGACCCTGACATGCTGTTGGAGCTGTTCTTTGAAAGAACAGAGCAACAGAACATAGTGGGACTGCAGCAGGAATTAAAAAAATATATAAAAATTGTGAATTGTAAACCCACAATTGCAAATAAAGCTGGAAATAAATCACGGCCCATGACAAAATAAAGAACATAACACTAAATATTGTGAAGATCCATGAGGAGTATATGGAATAAGAAGGCTCGGCTGCAAAATCATCTGAATTAGGGGTTATAATCCAAATTTCATTTGGCATGAAGGTAGCTCAAGAACTAAAATTAGAAGCACAGGTTTCCAATCTATTTATTTTTAATTAATAACCATCATTCTACATCTGACATAATTTAAATAATTTCATTCTCGAATCAAGGAAGGAACTAAATCTGTTTCACTTTCTGTCCAGGAACAACACATACTTGGCCAAGAAAACCTGTCCCATGTCTTCAACAACAATTCAAATAGCTAATTTAAAATTAGAAGCGAAAGTCCTCAATTACAACGAGAGAGAGAGAGAGAGAGAGAGAGAGAGAGGGGAGGGGATAATCACGAGAAGAATAATAAAAAATAATAATTAATCGAAAAGGGGGAAAAGAAAGGTGAAATTGGGGAAGAAAGTAAGAAAATACCAAGAACTGATCGAGTTCCTTATCATCCACAATGGCTTGTCCGAAAGCAGAGTACTTGGCGAGCACATTCTGGGACTGTGCGAGCTGAGCGTCTATCCTGGGCAACTGGTCCACCGGTGTGGCGATCCGAAGGCATGCCACGTGTGCCGACAGAAGCTGTTCATACAGAGGATGCGATAGAATCTCCGCCTTAAACCTCGCATTCTGCCAGTTCATCAGGCCGTCTCCACCGCCCTCCACTGCTGCCGCCTCGCTCTTCAAATCGCCGGATCCGGCGCCGGTCATGGCAGAGTCGCCCGCTGCCGTGACATCGTCGATGACCTCGCTCTGGTTGCGGTGGAGGATCGGACGCGCCAGCCATTGGCCAGAGTCAGTAGCCGCAGTGTGGAGGTTGAGGAAGTTGGTGGCGCTGTTGTTGGCAGCGTTAACGTTGGTGTCGGAGTTGGTGTTGTCATTATTGTTGTTTGTGGTGGTGCTGTTGGTGTAGTGCGTGCGGAGAAGGGCGTTGTTGAGCCAATTTGGCGCTGGTTGGTGAGGATCAGAGGGAGGTTTGGAGGTAGGGTCGGAGAGGAGAGATGCGTCAGTGAGAGTTTGGTTATGGTGTTGTTGTTGGTCAGTGAAATGGTGAAGTGGAAGGTCTTGAGGGTTGTGGTAAGCCATATATGATAGAAATGAAACTCTTTTCTTCTCTGTGTGCGAAAAGTAGCAGCTATTGGTTCATGCCGAAGTGAAGAGGAGTGAGGAAACCAGAGAGGAAAAGGGAGGGAACAGAAGGTTTTCTGAGTTACAAACAACGTTGTATTAATGGTTATAACACGAGATTGGAGAAACACACAACACAATACATTCACATAAGGCGGTTTTCAGTATTTCTCACTCTGGTTTTCCGGTCATTACTTACTAATTCCGGAAATTGCTTTTTTCCGTCACTCCCACTATTTTCTTTTTATTTTTATTTTCACCCCGGCCCTTCAACCCTACTACAATTCATTCTTTTTACAAACCAATTTCAACCCTTTTATATTCGCATGCTCCATGGTCCCCACTAAATTTTAAAAAAATAATTCTTTGTTTAGATATTTACTAAAAAACATTTTAAAATAAAATAAACTAATCCAATGGTTTCCTTTCAAGTATCATTTAATTTGTTAGCTTGTTTTGGTTTAGTCCTCCTAGTTTACCTTACTAAACACCACATTGTTCAAAATTCTGCAACTATTTGCACCAATTGACTCAGCTTTTACACAGAATAAAAATTAAACATTAAATTGTTTTGATATTAGATTATTAAGTGAGTATACCAATAATTCATAAAATTATGTAATCTCATTAAAGCACACTCATATTTAACCAAATAAATAACATTACTCTATCTTAACACAATTTTCTACCAATAAATAGTTGATTGATTTTTTAGTAGGATTCATATTTATTTTTATTACATTATCTACAAAGTAGTGATGTAATTGTAACCTTAATATACAACACTGTTTAAATATAATGACAACTTCACATCATTAATTAATGTGGTTTATTGAATAAAAAGTATCAGTAAAATTAAAAATTGAATATGAAATAAAATTATCTGATTTGAAAGATAAAAACTTTATTTTGATAAAATATTAAATAACTTGGTTTTCTAGAGTAGTTCTGATTCGGTCTTGGTCTATACAGTATGAAAGGATTACATATATTTGATTCCATTGTATGGCATCGACGGTCTTAAAACTTAACTAACACAGGAATTACAAGTCAACATTTAAAAAAATATAGATTTTTTGTATGTTGAAGTAATAACTGGTTTAATAAATTTTGATGACAAAGAATGAATGGATTTTTGAGTCGAAAGTTTATCGTAATATGTAATACTTAGGATTTAGTTGTGAATTTTAATATTATTTTTAAATTATTTATAAATAATATAAAATATTAAAATTTTCTATATTAATATTTAAATTTGATAAACCATATTAATATTTTTTATAAGATTAGAAAGTACATTCTACTTAGAAAGATTATTTTTTGTTGTTAATCAAGATCGTGAAATAAATTTTACTTATTACATCGAATAAAAGATAACTAAAAATGTTAGTATTGACTTAATAAAGAAAAAATTATTAGATACGTACTATGTTTTTTATAGTTATAATAATATTAAGTTATGTATTATTTTCATTGGATTATAATAGTAATAATAAAATATATAAATTTTAAATATATTATTTTGGTTCTTTTAATGTTAATGGTCTATATATATTCCTAATTACAACTCTAAGACAACTTTTGATGTTAATGTTTTAGGTCATGACTAATCTTGGATCTTCTTTCTTTCGATTTTACTTATTTATAATATTTTTTTAAAATATTTGACTTATTTTTTGTGTTCAAATTACATTTAGATAAAATAGACAACAATTTTTTACATAAATTTAACACATGAATACACATATAAGATATTTTAACTTTTATTTGTATAATAAAAATCAAATAAATACTAGAATTATTTAAAAATTAGAGATGTTACAATTCTTCCTTTAATGTCTTCGATGTGGGTAAATTACTTTCTCGAACCTTAGTCATAAGTCATCTTGAAAGTAACGTGAAATCCAACAATATTAAACATTTATGAGTTTTATATAAAGGACGAGATAGAAATTGAAATTAGTAAAGAAAAGATAAAACTTACTCTAATGATAATCTAACTTGAAGTTCTATATTTTCTCTTAACTCTAAGCATTAACTCATCAATGAACAAATAACAAAGTTTGATTTTGCGGGTTAGAAAAGAGAAGAAACAAAAATTAAAGAAAAAATATTGAAAAGAAAAATTGGAATAGTTAATAAAAGTGGAAGAAATTATTCTAATTATCATTTGCAAATTTATTCCTTTAATTATGTGTGTATCTATTTCAATCCAAACTAAAAATCCACCTATTTTTACCATCTACATTTTCCAAAATTACTATTTTCATTTCTCTACCCAAATACCAGCATTATACTTATTTTAAACCTACATTTATATTCCTTAAATACATAATTAATTAAACTAAAGTTTAACCATTAAATAAATGTAATTATCAATTTTTAATTGATATTTCACATTTCTATTATATTACAAATTTTAGGTATATATAATTATTGGAATTTATTAATATTAGTATGTATGTCTTTTGTACATTATCATATAGAAATAATGAAAATATTTATTTTAGGATAATTGTTTTCGAAGGAGTTCATGAATTTTTAAAATTACCTGTCCCGTACCAATGGACTCAATTACATTTCATTATCATATTATATATATATATATATATATATATATATATATATATATATATATATATATATATATATAAAATTTGGAAGGCCTAAAATAAATTTAAAAAAAATAGGATATTTTATTTAAAATTTACTTTTTTGAATTTCTTTATACAATATTATTTATTAAATTATCATAATTAATTTTATTTAACATTTATTTTTCAATACATAATAAACCTAATATATTTAATCTTTCTTAAAAAATTGTTAATTTTAAATAAGTTTTAAGTATTTTTGGCTTTAAGAAACTTCTTTTGACTAAGTTCTTCTCTTCTTATCGATTTTTAGATAGTTTGATTTAAATTTTCTAATTCACATATCTATATATTTTAAAATTTAATAAAAATGTATAATATATAAAACATTATTAAAGATAAGTACATAAAATAAATTTAGTTAAATCAATAAAATCTAGTCCTACTTTTTAAGAAATTAAACTTCATAATAGACTTATATTATCTTGAAGTGCTAAGTCTTTTTTTTCTTATAAAATCTCAACTATTTTCCAAACCTATAAAATTCATTTTATGATTAATCATTAATAAATAAAATTAAATAAAATTATTGCTATTATACTAAAAGAGTATTGATATATCTTGATCAATATATGAATGGAAGCTGCAACTTTTTTTTCCTATTTTCTCTCCTTTTTTTTTATTTTTTTAAATCGATTAAATATTTCACCAAAGCAAACAAATATTTATAACGTAGTGTTTTTTTTTTTTTCACTGTTTCATTCAATCTCATAGTAAAATTACAAAAATTGGAGAGGTCCACCAATATTTTTTATTTCTCTTTTATCTAATCCACTTGTACCAAATAGTTGTCTCTATTATTGACACTATTCAACCTTTACCTTTGTCCTACGTTTTTTTATTGGTCAGATCCATCACAAAACCAAAGCTATTGTTGGATCACTATATTTACTATTCTGTATTTATGTTAAATTGCATATCACATATCTTAAATTTCTCTAAGCTTTTCTTTTTACTTATATTGTTATGAATATGGTTGAGGCCTATGCATTTCTTGATCTTTGTTGAACTCAATGTCAAACTATAAACATGATTGCAATGTTTCTTTAACGTAAAATGCTTTATCTTTTGAACAACCTTGGTAAAAAAATCACTGAGTGAACTCTCGGTTTTTCTTTTTACACTTTTCTTTTGCGCTTTTGACTGTTGTTTTCAAGGGAAAAAAGCACCTATGTCGGTCCTCTTTACGATCAAATAAACACCACGATGCACCTTTTCTTATGATCGGAAGTCAAGAACTAAGATCTTCTAATCACTGATAAGATGTTTGCTTTTATTTTGTTGCTGAAACACGGTGATAAAACAAAGAAGATAATGAATAGAAGATATAAGAAAAGTGTAACGAAAGAAAAGCTATAAATTATAAATATGGACCTACAATACCCAACTAGTCAGGTATTGTAGCCACGTTTGTTTCCAAATGGCAGGGAATAGATAAGGTCAATGTGGCAAACATTTTTTTTTATGATTTTTAAATCTATTACTTTTTAGCCACACTGTTTTGCATAGTCTCATGCAACATTTTTATTATTTTTCTTTATTTTTTTTTAATTTTCCTCTTATAATTGTTGGTTATTTTCTTTTGGTGCACTCAATTCCACGGTGTAAAGCATAAAGGGAATGAGTTTTGTAATTGTTTGTTTTCCAATTGAAGTCCCATACGCAATGGTATGCAATATGATGTTACTTTCACTACCATACTCCTTTTATGTTTCCTTCTAGGTCACTGCAAGATTTAAGTCTCTAATGCTGCAATAAATATCTAACTTATAAATAAACAATATAATTTTTGAAAATAAATAACGAGTTACACGCATGGAATAAATGTTAGAAGGCACTCAACTCAACGGTGTTAATCATTGCTTTCCACAATGAATAATATGTAACCATAAAATTACTGCCTCCAATTTCATTTATAAGCAAAAATATAAATGCTTACTTATATTTCATTAACATAACTTTATAAAATACAAAGAAGAAATTGAATTGGTTGTAATAATATTAAAATTTTTATTTTAAATTTAAATTTAATTTTACTGCATGAGTTTATATTCAACTTAATTTCACATAAAATATTTAAAATGACAGGTGTACCTCATTTATATATTATAATTTATTCTTATTTTTAATTAATGTATAATTATCAATATTTTCTCAAGTCGATAAATGAGTATCTTGAAGGCGAAATCATATATTTATGAGTGATTTAAGACAAATCTAATAATAATGGTATAATAGTCACGAAGAAATTTATTAGGATAAATTTTGGATGATTATGACCTTTATACTATTTTGCTAAGTAGGTTTATTTAATTTAAAATTGCAAAATGAACTTATCGAATGAAAATAATTGCACTTAATCAGTGCATTATAATTTGTCATTATTCTGACTCTAGGTGTATAAGGTCTCATATAACATTAATTGTCCAAACATGCTAAAATAGTGTGTGTATATTTTTCTGAAATGTTTATTAAGATATAATTATTCTTCCCTCTTCATAGGAAATTTAAAATACAGAAAATATATTCTTCTAACTCTCCTTAGCATATCATTGTTCACAACCAACACAATAAATATCTTTTGCTTCCATGTAATACACGATAATCACAACACAACACACAACATAATTAAGTAGTCTTTAAAAAGTTTCATTCAAGCACACATTTTCACGTTCATTAATTTATCTAATGGATATCATTCAAAAATCAAATTATTCACTTAATCATCTCAGGACAACCAAATCAAGTGCTCAATCCAACAAGTACCTCTCATGTCATAAATAGTTGATATCACATAATCACAAATACTTAACTCTACTTTCAGAATAGTCACACACTGAATTAAATTCAAAGATTTTGAACCTATCACACTATATTTGTTCAAACACAATTAAATGTTAGGAAACTAAGTCCTTCTTATATGACATGATAAATTTCTTTGTGACATATTAGACAATTTTTTTTCACACTACAAGTAAAGTCACAGGAACATCCATCGACCCTTACCATCTAAAATATTTCTTTATGAGAGCCTAATATTTGTAGAGTTATATAATCTTTTCAAAATCTCAATTCATTACACAACCTACAGCATTTCAATATAGTATTTACTCCTTAAAAATAACTATGTTCAAATTGCATCTCAACAATTCAACACATTTTAAATATTTAAATAATCACACCACGTTATAAATAGGCATCTCATCAATCAAAATCATTATGTACCTCCAATCATACATACTCCATTCAAATTCATTCTAATCTCATTCATAACCCAATCATTTTCTAAACTTAAAAAGCATTGTAACACACGTTTAGAAACTTCCACAATACATATCTCACCCATAATACTCTTTCCCGCTTAGTTAGCTCATGAACTCGTCCAACTAGACAAATATGGAGTTTCTTAAATAGCTCTAGAGGTATGCTCGTCCAATAAGACTTGACTTGTTCAACAACAAATTCTCCATGAGATCTCTAGATTTTAAAATTCTGAATTTTGCTTATCGAAAGGATTGTCTCACCAAGCAACCAAGTAATGTATTACTCAATTCGCTCAACAAGATCAAACTCACCTAACAATTCTAAGTTCTCGGGTTTTGGATAAAAAGAATTTCGCTTAACAAGAGATTTACTTATCCAATAACCCAACATATTGAAAGCATTATTTAAAGGTTGGATATAATTTTTGTACTCCATGTCAGAAACTTTATGGAAGACTATGATATTTAAAAAGAAAATTAAATAATCGATTTTTCTATTTATAAAATTTATCCTTAACTATTTTTTTTAATCTTGTCTATGAATCTCCAACATTAAATATATAATGGTGGCTTAATTATGTTTAAGTTTCTGATAAATTTGGAAACTTCCAATTGAGTCTCTAATAAATTTTTGTAATTTATTAAGCACTCAACAATTTGTTTTTTCAATTGAGTCCCGCTATTAACTTTATCTGTTAATTAGGTGATGTGGCGGTTAAGTAACTAGTGATTATTATCTTATCATGTCACCTAGTTCAGTTGTTGCCACAACCATTTATTACTTTATTTTATTTTATAATTTTTATAATTTATAATTTATAATTTTAATTAAAAAATAAAAATATATCAATATTATATTTCATTCTAAGAAACCTAATATCATAAAAATACTAAACCAATTAGAGATATTCAAATTTAAGAATTATATGATGATATTTTATTGATTCCAAATTTCAGAACCTCATTATCAAATGTCTTTTATATCTTTCACGCACAACTTCAATTCTACCTTTGTTCTTCGATATTAGATATGTTAATAAGTTTCTAGATTTGATGACTTTACTTTATTAGTTATGTTGGGTTTGTATGATTAATTCTTTGTCCTGTATTTCCTCTTGATTGCTTTGTTATTTTCCTTTGCTTTTGTCTTATATATTTTTTTTAACTTTCATGGTATTACACAGGAAGTGATGTTTCATCTTCCTTACTTACGTCAATTAGCGTTGTTTTGAAGATCCAAAAACATTGCTTTGATGCGGTTAGTTTGAGGAGTTAATATTGTAAAAATGTAAAAAATGATTTAATTAGGATGGAGCAGAAAAAAGACATAAGAGAAATATGAAGTTTGAAAGGATCGTAAATGATTGAAATGGTTTGAAAAATGGGTAAATGTGATTAAAGGAGTATTGAAAAGATAATGATTGGTGAGTGGAGAGAGTTGGGGACCATGGAAGAGCACGCGCCTTGGAATTGAATAAGTGATGATGTGGACAATTGAGTGGGGACCACTCTTCATTTTGACTTCACTGATACCCGCCGCCTCAATCACTATTCCATTTGTGGTCCCCTCGTGGGTCCCACTTTCCCGCTAAATTGTTCCGTCTTCACGCCATTTTGTCCTCCTCTTCTAACATCAAATCAAATCTTCTGGTCCCCTCTTTCACCAAAAACACTCCTCAATTATTCAAATACGCTGTTTATACTTTTTATTTTTTTCAATTATTTTATTTCACTCCCTAACAAACTCCTCCACTCCAACTAACACAATGCATCACTCACAATTTCATACACATGATTTAGGTTTAATGCCAAATGTAAACATCTCATCGATTAAGAACACAAAGAATACCACTCGAAAAAAAAAAAAACCTTTAATCTATATTCTCTCATTTTCTTGACTTGAGTAAAACAGTATTACTTAAGTGAGATTCTCATTCAAATATAAATATCTAACACCACTAAAATTACTAAAATTACGGCAAAATCACCATATAAATGTGTTTTGTTTCTGATAAAATTGTTATAACTACACCAGGTTAACAATAATACTTAGCATGAAATCACCAGATTATCTATCAATACTTTTTTCTAAAACTGATATTATGTAACGTGATAGATGTAATGTCACATGTTATTATTAAATGTAAAAATTTTCAATTTAATTCATGTATTTATTATTTTATCTTAATTTAATCTCAATTTGTTTAAAATTGAAGCAATTTCGCTCCTATTTAAATTGAAACAAAGTTTAATTTTTATCTAATTGTCTCAATGATATTTTTAATAAAATTATATTTTTATTTTATATTAAATTTTATTTAAATATTATTTTTAATATTTATATATCAATAATTTATAAACAAATGTCTAAATTGGTTTAGAAATAACTAAGTTCAATTGTAAAATAATTATCTTGTTACTTATGTTTGAATTGAATAAAGATGAAAAACAAAGAGGTGAAAGAGAAAATGGAAAACAAAGTTGTCTGGACTAAATACTATAAATTTAAATGAAAAAAAAGTAAAAAATCTTAAATTATAATTGTATTTTTATTTATTTATTATAATAAAAAATTAAATATATCTATAAAAATCTAATGACATAACTAATTATGTAAAACATATTCAAATTCATACAATACTTAACCGATTATATTTTTATATAATAACGACAAAAATAATTTATATATAAAACATAATTTGATTATGTATTATTTTGTAATGGGTCTTTTCATGTAAAAAAATTGACATTCATCATTATTATCGTTTTTCATATTTTTCTAAGAATTATATGCAACTTTTTTTTCTTTCATTCTGCAATTTCTTCCCAGGAAAACAATGGGGCATTATATTTTATTCGAGATAATGAAATAAAAAAATATAGAGATTGTTTTGAGTGAATAAAACTAATAATGGAAAAATGAACAAAATATTCAGTTAATTAACTTTTTCATTTGTCACACACACATAATATATATATATATATATATATATATATATATATATATATATATATATATTTTTATATAAAATTAAAAGAAATATGAGTGTTATTATATATTTATTAACCCTAATTGAAAAATTCTCTTTTATATAAAATTGATACATATGTTTTGACGGAAAGAAAACTAACTCGTCTCTTTTATAAAGGTAAACGCCAAAAATATAGTTTCCGTGAAGAAATGGTTCGTGATTAGTGAGATAGCTTTTCTGTTTGTCTTTCTATTAACATGTCATTTAAATAATTTAGAAGGATCGTCAGCTTTATTAAAAAATTAAAGATTCTTTTCAACAATTTACCATCTAATAGTCAAAATAAAATAGTTCTTCAATTTGCATAAGAAACTGAATTACTTTATGAAATTGTGAGTCTTCCCCTTGAATAATCATTTATAAATTTCGCCAATACAACTGCCAAATTATGTAATATTATTTTAATGATAATGTATATCATACTTTTGTTCAATTTAATATTTATAAATATGCTATTTGATAATTAAATATTTTTTAAATTATATGAAAATAGATTGTTACTTGAATTATTTTTATGACCTCTCAAACTCATAATGAAATTACTAGCAAAGATATTTTACCGACGAAGAAAAAATAAAATGTTGATAAAATGAAATTGTTGACACATTTTATCTATAAAAAGTTATCGGTAAAATAAAATTATATAAAAAATTTGTAGACTTTTAATTATCGATGAAATATCTCGAAATATCTCTTAATAATGGATCTATCGATAAAATTAATTGATAATTTATTTATTGATGAATATTTTTATCATTAAAATGAACACCGCAATTTTTTACTTTAATTTTGACTATGATATGATAAAATTTGTTGGTAATCCAAAAATTTTATCATCGACGAATATCTCTTATTAGTAAGTTTCGTCAATAATTATTTTTTCAATCGGTCGATAATTAAAATGGGTTCCAATCCATGAGTCAACTCTAGTCATTGTAGGTTTGAGCCAGATTGGGTTAAAAAAAAAATATTTTTGTTAAAAGTATGTTGAGTTGAACTCGACATACTTAACTCGTAATCCACAAGATTAAATGGGTTCGAACCAAGTTGAAGGTGGGTTGACCCTCAACCCACCACCAACAACACTATTATTTTTTTTTTTTACAATTTAAACTTTTTTTATTATAATTATTTACCAATTCTAATTATATAGGTTTATAATTTGATATTTTTTAAATGTTAGAATGTTACTCAATAATATTTGAATAATTTAAATATTTAATTTATTTGTTTGTCAATATATATATATTGATACTTTAATCTTTAACTACTACCTTTATAATAATATCTCAAATAATTAGGTCAACATTTTGATCTTACTATTATAAAAAAAATAAATCGAGTTAATTCACTTTTATTGTAATGCAACAAATATATAAAATAAATTATAAAAAATTATATTTGTAAGTGAGTCAACCTATTAATCCATAAACTCAGTTGAACTGGGTTGCAAACTTTGCGGGCTTATCAAAAGGTGAACCGGGTTGAACTGATCCATTTTTAACTCAATCTATCATTTTGACACTTCCAATTTAGACTCTGAGTAGTTATCGACGAATTTTTGACTATATAATTATTAATAGATTAATTCGTTGATAAAATATGCCAATACACATATTATCGATAAATTTTAACATTGAAAGTCTTCAATAATTTTGTTTTACCAGCAAAATTGTTGTTCTTGCCAAATAATTTTAGTTGTTATTAGTTAAAAATTGATATGTATAAAAAATATGAAATAAATTAAATCCAACTACAAATTTTGTACTACTACCGTTGCTTTAATTTTAGGATATATATATAATACTTTTTATTTAATATTAATAAATTATATCCATTATATAATAAGTAAAATAAATAATGTATTATCAAAGGTACGACGAATAAAAAAGTTATTAAAATGAATCTATATTGTATTTTATTATTTCTGTGAGACACAACTATAAATAAATAAAATAGATAATAATTTAAATTTTAATAAAATTATTTAGTGTATTTGTTTGAAACTGTCAAGATAAACAATAAGTTTTAATATCACCGTAACATATTTTAGTCGATAATTTATTAAATATATTTTAATATATGAATTTTTAAAAAGTATTAACATTTCTTAAATAGAACTAAATAATATACATACAAATAATATCTAAATTTATATTTACAATGTTTTTAATAGAAAAATTGATCTCACAATTTCTTTTCTCCTTCCTTTTAAATTACTAACAGGATCGAATGTACAATTTTTCTTGACCTTCGTTTTCCACAAAAATAGAGTAAAAGTTTTATTTCAATTTTTATCATATAAAAGACTAAAATCTATACATAGTGATTTTATTTTAGCTACATTTTCATTAACGTTAAAGGGGTGAGTTTCCTTTTTTTGAAAGGCAGAATGAATGGGTTCACCATATTGAAGTTTAAAAAAGCTTAGAGAAAATGACAATGAGAAAACCTTGTGGTTCAGTCAATTTGTCTTGTCTACACTACACTACTCAAATCGACTCTTCATACATTGGAGTTTATGTACGGCAACAACCAAAAAGGTCGGCAATCTTTGTTCCATTACGCGTCACTTTTTTTGTGATACAAGCGAGAACAAAAGAAACAAAGGACATACCTAAAGCTTCTTCCTTTCACTTCAATTCTTACATTATTTTAAACTTACACGCATTCTTTACCATTATTCTTTTTCAAATTAAGTAATCTTAGTTCACCTTTAAAACCACTCAAACAGTAAATAATATTACATCTACTTATATGAAATTTTGGTATTCTTAAGTTGTGTTAGAAATCTAACTCTCTTGTTAGGATATATTTTTCTTTTTAAATAATAGTTCTGATAGTGAATTTTAAGTCTAACTCAACTTTACAAAATTAATTTATAAAGTAAAATTTATACCTCATTTATATATTATAAAATTATCTTATTTCTAGTTGATGTAAAAATTTCAACAAGATATT
>Ga0214545_1003107_pt1 | contig 31906 bp, 12 predicted proteins | sample CNSS4metaG_FD_160064 | JGI IMG/M metagenome (GOLD analysis project Ga0214545, IMG submission 160064) | Root nodule microbial communities from cowpea collected in UCLA plant growth center, Los Angeles, California, USA - CNSS4 | ecosystem: Host-associated > Plants > Roots > Nodule | place: USA...
TGGAGGGGGTAATGATAGATATGGTATTGTGTACAAAAGGAGGGCCAAACAGACAGTTGAAACAGTTAGAAACAGTTAGGAATGTAAACTGTAACAGACCTATATAGGTCTGTTAAGGGTCTAGGTGTTTTTTTAAGTCTGTTTTCTGTTTACAGAATTGTGGGAAGGGCTGAGAGAGGGTCTCTCAGAGTTTGGTGCAAAGTGTGTGTAAGAATCAAGTTCTTGGGATTTTCTCCCTGTCACTACAGTGGGAGATATACCCATATTCAATAAAACAGGTTGTTAGCTAAGTCCAGCAATTACCAATCCTATCAGAAGTGAAGTGTATCTTTTGAGTAAAAGGTACTTTCATAGTGTTTGGAATGGATTTCCAAACATGCACTTAGTCTTGTGTGCTTCACCGAGGTGCTTTCATTTGTTTCTTTCTTTATGTATATACGCATTCTAATCAGAAGTCTTAGACTTAAATTGAGTTTGATGGTATCATCCTCTGCTATCTGTTCTATCATTTTACATTCAAAGTGAAATAGATCCCATACCATATCGTATATATACTGCAGAATGCAGCCATTATCATAGCAACAGCACTTTGCTATAGAAATAATCTTGTAACATGTTCAATCCTGAAATTCCAAAAGATGATCCTCATTACAAAGAAAAGTAAAAGGAGTCATATTATTATCTCCCTTCTCTGCTATTTCTCCATTGATAACTCTTATTGTGATAATGGAATGACATCCTTTTTAATATTTCTATTTGACAGCAAAATTCTCATGAACCAAAGTTTGGCAATCTGGAAAATGAAGAAAATGTCTCAGATACAGCTTATTCTGACAAAACCCAGAAGGGTCAACCTGGTTCAAAGATGATACATCCAAATGAGCCCGAGGAAAATTCAAATCCAGTTTCTTCTGCTGACCTAGCCCATTCAAAACCAAGAGTTCACTCAGAGGATCCATTTGGAAAGGGGTCAGTGAGATCCACATATGAGTTACAAAAGAGCAGGGACGATGGTGATGCCAAACATTTCACTGAGTCTCCAGCTCGCCATGACAATGGCAGCCATGTGAGTGGCACTGATTCTGCCCATCGAGGCCAGGGAGTAGGTTCTGCTGACAACAGTAGAAAACCTTCAAGACAAACCATTGGATCTGAACACAACATTGACCGTTCACCCCTTCACCGACAGGCAAAAACCCCTGGCAGAGATAGTCCTTCTTGGGAAGTAAAGAATTCACATGACTCCAGCCACGGTACCCCTGGAAGGTCCCGGTTAAGACCATCTAACCGAGGGGATGAAACTGTAAGTTTTCCATTCTCCTGTTTGATGACCATGTGTGGCAAGAAATGTAAAAATCATGAATATTGCAAATCTCTAAGGTTTGATTTAGGATTCCTTGGAAAGTAACTTATAATCTGTGGCATTCTTTTCTGGCAGCCTGATAAAGGTGCTGCTGTTCCAAAATTTGGTGAGTGGGATGAGACCAACCCTGCATCAGCTGATGGCTACACTCATATTTTCAACAGAGTGCGGGAGGAGAAACAGGTGGGGGCTGGACATGTGCCAGGCACACCTAATGCTAGACAATATGGTGTGCGGAATCAGCCTGCTGATGAGAAAGCTCAGGTATGCCTGTAAAACCTGTTTCTGTATCTTTGGAGTTTTCATCTTACTCATATCTCATTGCTTCTCTCTGTTTTTATCCTTGCTTCTTCAGAGTTGCTGCTTTTGCTGGGGGAAAAAATGATTTATGTGAAAGTATAAATTATAATCTGAAGAGAAAATGGGCTGTGAATGGACATAAGGTGTGTCTTGCACTTGTAAATATTCAAGGCGCTCTCTTCCCAGGAAACATTGTAGACGTATGTTTGTCTTAAATCTGTGTCTTCTTTCTGTCTTTGTTTTGGTCAGTAAAGACACTGAGTGCAAGATTATGACTTGTCCCTTTTAATCTTATGTTATGTAACTTCCACGCTTTATAATTCAATTTTCTGTATTTAGGTGGGATATACAAGATTTATTATACAATTCTTTTACAATGAATTAATTGCTTGTGATTTTAGTCCTATTGTGTTGATCATCTGCAGCATAACAGAAATTGATCATATTCAATAACAAACTTCCAGAAATAGATTTCTTGGTCTTTTTGCAAGTTATGTAGGTTCTAAAATGAGTTCGTGTTATGTATGAAATTGTCAATTGTTGACCTTTATGCTCACCTGCCATGGTTCTTTACATCTTTGTTAATGCTAGACTATATGTCAATTCATTTAATGAATAAGCTCGGTTTGTGTGTAAGTTCTGCAGGATTTCCTTCATTTCCGATGACAAAGTGTAACATTTTTCTTTTAATTATTATTTTTTCTTATAGTTACAAAAACTTTACCTTTTAGTATCTATACATTAAAGTTTTCTATTTTTTGGGAGAAAGATCACCTTGACATTGATATTAAAATCACTAATCTTGTTATATGATTAATTTTTATGGATAAATCCGACAGAACACTTATAGTGAAACTTTCTCACTTAGTCTTTCTCTACATAACTTGAATCCAATAATTTGAGTAAGGTTCCATTCAAATTAATACTATTTTGATAAAAAAAAAAATCCTATTTCAATTCTTATATATACTACTTTTAATCTTTAGGTAAGTACTAGAAAGATAAAAATATAATATAATGTTTTTACAGACTAAGGCTTTTGTATATAAGGACCCAAGTTAATAACCGAACTAGTTTATTTCTTACACTCTTCCCAGTGGCCATCTAGGCTTATTGTCGATGTTCTCATTAACACGATTCTCAACCTAAACGAGCCAATTTCGAACATTGATTAAAATAAGCCCGTAATCAAGATGCCCGCTTTACTAAGTGCTCTTACCATGCTGAATTTTACCAGCCATATTGGCTTAGCATTAGTATATCTGTAATCTCTGTTTTCACACGAAACTTAAACCAAACACATTATATTGATAAATCAATAACATCAACCAAGTTATACTGGGTTTTATTTATTTTTTTATCTCATCACAATCACACTCAAGCAATGCACCTTGTATAATGCGACTTTGAAGGAAATTAAGATGTATTATCCGAATTCCAACTTCGTACCACTAAATCAACATTAATTGGCATTAGATTATGCATAACATCAACACAATAAAACATTACAAAAAGGTTGATATCTCTAAAATACGTGATTATACATCATGCAATGAATAATTCTATTCGTTTCCTGATATCCCAATGCAAGATTGATCCATTAGGCAAACATTTTCTTCCATTCAGAATGGTAAACAATTTGTCCACAGTTAAGCACTCCAAATCTGCTTTTGTCATCATCAACAAGAAAAGAACTATAATACCTGAAAGTTATCCAAAAGTGAATCAATATGACATCAGTCCTGTTGCTTGAGATCATATAATAAGCTTGGGTATTAATGCTTATATCATATGTCTACTATTTTCACTTTCATCTTCAATGATGATCTCAAACTCAGGCCACACGTTGCTTTCAACTGTACAGTAAGCCAGCAGATGGAGAAAGTTTCATCTGCTGAAAATGAGAAAGAACATTAGAGGCATCAAATTTAAGGATAGAAGACTAATGGATACATTTAAGAAATATTGTTATCTGGTAATTCTCAGAGCAATCCCACGCTTGTCTGAAACTCGAGCTTATCTACTTTCCCGGTATCACACCAATTACAAAGAACAATTTTTAGTTCTGAGTACAACCTAACATCTGTTAAGCAACTTAACTTAATGCCAAAAGATTTTAAGATGAATTTGATATGATATCAAATCCTATAACTCATCTTAATGATTTTCTATTCTGATAAGTTCGCATGTTCCGGTGGGCATATATAGAGGAGGTATTGGAAGTATTACATTGTTTGTTTGCCTCAGTTTTTAAAATGCAGCTTATTAGTTAGACAACTTCACTTAATGTATTAGTATATGTTAATTAAAATAACTTAATAAATCTTCAAAATCAAAAATAATAACAATGTGAGGTGCGTCTGCAAAGCAGTAACAGAAAGGACGACAAAATGTTATAGTTCTAGCTCATGCAAATATGATAGATATCCAATACAAAATTCATTTTAAGAAAACATAAGATATGATAATGTAAGATACATATCTAAAATGTATAAATTCAAAAACATACTAAATGAATAATTCCAATTCTGCAAATTAAAATACAGAACATAACGAACAAGTAATTACAATATGTAATCTAAAGAACCTCTAGGCAACTAAGAACAGCTGCTTTTCTTCCAGAGCACAAACTTCCCGAAACAAGAAAACATTCATAAAACAAAATATAAATTTATATAAATGATCTCTCATGACTCTCAGCAAAGATTACGACAATGAGTAAACCAAACCCCAGTTCCAGCAGGTCTATGTCTCTCATTATAACCACCAAAGTCAAAGCTTGTTAACAGGTTCAATTTGGGGTAGAGAGCATAGCAAGACTCGAAACGAAAAATATTCTAGTGTAAGAAATAAAGAAAATTTACCACTTGAAATGTGAATTATATCCATGAAAATCTGCCAATTTCAGTTCAACGTTACATCAAATTGGAATAAAGCATTTGTTTACATGAAAGTATAAGCTAACATATTCGGTGGAACAAACAAGAAAAGCCAAATGAAGATGCTATGAATCACAATATGACGGACTAAGAAAATAGTCACGTTTTGGTGCAACTTCACCACTGCACACTGGGCAATCTTGGTCTCGGGCACAGACTGTAGTTAGAGAAGACAATTCTAACCAGAAACTCCGAAGCATTTCAGCTTTTCAATCTAATATCAGTAGTAAAATATTCACATGCTGATCCCTGGAGAAGACATTTAATGAAAGGGCTCACGAAACTAAATGACATCTAGTGAAATACTCCTCCCATATAAGTTGATGCAAAAACACAGCAGTTCAAAGGTAATACAATTTATCTCAATGCACAAGTATAACTATAACACAAATTACATGGACATCAAATAATAGTATGAGACATTAGCTTCATACCTGAAGCAGAAATTTTAAAGACTCTCTTCAAATGTCATACAGATGACCTCCCTGATGGGATATTCAGAGAATCAAGCCAAGCCTATTCACATAAAATGAACAATATATAGCCATCAGAAATGGAAAGTGTTCATTAAATAAAGCAAGACAACCAAAATGTAAGAGAATTCAATGAGATGGTAAAATAGCAAGACTACTTGAATTTTGCTTGGGAGATTGTCATAAAAATAAAGCATTGGTTCTTGGGATTATTGACAAGACAAACCAAGATGTCTGCTTCAAGTTCTTGGTCATCACCATAGTTTTCATCCTCAACTCAAATAGTGTTTGAGCTTGTCCCAAAGTATCAATGTCCATGTGATTAGGAATGAAATAGAAATTTGAAAGGAGATAGTGAATAGCAGAAAAATAATAGAAGAAGGAAGTTGCTGCACTCTATTATTTACTCAATAGATTTTGTTTACAATGAAAGGGCAGGTCATGACTCAGTATGAGACTGAGTCATGACACATACAGCAACACAAAAACAGAATTTAAGAAAAGAGAAGGAGGGATATAGAGAGAGAAACCAGAGGCAAGAGAGTGTCAACACACCACACCCTTTCCCCCTCTCCACTTCCTCTCATTATTTTCGTGCCTAACACAGTCAGTAGGTTGACATTTCCGCATGAAGGACTATACAATACATGAGTGTTTTGCAACCTTTTCAATTGATGAAACTTAGCTTGTACAAAATTATTAGGTTTTTGACCCTATAAGGTGACAAAATCTCCATCCACGTCGAACTTCAATAAGAAAGCACTGAAACCTGCAACATGTGATCCCCAAGTTGCCAATCAAGAAGCTCCCAGTACTAAATAGTTAACATTAAAGTGGTTAAATATAACCATGACAATGTATTTTCACCTGTAGGTTCCTAACACCCCTCAGTAGTCATTGTACATTCCCTAACAATACCTTGAACTAAGGAGAAGATTCAATTGGTAACTTCAAAAATGAGCAATCGAGGTTGAATAAAATTATCATTGTTGCCACTGTCCAAGAGGATCTACACCATAACGTTGTCCTTTGAATTTCAAGGTCCCTAAGCCATTGGCTCAATTAGAGCATTGTAAGATAGATGGTGCTCGGTTTCCAATAGAGGTTCTATAACAGGAGGGTCAGGATCTATTGTTTCTTTCTCAAATTCATGTACTTGCATATAATCATGAGTTTATTGGGGCTTCTATGGTTGGAGGTGAACTTCTCATCACAAGTGTAACATAAATTCTTTCTTCTTCTAATCTGCATTTATGCTGGAGTCATTCTCTTAACATTGATAGGACCCCCCGATTGAGATAAAGGTTTGGTGTTTGGTGTAGGAAGAAGTGGAGGAAAGTTGGTATTTCGGTTTCAATAGAACAGTAGATTTGAATGAAACCTATTGGCAAGAACTTTTGTTGGTATAATTTTCCTCATACAGTCTTGCTAGAGACAGCCTTAGGGACATAATCAAGACCCTGAGCAATCACATCTCTTCGAATTTCTGGTTTTAAAACACTCAAAAAAGCAATCTACCAGTGCATCAGCTGACAATCCAGTAACTCTATTTGATGAAATTGTGAAGGAATGATAGAATTCACTCACAGATCTAGATTGTGACAGTTTAAACGAAATAGAATAAGGGCATTCACATAATGAGAGCCCATACTCCATTTCCAACGCTTTAGTAGAAACCTATGATTGAAAAGGATTAGTCTTTAGTCACTCGATTGTCTAATGGGAATCTTTTCTCTCTCACTCCTACGGTACCCACTACTCTCTGATCCTACACAGTGTCTTTTTTTCTCCAACTAACACTAATTCTTGTCTTTTGCTGATTAGTCCTTCGCTTCTATCCACTTCCTTTGCACTTGAGTTCCTTACAAAATTAGAGCAAATTGAACTGCAACCAATGGCTAAATATACTCTAATGACCAGAAAAGACAAACCTTGCAGGCAGTTCCATGTGATCAAACCCTTAAGTTGGAAATCATCAACGACTATTGGCAAGAGACCTAAAATCTACCCAGGGCCAGAACAAGAATCATAACAAAATAGTCCGCAAAGCAAAAGTTTCATTTGAAACAAGAGACCTAGCCTAAGAAATATCACTGCAAAATCACAAAAGGCCTGGAGGGATGTGGACTTTTGTCTTCAAACCTTCAAAACAAGAAATCTATGTTTTTGTCCTCTTTCCTGAAACTATAGTTCAAGATACTTAATTAGAGTTTTCATTAGTAGCCATAATGCTCATTCCGAAACATTAATTTTCCAGCTATTTGCACTTCCGTACTAACTTCCTTCGTTAAACAAGTTCAACTTCAGGTACTGAAATACTTCAACACAAATTTAAAATGTAAGTAATGCATCTCGTTAGGCAATGCACGTTCCTAGTTAACCTGTGCCACTGCCTATTCTCCATGTGATTTGCTGTGAAGTTATAAATTAATTAAAGATGCCAAAAATCAAGCAACATTTTATCCCATCTAAAAGTAAAAATAAGCCATCCTTCTTCCTTTCCTCAATAAGCTCCCCACCTCTTTGATAATTTTCTTCTCCTTTCCTTCAAACTGGTTGCACAATGCATCTAATACCATACAACAAACGAAACAAAATACGTTATGACTTGGGTATATCTATTGTACTATTCTGGTCAGGCTGTACACTGTACGCCCTGATATACATAGAAGAAAGTACCACCTCTGAAAAATACAGTGCGAAAAGGACACATTTTACAGTTTATTTCATGAAAAAAACACTTGCTCAAGAACAACACAACTTGTAATTAAAGATTCTAATACTTTAATGGGAGCAGATCCTCTCCGATGAAACAAAATGACATAATTCAATACAGTAATTAATCTAACCATTGAATTTTTCAATTTTGATTTTATAAAAAAAGCTATTAAATTGATAAAATGTAATCAAAAGGTTAGATCCACTTCAGTGGTAATGTCACTGGCACAAGATACATTCCCAATTTAAATTAAAATTTGTAAATTTGTATTCTATAACTATCTAATAGCAACGGAAAGTATGACAGATACTAAATTTTTCTGATAAGCATAGATTACTTTTTTTGAATTGTAATATTTACTTTTACCACTTAAGAAAACAGCAGAGAGCAAGACGAGTAAGAACATTAAAATTAAAACCATATTGAAACCATACTTTTAAATATGAAACGGGATAATTGGCAAATTGAATAGTTTTCAAATGATTACTTTAACAACACGTTGGATTCATGCAGTGGATAGCAGATCCATAACAATTTCCGGGATTTATATTCTACCATGAGGAAGGTACAATGGCATTCATGGAAACTGATGCCAATGCATCAGAGATTGAAAGTCAATCTATTCAGCCTAAGTACAGGACTCGGACAACAATTTATATTTGTGAGCATGACAAGAAAACAGTAACCAATTTCTAGCTCTCCATTCCGTATATCAAGTGCAATAACTCTAACCAAAATATCGAGGGAAAATTGATAAAACAAACAACCCTGCATAAGGAAACAACACAGGAAAGATAAAAACAGAATAATGAATGAAGGCATAGGTGACGGCACACTTGATAGTTCTTATCTTGTAGCTTTCTTTCTCCATTCAGTTTGTCCCCGGTTTATCTCAAGTCCAGCAGTAGACAACCTAAGTAGATGCAGAAACTGGGGATTGGCTTCCTTTGCAATGGCAGATCCATTGGTTCCTTTCAGTTCTGAAACTGCCTCAGCATCACCCTGGATCATTTTCACACCAGCGAGGAATCAACTACGTCATATTGTCTGCACTCTCATCTGTAATCCAAGGTAATACTCTGCAACTCATGGCTACCAATGATTTCCTGTGGCATGCTTTGACATAACAAGCCTGTAAGTTAGTTGGTGGCATCAATAACATGCAACACCATTTTTTGTATAAAATTAACATTACATAGTTTGTGCCTTCGTTAAACAAGTTCAACTTCAGGTAGAAGGCACTGAAAATACTTCAACACAAATTTAAAATGCGGCACTAGATATGTAAACTTCGTCCGATCTCGTACTTTCAATTCAATATTGCAATGGTACATCTAGTTTGGAATAGAACAGTAGTTACATGAAAATGTCAAGGTAACATTTTTGGGGAAACAGGTAAGAAAAGTCAAATGAATATGCTATAAATCACAATACAATTAACTAAAAAAAGAGTCATGTCTTGGTGCAATATCAACCACTGCACATCACTTATTGCTAATCTCAGTCCCAGGCACAGCAGTTAGAGAAGGCACTTCCTCAAAGAACTAATTCTAATAAGAAATCCAGCAGCATCACAGCTTCTCAATCAACCTAACCATGAAAGAATTCACAGCTGAAGCATCCAGAACAATCCATGATGATTCAAATAACTCATGGAAGAACTCAGTTCCAATCTCCTCTGCAGCCGTCCTAAATGCAATCCCAAATGCATTCCCACGAGCCCCAGCCAAACGTGGCCTCCCACAAACCCCTACAATCAGCACCTTCCCAGGCTCTTGTGATACACAAGCACAAAGCAAAGGTTTCATTGTCGCCCCCCTCTCCCTCAAAGCATCCATAAGAAAATAACAAAACTTAGTCAATGCCTGTGGGTACCCCAACAACTTAGCATCACTTGAATCCTCCAATTTCAACCACCGGAAACTCCTCCCACTCCTAATGCACCCATTCTTAGTAATTGCAGCACTCCCTTGCCTTAAAATGGCCCTCTGAATCTTAATAGCATGTTGCATCCCGGTTCTCAAGCTGTCAATATTGTTCAAAGAAAGCGCATCGTATGCCACACCAAATTGCTTAGAAGCACTAGAACCATCCGATTTCACGAAAGACTCGAGCAAAGCAGTCACGCCATACACTACATCCGCGGCAGAAACCTTAGAACTATACTTAAGAGTCCTCTGGAAACTCCTGTAGTAGAAATCAGTAAGTCCATACTCAGGCAAAAACCGCTCAAACTCCTCCTTCATCTTGCGCTTCACCTCCACATTCATGTGCTGAAACTTCTGATGGCAATCGGTAAGAGCAAACCCCATCCTCCCAAACAGAAGGTTCAACTTCTTCACCCCATTCTCACTCCACGTCTTCAACTTAGTGGCAATGTACGAAGAGCACATCATGGAGTCAAACAAGCTCCACTCCTGCAACAGCATAAGCCTTGGCTGGTCCTCATAAGTAATCCGCGAAGAATTCGGGGCACGAATTTTCGTCCCATCCTTCAGTGTAACCGAAGTAACCACATCCAAATTCCCAGAACTGTTTATATGCTGCTCAAGCTCCATAACCCCATCCAGGTACCTCTCATCACTCAACCTCTCATGCACAAACTGATCCGTGAGCGAAACGCAGGCCAACCAGAGCAACTCATTGGTGTTCTTCCTGAGAGAATCCGCGAGCTCGTACATCAAACACCCGGACGGCTTCCCATGGAAAGTCCCCAAACGGTAGTAGTCCTTCTTCATCTTCCGGTACAGTGTAATCGGATCCTCCTCGTCATCCTCGTTCTTTTTTCTCCTCTTTCTAGATCCGGTTTCGTCGTCGTCAGACTCCGATTCAGATTCAGATTCAGGTTCAGATTCATCACCATCAGCCGCAGTGGCGTTGGCAAGTGTGGTGAGGTCGAAGTCATAGGCAAGATCAGACTGCTGCTCGTCGTATTTGGTGAAGAGGACAACAACGGCGTCGTTTTGGTCACTGAGGTTACGGAGATGGATGGGCCTGTGGCTGTCGACAACAAAGACGCGAACATTGGGGCCAAGACTGAGGCTTTTGCGGAGGTCCCGGTGGTTGCCCCAATTGACCAAAACAATGGAGAGAGGGTCGTCGTCTAAGGCAGAAGAAGATACATACTTATGGATCTCGTGGAAGGAGGAGACAGGGTAGCAGGCGTATTGAATGGAATCGGATTCGAGAATATGGAAGATGATCTTGAGAGCGCAGAGAGAATCAACGTCGGAGGTTGAAGGGAAAATGAGAACCGGCGAAGAGGAAGAAGATAAAGCAGAATCACGAAGCTTGGCGTAGAAGGAATCAACGCTTTGTTCTCTCATTGTAACCTTGAAGAAGAAAGGGTTTGGGGTTTGTTGTGTGAAAAATGATGAATCATGAGGATAATTGGGAATTTTGAAGAGGAGAAGATTCAGAAAGAACACAGGTTGTGTTTGAACTTTTTGAAATGAAAATGAAAATTTGCAATGGCGGGGAAATATTAGGCGCCTTCGAATTTCATAATTGGAATTGTTTTGGCATGTGTGTGAGAAGTATATAAACACGTGGGAATGTTTCTCGGTCCACCTCACTAAATGGACTAGTGGACCCAGTTGACTATGTTATATAATTGATACATGATTTAAAAATTCCTTTATGTAATTTCTTTATACAAAAATTGCTATTTTTATCTTTTCTTTAAAAGTTAAAATTTGTCTAAAATTTTCCTTAATTTCTAATTTCTATAAAAGGTGAAAAACATTTTTTTATGTAAGTATGTAGTGACTTTCTTTGAGTAGTATTAACAGATAATAACTAAAAATAAATAAAAAATCAATTCAATTTAAATCTTTCATAATTTTGATATCTTCAACTTAACCTCTATTAGTTTTTTTTTTTTATGTTGGATGCTTAATTTTTATACTTTTTTATAAAATCCCTACAATTTTATTGTTAATTCAATAATTTTGTCTTGTTATATTAGTTAATTATCTTATGGGTTAAGAAATATGATATTAAAAAAATTATTTATCATGTTACAAAGAATATATTAACACAAAATAATAAATCACACCATCTAATTAATCAAAAAGTTAAATTACAAAAACTTAATTAAAAAATATACAAATTTTAAATATTTAATACACAAAAAAATATTAAAAACTAAATATACAAAAATTTAAAACATAATTAAAATAAAATAAAATAAATAAGTAAATATAGACTTCATTTATTAACTTCTTACATATTGAAAATGTATTTATTTAGCAATTCCAATTTTAGTGTTTCCATTTGGGTAGTATTAACACTTTTGTATTGAAATATTGAATTTGTGCAGAATATTCTCTCATTCTCAAGTTTTGGAAAACACTCACTAAAAGTGTCCCTACATGAGTTTTTTATTATTTTCCAGCAGTTGCATTTGTTAGGTAAATATGACTTCTCCTCAATTCACCTCTTACAAGTAAATACTTTTCACCATATATAAATACTTGAAATCCACGGAATAATTAATATATATATATATATATATATATATTAATTAGTTCATTCATTTATGTAATTTCATAATTAAAGTACAAAGTCAATCCAATAGTATGGTCGAAATCAAAAGTAGATGTAAGATAAGGATACTGGATTTACTATTTTATTCATTTTGTACAGTTTTTATTGTAAGATATTCTTATATTTATTTTCTAATCTAAATTATTATATCTGTGCATGAGAGTTCATATTTACTATTTTAACCTGGATATAAGGAAAGGTTTACAAAAGATAAAAATGGAAATGAATGATGAGAAAAGTTTTAATATCTGATGTTAATTTACATCAAAACCAATAATTTTACTTTAAACAATTTATCAAATAATGTAAAGATTCTTTAATCGTCTTTTTTATTCTCAATCATCGGCATTGTTCTGTGTAAAAAACATTACTTTAACATATTTTTTATATTTTTTATGTATATACATCCATATCTTTTAGGATTGCATTTATGATCTTTTTTTCTTACACATAAATGAATTAATCTTATAGCTTGAATATTTGTTATTAATTTGTTAATTGACATGTTATGACTAAGATGGAAGATAAGTGTGACATTTCTTTTAATATAAAATTCTAATAAATTAAACATCACAACACAAGTTATATTGAAAAGCCACATAAACTATATGAGAATTAATCATTATAGTTATCTAAAATATACTTGACAAGAAATATGAAGGGCAAGAATGTCATAAGCATGTCTTAAAAATGTAAAACAGTTTAGCAAAAATTTGCTCACATAACAAAGAATTACAAAAAGCAGTTTCAAACAAAAGGTGTTTGAAAGAGCAATAACAAATGCACCTAAACTACACAACAGCATCTCCACCATTTTGATGGTCACCAGGAGTCTCAACATCTGCTTACACCAACATTTGTTAATCATTGCAAAAAGGTAAACACAATAAGGAACCAAACACAAAAAGAAAGAAGGGTAAGCTAGTGAAAATAATTTTAATAGATAAATAAGTAGATTATGAACAAGCAAGTTATTAAGCATAAACAACAGGTGATGCCAACCAATAAAATGACTCTCTATCTCGATTATCTGGATACATGTAATGAAATTGAATTCACTAGTTGTTTGCACTTCTGGTGACCTCTACTTCTCTACAGAGCCATTGCCAATGGGATTCACCCTACCACACACAAGGTTAGTCCATGATCATTCTAAGGTCATTATCCTGCCAGAGACTATAACTCATGTTACTCTCACCACATGAACCACCAGTCTACTCTATGTTAGTCTGACTGATTCATTAGAGTGTGAGGATGCAGCCTTACTTGAATCTTTAAGTCATTACACATACTATTTTATCATCAAAAGGGATCTCTCCATGAAATTCCCACACCAAGTCCACATGGAATCTCAAAACATTTTCATCCACTACTACAAAATACATATTTTACATCGATTATTTTTAAGTTATTATATCAATTATAGATCCGATGTAGATGTCATCGATGTAGAATGTCACAAACTTATTACATAGGTTATATATATAACCGATTTAATATTTGAATTCAATTTAAAGTTTTTATTTCATCAATCTATTTTCTCCTCAAATAAACGCATCCCATATGAGTTGGGGACTTATGAAAATTTCATATCTAAAATATTTTAAATTGCAAATTGAACTCCAAATATTTTACATTTCATTATAAATTGGTTCTTACTTAATATTTACCATTTGCAACTTAAACGGAAAGTTAAGACCCAACCCAACTTGTCAGACTGAGCCAAACCAACCCAACTTGCCAAACTAGGCCAAACCAACCCAACTTGGGTTCAGCCAATCCCAATGTCTGATGTGGGTTCAAACTTGGTCGACATTGTCTCAAGTTCAATTAGCATGGCATGAATATGAACTTTGCTCGACATTGCCTTGACGTTAGTCCAACTCAACTCAACATCGACTTGACTCGATGTGAGCCCAACTTGACATAGTCAAAGGTCAATTTGACTTGATTCAACTAAAGATGGATCTCACTCAACTTGGCTCGGTGGACCGAATCAAGTTGGTTTTATTTTAACCTAACTAGACTCGACCTAACATTGGTCTAAGCAACTTGATTTGATGTAGCCCAACTCTATCTGACCTAGCATTGACACAATTATACTCGATCTAACATGGACCTGGCCCAACTAGGTCGAAAGTGGGCCCTACTTAACTCGGTTTGGGATAGGTCAGGCTCACTCAACCAAAGATAAGCTTAACTTGACTTAGTCTAAGGTGGATCCAACATGAATTAACCAAGTGTGAACCCAACTTGACTTAACATGAAGTGAACCTAACTCAACTTGATCAACAGTGGACTAGACCAGACTTAACCAAACATGACTCAACTAGAGTTGAAATCGCCTTATTTAGCATTAACTAGACCTACCTTGACTTAATCAAAAGTGAATTCGACTCTATTTGATTTCGGCCAAGAGTAGAAAGATCGGTATATTATTTTGCTATTGGTAATGCATTATTAATGATATGTATAGAACAAAGTGTCACCACATTCAAAAAATAAAGTGGAAAAAAGACACATTTTAAAGTTTATTCCAGGAAAGCAAGACTTGATCAAGAACAACACAGCTTGTAATTAAAGATCCTAAATAATTTAAATCCGAGCAGACCCTCTCTTATGAAAAAAAAAAAAATACATGACTCAAGACAGTAATTATTCTAACTACTGAATTTTTCAATTTTCATTTTATGAAAAAGTTATCCGACTAATAAAATTTAGTCAACTGTTAAGATCCACTGCAGTTGTAGTGTCACTCCACTAGATCCTTTCCCAATTTAAATGATAACTTGTACTTCATTCTACAGCATCGACAAGCATAACTCCTATCACAGATACTAAACTGTTCTGATAAGCATAGATTAGTTTTGAATAGTAATACTTGATTTTGCCGCATAAGAAAACAACAGAGAGCAGGATGAGTAAGGACATTAACATTTAAAATCGTACTTTTAAAGATGAAACGGGATAATTTGATAATTGAATAATCATCAAATGATTACTTAAACAACACATAGTTGGAGTCATGCAGTAGATAGCAGATCCAAAAACAATAAATATCCTTGGAATTATATTCTTCCAAGGTTCAATGACATTCATGGAAATTGATGCCAATGAATCAGAGATTGAAGTCAATCTATTCATCCTAAGAACAGGATTTGGGCAACAATTTATATTTGTGTGAACATGACAAGATAACAGTAACAAATTTCTAGCACTCCACTCCCTATATCAAGTGCAATAACTTCTAAGCAAAATATTGTGGGAAAATTGATAAGACAACCTGCATAAGGAAACAACACAAGGAAGATAAAAAGCACACTTGATGGATTTCATCTTGGAGCTTTCTTTCTCCATTCTGTTCGTCCCCGGTTTATCTCAAGTCCATTAGTAGACAACCGAAGTAGATGCAGAAACTGCTGCTTGGCTTCCTTTGAAATGGCAGATCCATTTGTTGCTTTCAGTTCTGGAACTGCCTCAGCATCACCCTGGATCATTTCCACACCAGTGAGGGAATCAACTACGTCACGTTGTCCGCATTCTCGTCTATAATCCAAGGTGATACTCTGCAACTCATGGCTATCAATGATTTCCTGAGGCATGCTCTGACATAACAAGTCCATAAGTTAGTTAGTGACATCAATGATATACGACACCCTTTTTTGTATATATTAACATAACATTGTACGTGAATTTGTTATGACAAGGGTAACAATAGAATATAATAGGCAACATACCAGAAGAGAAAGAAAAGAATTCCAAATCAAATGAAGTGTCTGAGAGGTAAGTTAGTTTTCAGTAGTCTACCGAATATATTCTTGATCATACATTTTGTCAAAAGATAGACAGACCCCTTCATGAAGCAAAATTTCATTTGGTTGTTTCGAAAACAGTGTTTAAACTGCTTAAATTATCAACTTATATGTTAAACAGATTGCCCCTCTATTTTCTTTTTCATCATGATCTAGAGCAGAATAAAAAAAATACTTTTATTACTTGTTTGCAAAAGCCAATTTTGATTCTAGAAATGGGTTAAAACCATGTTTCTTCTTTTTACTTTCAGGGTTTTAAACATGGAAGAAAAGTTGTAAATAACAAATTCAAAGCAACACTGGCATATCTAAGAAATTGTAAATATTCTAGTAGTGAATTAAGAACAGTATACAGGTCATTATTAGTAGTGAATTATGAAATGTAAGTCCCCAGTCACAGTCATTTTGAAGAAATAACACACAAGTATCCAAAAACATTGAAAATAAGGATAAGAAGCATATAAGTATCTATGAAACATATCGAGTGAGAATATCTAATATAAATTTTGTCAGTCTAACCATTGAATAATCAATACTTGTGGTTTTGATCTAAGATGCTAAATGTCGGAAAAATTGAACATAGTAAGTACGCAATCAAGTATTGATATTTTCTTAATTTTGAAAACACTCCACCTTGAGATATAAAGATAAATCAGAACTAAGATATAAACTGCTTATCCAAAAGTTCATTTTGTGAGACATAAATTTAAAAGAAAGTCTAACAACCTCAAGCACCCATCCAATATAGGCAACATTGTTAACATGCTGATTCATGTCCAGATCTGCTCTTCTTGGCTGCAAATTTGAAAAGGCAGGGTGAGAAGGCAGGTTCTTGAACATTATTAAAATATGCTGGATTTGCCAACTATTTTATCACCAATGAAATTCCTTCTTTTGCGACAGTCAAAAAGAAAAAAGAAACTAACAGAAAAAGATTCTCTGAGCCAAATAATCATACCACAAGTCCAACTTTGGAATACTGAGCAGGGTCTTCCAATTTTGGAATTTTCTTCAGGCAATTACTGTCCTCCTCAGGAATTGCTAATCTAAAACCACAGAAGAGAAATTGGAGAAAGAAAACAAAATTAACCACAGGTTAAGCAGTAAGCCAGAAAGGGTATTGAAAATTGAAACTCATCAATCACGAACACTAGCAAGACAACCAATGAAGAATGATCATTGGGCCATACTCAAACCAAGCTACTTGTAACATGCTAACTAAGTCATAAATAAATTGTTCAAAATTCAATTTTTGTACTAATTAGAAATTACGAAATAAAAAAGATGGATCTTTTATAGGAAGATTAATTTTTTTCAAAATAATGGAAGATAGCATGTGAAGTAAAGCTCCCCACGACTTTATCAGAAACCACTATGAAACTTCCTCACATCTTTTCCTAAAGATGGGAAGTGCAGAAGCCGCTGAAAGTAATAGAATCCAAGTTTGTTGTGTTGATAGAAACGGTATCAAATTCAGAACCAGATATTCATAATATTGATGATTGTTATGATAAATATCCTTTATTTGTCAATTAAGAAATCTATACATTAGCAATAGTTGATCCTTAATTATGAAAGTGATGAAACAGTTATTTTCACCACTATGAGTCCACCATCAAGAGAAGTCGGTAAAGAGCTAAAAGGTCATTGAGTTCAGAAAGAGTCCAATCAGTTATAGATTTATGCAGGATGATCCTTAGATATAGAACTTCTCCATATTTTCCGAAGTGTTTTAGTGAGGTAAATTCAGATAACATCAACAGGCTAGTTTTCAGACTTGTATTCCTTCATTTTAACTCATTGCTATTGGTGAAACTTGCTCAGGAAAATGTTTAACTACAAATCAACAAATAATGTTTCTTGAAATGTGAATCTGTATGCGCATGTAACAAATTAACTCATGCCATCAGGGCTTTATCAATATTATATATCTTCTGCTTATCAAGTCTAGTTATTACTTCAATGAACAAGACTTAAGAGCACCTAAATAAAAGAAATCATGGGGCAAATTTTGTGTATCTTGTAATGCATTAGCAGCATATGAGAAAGAAAAATGGCTACCTGGGCTCTCGAGGACAATAAACCAAGACCTCCTCACGAACATCATCAGAAACCTTTTGGAGTCGTCTGGTGTCCTGATTCATCATTACCCATTTGCTGAAACATTAAATTTAAATGTATCATGATTTGCGGCCATGGATAATTTTCCATCACATAGATCTTTGGACAGTATTGTTTCTGAGTTTTATGCGCTTATAAAATCCCTAGCATCCCTGTGACTAGGGATGAAGTTTAATAACCGGTAGTTGAGTTTTTCATCCTTTTGCTTCAATAGCATGGATATATTATATAGGCTAATAATTGATGGTTGGTACCAAATAAACTATTGTAAATTCAAATGAGGAAAGAGATTTTACAATACATGAACAAAAGTGACAAGTAGGAAAAGCATGTGATGGGTCCTGTACAAGGTTGCCCAGAAATCAAAGAATTGTGAGATATCATCCTACAGGATGAAGGCCTATCCTACTGCTTGTTAACAATTTACCTGCCATTCATGAACCGAAAGCAGTCATGCCATAAAAACTCAGTAGAATACAGTGCATAAGTAATATTTATCATCAAAGTGATTAAACTAAAGTAGCAAAATATATAAAAGCGTCACAATTCACAACATCCAGTTGGAAGGTAAATGTTCACCTTGTTGCCCTTCCAATAACTTGATCGGTCGCAAAGTCTTTCATTATAAAATCACGCCTTGTTCCAACCCTTCCTTCTCCTTGACACCATGTCTCTATCTCAACAACATCACTCCTGTTGAAATCATCTATGTTAGACTTTTCAAATTAGAGTATATAAATTAAGCTTTTATAAAAAACAAGAACCCACCAAGCAGGGTATTTGTATATTTCAATGTGCATGCGAGCAGTAACCCATATGAGACGCAATTTTCTCATCGTAGGGGTGGTTGCAAAACCATCAGTAGAATATCCAACACTCTGAGCATGATTGCATCCAACCTCCTGCAACACAATCACCAGATGTTTCAGATTTCGAGCAATGAATACAATTGGACATGTTCTATATATCAGATAATACAGCTCCCAAGGTTAGATCTGTCTTCCTTTTATTTAATTAAGCAGCCTCTAGATGTCATCCAAATGTATTTGATACCTTCAAAAATCAATCAATTTTTCCAAATGATTATTGTCTTTAAGTTTGGATGAGTAAAGGAACTGCCTTGTCTCCATCCTGAGACGCAATGATGGTGTTACAGTGAGCAAACATTATGCACAAGACCAAGATCAGAAACGAGAGTACTTTTCATTTCATGACAATTATTCAAGGAAACAAAATAGTGATCTATAAAAAGAATCAGGAAGAACAAAAACAAACAAAGCACAGTTTTCCAAAATCTTATACTCCAATACTCCGTGCATAGAATACAGCGCCATCCAAATCGGCACAAAAAAGCAAGACTAAACACTATAAAACATAAACCAAACAACCTAAAAATGCCACAAATCTTCAAGTTGAACTTCAGAACATCAATAATAAAGAATAAAAAACAACCCCAATTGCAAAAAATATTCCTTTTTCACTTAGAAATAGAAAAAAAAAAAAAAACAATTTCCCAAAAAAAAAAAAAAAAAAAAAAAAACTATTTCCCAATCTAAAACGTGCACAAAAACACATGAACCAGAAACACCAAGATGCTCAAAATCCCAATCAACCAAGCTGAAGCAATCAAATCAAATCACCCAATTGACCAAACAGATCAAAATAAAAAACCTGCAATAGATTAGCAATGGTTTCCACAGTGGCAGTCTTGTTGATCCCAACTTCATAGCTCCTCACAATGAACTTCTCCTTATAAGACAACCCATCCTCCGTCAAGCTCCCCAGCCTCAACCGGTCCGCCAGCGTCCCAGCCTCCGCTTCCACCCGGCTCGCCACCGCGCCGTCCCTGTCCGACACGACCGCCACCACAGGAAATGCCCTGATGCCGGGTGACCGGAACCCGGCGATACCACTCCTCCTCCGGCGAGGGCCCACGCAGGCGGGGCGGGCGGAAAACCCGCATTGGGCGAGGGAGTGAACCCGGTCCAGACCATTGCACGAAAGCTTCAACATTTTTTTATTATTTGAAAAGACGAAGAAGAGGGGAAGAAGGAAAGCGCAAGAAGTGGTGTTGAAATGAACGACGTTGTCAAAGAGATAGAGATGGGAAGCGACAGTGGACTAGTGAACGCAGCACGTGTTCTCGATGGGCTCCTTTTCTCTCTCCGATTTAACCAAATTTTTTATCTTTTTCAACTTCTTCAACTTTTCATCATCTAATCTAATGGTTCAAATCACCTTTGCCTCCTGCCCTATTGCATCGTACAAACAAAGTCTCCTTAAAACACGAGTCTCGTATTGTGTATTGTTCTTACCGAAACGCTACGACCAGATTTGTGCAAAGAAAGAATTTTTCTTGACAACTTATGGTATATGAGTTCTCATGTTAATGGAGGCCTTTTCCAACACCAACAGCAAAAAATAATAGTAACAGTAACAATATTTTCTAAAGTATAATGGTAGAAATTTGAACATTTGTAAATGAAGTAAAAAATAAAATAAGTTTTACTTATCACTTTGTTTGATTAAATGATTGAGGTGTTTTTGTATTGTATTCGGTTTTGATGTTTGTAACAATTAGAGTGAACTTTTGCTATGAAAAGTTTGGAATTGGATAGGTAAACAAATCTACAAAGTAAAAATATGATAAGTATTTAAGTAGGTGAACCAGCTTCATATAGGGTTTATGACAAAGTTTCTATTATGTATATGTTCTAAACATAATTGTTTTATCTTATTTTCGGGTGACAATGGTTAAATATTTCATTCCTACGATTCAAGTTTAAAATGGGTGAAAAGAAGATTTTAGATCAAGAGGGTACTAATCAAGCAAGACTAAGTATAAACCCTAAAAAAACAGTATCCTTAAAGGGAAACGAAAGGAAAAGTTTCATTCATCATGAGTCATTTGTTGAAGTTGATTGTATATTTTAGATGTCTTGAAGGAGTCAAATGAAGAGTTCCAGAAATCCTTCCATTTTCTAGAACAAAAAGATTCTTAAGCTTCTTTTTGTCAATCTTCGCTCTAACCACAATGTCAAGTCCTAATATTAACCTAATTCTTTAGATCCGTCACACACCAACACCTCAAAGTCCCCCAAAGTTAACTCCAAGAAAGAAGATTCTTGAGCTAAACATGACTCTCTTTAGTTTAAGTAAATATGTAATAGATGGAGAACTTGTTGACCAATACCTCTCCACATGAAGAATGAACAATTACATAAAAACATATTTTGAATCTTTTTGAGTTGTGTATCTTTCACATATTAAATCTCCAAGTAGATTTAAATAACATATCCAACTAATTAATATCTTAATAATTTTAGCTAAAATATTATTTATTTGACTTACATAACTCAATTAATCAAAAAAATAATAATTATGTGACCTAATTACTCGATAGCTTGGTCAAAATGATTTATTTGCTAGAGCTGTCAAAACGGGTAACCCGGCCCGACCCGGCTCGACCCACCACGGATTGATGATTTAGTGACCCAACCCAATCCGGCTCACTTTTCAGCGAGCCAAAAAAATTTGAACCTGACCCGACCCACCACGGGTTGGCGGGTTAAACAGGTTGACTCACGAGTTCACTTAATTAAAAAAAAAATATTATTTTTTTTTTATTTTTTTCAGTCAAAACTAAATTGTAATTCTAATTAAAATCTAAATAAATTTTAATACAATCCAAATACAAACCAAAATAAAAAAAAATTACAAATTATTGATGTGTTCGATAAAAAAACAACCTAACATGACCCAAATGTAAAGCCCAACTTAATAAAAAAAAATAAAAACACTTGTGTGATCCTTTTATTTGCGGGTTGGTGAGCCAACCCGGCTCACCACGGGTTCAACCCGAATGAGCCGAGTTCTAAATGAGCCGAGTCAAAAATCAACCCGTATTAAAATTTGTAAAAAAATTTCAACCCAACCCGGCCCGAACCCGTGGTGAGCCGGGTTAGCTCGCGCAACCCATTTTGACAACTCTATTATTTGCCTTAATAATTTAGTCAAAATAATTTATCTGATTTAATAATTTTAGTCGGAATTGTTTATTTAACCCAATATAGCTTAGTCATAAATATCTATCTGACTTAAATACTTAATAACTTAGGTGAGATAATTTATCTAATTTAATTACTTAATATAGCCTAGTTAAAATGTTAACTTAATTACTTAAATATTTGGAACTTTTTGTACTCAAACTTTTTGGCTTGTTCAACCTTGTTCTTAAGCTCATTCGTAATTATTTTGTTATGCGCCTCTGTTTGAATATTTGTTTATGGATGTTACTCTATGTTTGGTGTTGAGTTGGTGATGGAATTACTCAAAACATTTTATTATTAAGGCCGGGATGGTCTAATAAATACATAACCTACTTACAATGTTTATAATGCTAATAAAGAAATTAGTTGACCAACATGATTTACCTATACATATACATATATATATATATATATATATATATATATATATATATATATATATATATATTAATCAATCCAAAATGGTAAACATATTACTTGTTTTAATTTGTCATTCATAATGTCAATCGGATTATCTTTCTTTGTAATGAAATTTGAATGATTCCTTGAAACGACTTCTTACATAATATATAGAAAGAATTGACACTAATCAAATGAGAATGCCTGTCACGTGATACAAAAAAAAATATAAATATAATATTAATATTATATTTGCTCATTGTTTCCATGTTTATGTAACAACAATAAAAAAGGAAATGGAGCATTCCATAAGACACAAACGTGTACAATCAAGCTAATCAAATAATTTTATACAATTAGTTCGAAGCACATTACATTTCTGACATTTTTAACTCAGTCATTATGTTTCAATTCCTGTGAAACATATCAACGGTGACATTTTTAAAATTTAAGCAAAATTTATGTTTCGATTCGATTAATAATCATAAAAAAAATGTTATACGCCTCGGTTCAATACCAACCCAAGTATAAAGCTTGTAAAAAATTTCAAACTTTCTATTATTTTAACGTTTTAAATCTGAATGTTGTAGATTATGCCTCGGTTTCCAAATACCCGAGGCATAAAGTACTTATGGTTTTGATTTCTAGTCACCTGAGACATATAAGGTAATTTATTTCAAAAAACTAAAAACATTTTTAGTTAAATTTATGGAGGTTTATGCCTCGGTTGGAAATATACCTGGGGCATAATGGGGTTTATGTCTCAGGTCAATTGGACCGAAGCAGAAGGTGTTTTTATGCCTCAATTGTTTGCAGACCCGAGGCATAAGGGTGTTTTATGCCTTAGTTTTCAATTGAACCGAGGCAAAAACTTTATTTTAGGGCTTAAAATTGGGATAGATCTTCTTCTTTGTGTTTCTTCTTCTTTTTTGTCGAGCCAGCCTCCCTATCCTCTATGTGTGCCGTTGTTGCCTCTATCTACTCCCGTTGTCGTTCCCATAGCTGTATCACGCATCCGCTGTTGCTACCGCCGCTGCTATTATTGAAGGACGAGGGAGGTTGTAGACTACACGTCAAAACCCCCATTGGTTGGTGGTTTTTTGTTTTTTGCATATTTTGATATTGGATGAGTTGCTTATGTTCCCTTGTTGTTAGGATTTCAGTCAATGTGAGAATTAATTTATTTTTGCGATTGATTTGGGTCTTTTTGCTGCCATTGATATCGATGTTGTTGCATTGATATCCAGGTATTGTTGCATTGGTTGAGATTGCATTGACTAAGATTGCATTGGTTGAGATTGTGCAATTTTTCAAAGTCCTCCCAGGTTCTTATTTTTATCTTCAAAATTTATTTGGAATGATTCTATAATTATTTTTTGTATGTTTGATAAGTGATTAATTATATTGAATTATTAGTTTACGGAAAAGTTTATATTAATGCTTAAATATATTGATTTTATTTTTTCTATTTGAAATTATTATTGCATTGAGTTAGTCTTAGTTTTCCGTTTAAGATTCAATACAAAAATTATTTATTGTCTCCAAAATATTTGAATAAATTATATATATTTTTTAAAATATATTTAAGAGGAGGCATTAATAATTTATAAGTATTGAATCTTGAATTGTCCGATTGGACAATTTAAGAAGATTAATCATTGTTTCATAGTTTATTATATATATATATATATATATATATATATATATATATATATATATATATATATATATATATATATATATATATATTTAAATATACATGTCTTAAATCTCATGAATATTTGCCAATATTACTTTGTATTGATCTTTGAGTGTATATTTGATTGTGATTGATAATAACTTTCACTTCATGTAAGTTGAAAACCAATGCAAAAATGTTGACAAAATTTCGTGAAATTTTAGATATGTGTTTTAAAATTAATATGTACCAAATAAACTAAGAAAAGTGAATATTCTTGAATGGATAGGGTCACACTTTGAATACAAAAGCGAGGTGATCATTATATTAAAGAATACTGAAATTGTTCACACAATTTCAATATATATACGCATGGATCGAGACTGGATTAATTCACCATGCATCAATGTTGAGTATGAGAAAAGAGTAGAAGAATTTATACAATTTGTGCAACGTAATGAGGGTATAAGTGATGATGATGTGAAGTTTATATGTCCTTGTGTCAACTATTTGAACACGAGAAAGTTGAATGTAACTGAAATTAGGGAACACCTTATCTGTAATGGTTTCCTTCAAAGTTATAAAATATAGACATGGTACGATGAATTAATACATTTACCAACTGTCTCCGAACAGAAAATGTTATGGATTCCAACATGGAAGATCGACGTGAAAAAGGCAAACTGAGGACATGATCCGTGATGTTGGCACTAAAGCTTTTGTCCAAGTGCATGTGTATGAGACAATGTCTATTGATGTGGAGACTTCGTTGTTTGCCAGTTCAACTAACTTCACAAGGTTGTTAGTGGTTTTAAGACTCATGAATTTGAAGACGACCAATGGGTGGATTGATAAGAGTTTCACATAATTGCTGGTGTTGTTGAATGAAATGCTTCAAGATGGAAATACACTACCCACTCACAATTATGATGGCAAGAAAATTCTTTGTCCGATGGGTATGAAGTATAAAATGATACATGCATGTCCTAATGTTGCATATTATATAGAAAAGAATATGAAGGATTGAAAAAGTGTCTGAAGTGTGGGATATTATGGTACAAAGAGAAAACCAATAGTGAAGATAAAGGTATGATAGAAAAGGATGGGTCTGCTTTGAAAGTAGCAAGAAAAATATCATCAACATATAAGACAAGAATGATGAAATGACTCTCACTAGTCTTCAAGTAAATGCATTGGTCTGAGACATTTTCCTTGAAGCCAAAAGAAGGGACCACCTGGCCAAATTTCAAATACCTTGTTTAGAAGCTTGTCTCAGCCCATAATTAGACTTCTTCAACCTACAAATGCTTTTTTCCTTTTTTAGCAAAGCCATTAGGTTGAACCATGTACACTTCCTCGTGGTGTATTTCAACACCATCAAACACACTTTGTTTGAGTGTTCCCATTTCTCACGAGAAGCTATCTGAACAGTAGTGGACTTAGGAGTAAGAGTTGAGGGCTCTTCCTCTCTCAAAGAAAAGTCCATATTCGTAATTGCCAACTATGGGTCCAGAGATTCTTTCTCGTCCTCAAAATTTTTCTCATTCAAATTTTTGACCAAAGTGGCATAGGCAAAGAAGTCGATATCAAAACAATAAAAAAACATTTAATATGTACAATTATTGTGCAATAAAAAATGAATGTTTTGAACACAACCAAACATGTCTATAATACCGAATTTCCCATTCATTATGATCCCACCTAAGGGTCCCAAATTATTATAAGTAAAAAATAAAATACAATACACAACTCATGTCATAAAGAAATCTAATACCGATAGGGTATATGATAAATAATTGACATAAGATGAAATTCAAAGTACATAATATAAAGAAATAAAATAAAATACATTAACAACAAAATACTGATAGGGTATGATTGACATTAATGTAATATAAAATTAATTAACGAAATAATTAAATTATCTCATTCACATAAAACTTCATACAATTGTACCCACAATAGGTGAGTTCACAATCGTATAAAATTATATTAATCATGCTTGACAAAATATACTAAAATTATATTATGCATGAAAAACACATTAAATTACCATATATAAAATTAAGTTTTATTCATGAAATAATTAAAATTAAATTATTTCATTCACACAAAATTTCATACAACCGTACTCGCAATGGAGAGATCACAATCATATAAAATTATATTACTTATGCTTAACAAAATATAATAAAATTATATTATGCATGAAATAATTAAATTTAAATACCTATAGATATCCAAAAATTATAAAAAATATACCAAATTACTAGAAATTTCATTACTTTAAAAAAAGATTCCTAAGAAATGCTGCCTCACACGTCCCACACACCTAGTCCTACTAGTGGGCATGTACAACACGCACTGTTCATCATCTCCTTTATGAAGACAAGTCAGGAAAACCGCGACCCAGACCCGTTTTCACCTCGATTCGATTTTGGTGCTATACATATTGGAATAGCTTAGTTTTTCGGCCACAAAATCCCTGTTGTGATGTGATGGTCAAAAGCCATAAACCAATTTCGACAACGATGGATCCAAATGGGGAGGAAAACATATCGAAATTTGTTTGAAATGTAGAACAATTTGTATTAAAAAATGGACAGTACAATTCTATTACATTTAGAATCAAATACTCATCTATCAATCTTTGAATCCAAACGAGAAATTTAATATCCCCATTTCTACATGCATAGGCAGTGAACAATTATGAATTTTAGGATACACATTCTAGATAAAATTTGAACAACTATAATTTGTACCTTAATTAGGCTCTGATACCAATTGTTGGATAAAAAATACAGTATATTCAAGTATGTGCTTAGAAAGAATTGTGTACTGAAAGACTGAATGCTCAAACAAAGAACGTATCTGACCATTTGTCTTATTTCTCTATTTAAATCTAATTAATGGGATATCCGTTTTATATCTTTAAGTGCAGAGACCAATGACCTCTCAACAAGTAATTGAACAGTCAAATTCATCACATACCATTCATTGAATAGTCCAACCCATCACAAACCATTCATTAGAAACCTAAAATTATGTATTATCCATAAAATTAATAATAATATGTAATATAATTGATACTAACAAATAATATAATTTATTAATTAATGTTAATCCATAATATTAACAAAATAGAGAATAATAATTTTATATAATAAAATTATATAAATACAACACATAAAGATTACGATAAATTTATCTCACTTTGTTTCTAGTGTAATCTAATTATGAAAATGATAAATTATTAGTTCAAAAAATTAAAATAAATATAAAATAAATATAGTTTTAAAATATAAAATTGTATGGTAGATAAAAAATAAAATATTTTCAATATATCTATAGTCTAAAAAAAAATTGTCTAATAAGTTTTTACTTGGACAAACACATTTGTTTATACTTCGTTTGATAAGCTTTTGTTTAAGCAAATGCAAGCATTTATACTTCGTCTGATACCCTTTTACTTTATATAATTTGTATTTATTCTTCATTTGATAATCTTTTTCTTGAATAGACAATAAATACATATAATTTGAAGCATTTCATGATATATAACGAATATTTATAAATGTTTATTTAGTACTTACAAAGAATGTTTAGCTCTTTATTTTTTATGAGAGAATCTCACATTTAAGTGTTTAGGTTAAGATATCTTGAATAATGTGCTTAAAGTTATTCCATGCGAATAAATTTTATAAAAGTTAGAATGCTAGTCTTGTAAAGATAATCATCTACATCAAACTCTTTGCTTTACTTAAGTTTGTGAGAAGCTACTTAACTTAGGCTTGATAAGTTATGTGTGTGTAAAAAATGTTGTGTAAATAAGCTACATATGCTTAATGCTACATGAAGATCATTTAGTGAATTTGCATGCTTGAACACAAATAGACACAAGATAATGAAGCTTCGTGAAAGACTTTACAATAATCCTTTTCTTCTCAATATTTTTATAAAGAAAATCTTAGAAAGAATAAAGGTTGTCAGCAATAACAATCATAATGAAAACGTTAAAGCTCCTATAACCCCTAGTAACCCTCAAACCTCAATATGTGAGTAAGAACATTGTTGTGTTTGTTGGTAACAGAAAAGAGTGTTTATCATATTTTATCTATCTTAGGATGTTATCCTATTTTAGTGAGTGAAATATGCAATCGTTTAATCACACTTTCACTCAAACAAAATTGGTTAATTAAGAGTGATTGGGTCCAAAGCATATCCAAGTCTTAGTCGTGAGTGATTATGTGTTTTTTGTACTTAGGTAGAAGTGACTAGATCCAAATATTAATCAGTTGTTTAACTAAGAGTGATTGTAATTAAAAAAATATATGTTAGTGTTGTTGGTCCTGAATGTTCATTTTTGTCCAACGTTATGGCTCAGGCTACCAATGTACATAATGATGTTTTCAGATATGGACAAATATCAATACTCAAGACAAACAACACTAACTCTTTTATTCGGTCAAGCATATGCTCGTCCAAACTAGTAGAATGTCCAAGGCCAAACACTATGACTGACAACTCATATAACTCCCTAAATACGCCATTAAATCTAGTTAACTCGGGTAATGATGAGTGTTAAACAATTGGATCCTGAAAGTCTGCAAAAAGGTAAAAGCCCATTAGAAAAAGTATAAATAGGTGACCCAGGTAAGACATTTATTGTTTTGATATACTAACAATTATTACAACTCACTAAAAATTGAAACTCACTTGAGCATAGCAGGTACAACCCCATCAGATCGAGAATTCTCCAGCTTGGACGAAAAGGACAATCCCGAAGATCTTTGAGTTCAAAGAGACTGTTCGACCATGTAGGAACATCTGTTTTAGCTAAGAGTGACTATATTCCAAATAATACTTTGTATTTAACCAAAAGTGATTGGATCCAAATAACATTCAGAAGTGATTAAGTTAAAGAATGTTTGGCTTATATCTCACCACCTTAGCTTGTTAATGAAAGTTAATTAAAAATTGGTTGTAATATGAGTTTTTTTGACAAACTAATATGAAAACAGATGTAAATGTCTATCAACTCTCAAATTTTCACATTATTATTGATATACAAGAAACAAAATTTACAAAAGGAATTTCCAAAAACGTCTTTTAAGCATGAGTATCTGTTGAAATTATATTTAATGATCCTTATAATGTTACTCTACTAAAGAAAACTATATTGTTGTTAAGTATAATTTTTTATCTACCTACATTTGATTCATCGTACATTTATGAATTTGTGAAAATTTTCAAAAATCTTAACCTTTCGTGCCGATAATTACAGTCTATTTGAGGAATCAAACTCTTTTGATTGCAAGAAGAAATAACAAGATTATTATTATAAGGCTTAAATACCTTTTTGGTCCTCATTTTCGTAGTGTTTGTTGCCGATGGTCATCATTTTCACAGAATGTTTAAAATGGTCCTCATTTTTACCGAATGTTTAGAATGGTCCTCATTTTCGCAATTCGTGTTTTATTTGGTCCTTTTTTGTAACGCCGTTTAAATCATTAACGAAACATTGTACAGGTGGCACGGTTTGTATTAGGGTGTGTTACGTGTACTGTACAGGTGGCTAATTAACGTTAATTTTTTAATTTAGGGAAAATTTTGCAATTAGGGAAATTCCTTTATCTTCGTCTTTTTTGAGTTCAGATTTGCAGAGGAAGCAGCTAATACTTTCCATTTCATCATTGGATTGCAGTTGCACTCTTCATTTCAATTTTCCAGTTAATCATCATCAACAAGGTAAGAAATTTAGCGTATGCTGTTGTGGAAGTTGAAAATAAAGAAACTTGGACATGGTTCTTGGAATTGCTTATTGGTGATCTTGGAGGTATTGACGTGTGTAGAACAATGACCTTTATGTCTGACCAACAAAAGGTATGTTTAATATATGTTCAATTTATTAATTTTTGTTTAATGTTGTAAGTACTAATAATCTTATCATTGCACATGGATTAGTGCATGCCATTCAGGACCTATTACCCACTGCGGAACACAGGTTTTGCATGAGGCATCTGTATGCAAATTTCAGAAAAAGATTATCTGGCCAAAAATTAAAGATACTCATGTAGAAGGCTGCTAGGAGCACACACCCAGCATCTTGGGAAAGAATGATGTTAACAATTAAAGAGTTAAATATTGATGCTTACAGATACCTTATTGTTATACCTCCAAGGTATCTCTACTGTACAAATACCTGATTTCTATACAAATACTTGATTTCTGTACAAATACCTGATTTCTATACAAATACCTGATATCAATACTGACGCTATTATTTATGCAGGTTCTGGTCCAAGTCTAGATTTAGTGGTCGAGCCATATGCGACACAATTGTCAACAATATGAGTGAAGCTTTTAATAGTGTCATAGTGGATGCAAGAGGCAAACCCATAATCACCATGCTCGAGGAAATCAGAGTTTATTTAATGGAAAGGTGGGTCACCAAGAGAAAAAAGGTTACAACTTTTGAAGGAAACATTTGCCCAAAGGTCCTTGACAGACTACGTAAGGAAAATGAGTTAACCAAATATTGGATCCCAAGGTTAGGTTTTTGTCTTTTTTTAACACAATCAACTTATTCGTGTACTGATATGTGTAATGATATTTGCAGCTGGTCAGGAGAAAAGATATTTGAAGTGAGGCACATATCCATGGTTGGAGATAAGTACACAGTGAATGTGGATGCTCAACATTGCAGCTGTAGGAAATGGCTTCTAACTGTTATCCCTTGCTGCCATGCTATTGCAGCAATGAATTTCATCAATGTCAATGTTGAGGACTTCATACCAATCTGTTTCAGGAGATCCACCTATGAAGAAATATATCAATCCATCATCTTTCCAGTCAATGGTGAAGTCTTATGGGAAAGAACTCCCTACCCTGACGTCCATCCACCACATAAGAGGATCTTACCAGGAAGACCCAAGAAAAAAAGAAGGTTGGAAGAGTGGGAGTTGAGAAAGGATAACACACAAATCAGCAAAGGAGGTCATAGAAAAAAATGTAGCATATGCCATCAGATTGGACATAACAGGAACAATTGTCCAGGTAAGCCTGTGGATGAGCAGACTGTAACACCTGCTGAGACTGCACCAGATGCCCAAACTGCTGAGAATGCACCAACTGCTGAAACTCAAACAACTCAACCACTAATGAATGAAGCGGAGAGTCAAGCAACACCACTACCAACACCAGAAGAACCATATCAGCAGTTTAGGATGAAATTACAGATTAGGAGGAGGCCATGATAGCAGCTACAAACGTCTTAGTTATTTTTTAGAATTTCTGATGTAGAATTCACTATTGATGTACTGCATTTTAACTTTCCTTAAACTTCGTTCAGTTCCACTTTTGCCAAACATTGATGTAATGCATTTTGATGAGGATGAATTAATGTTATGAATTTAACTTCTTCCAGACTTATATCAATTTAATTTTTCCCAAACTTAAATCAATTTCACTTACTTCAATGCTCAGATTAAGATGTCATTTTGAAC
>Ga0214545_1003108_pt1 | contig 31904 bp, 16 predicted proteins | sample CNSS4metaG_FD_160064 | JGI IMG/M metagenome (GOLD analysis project Ga0214545, IMG submission 160064) | Root nodule microbial communities from cowpea collected in UCLA plant growth center, Los Angeles, California, USA - CNSS4 | ecosystem: Host-associated > Plants > Roots > Nodule | place: USA...
ATATATGAAAATATTACTATCTTCTCTAAGGCAAAAGAATAACCTGAACTCCATTAAAAGAGCCATCGAAGCTAATGAAGGTTCAAAACCTCTCACCGGAAATGGAAAGCAGCAAAAGCGTCTTCTCTTTGATGAATCAACACGGCATGCTCTCTATATACCGTCGACGGCGCCGGCGTGCCGTCCTTTTCGACCTTTTCCGAGGTATTCTCGACGAAACTGTAGGCGAGGAACTCATTTCCTAATTCCGAGGGTTCAGAAACCCTACATCATCGACATTCGCACACGCCCTCGCACCTTTTCCTCCATCTCCGGCATCAAAGACCTCACACATATGTGCTGTTGGTTCAGTTTACTTTCTCAATTTGGCCAATTTCATCATTTTCGCTTGCTAATCAGATGATCAAGATTTATTTTGATGGTAGTTTAAGAAAATTAATGGGATGTACCTGAAATCGAAATGAGAAGAGGTTTACTTTCATTTATTTAAATTCTAGAATTAAATTGAATGGATTTATTAATTTTTACGATAACTATTTTAAAAGTCGTAATAACTATATTATCTAATGCAATTAATTATTTCTAATAAAAAATATATTTAATAAACGTGTTAAAAATATTTATTTTATAATTATTTTTTAATGGGTATATTTTTATAGATTTAATACCGTTTTTTACTCTAATAATAATAAAAAATATTATTTTTATTATTATCATAAGGTAATGGTAGAAACACGTACGTGGATATATGTATTTTCACTGTTAGTCATAAAATAAATACGCAGGTTTTAACATTGAAAATTACGAATTAAAAAAATACTAAACTTGTAATTTAACCATATACTGTTATGTTATAACAAAAAGAAATGTAATAATCCTTAAATTATTAACTTTAAGAAGATATTTGTGAAAATTCACTTGTTAAAGAGGTAAGTATTTTTGTTAGGCGTTTCAACCTTATTGTATTCGGCAAAAACTATTTAGCAGTTTAAACATGTAATTTCACGATTTTTTTTCTTTTTAAAAATGGTATGTTTTGATAAAATAAGAGTTCACAAAATTAATTTAATTATTTAGTTTAGGAAGGGATCGGTAAAAATTTTGCTTCATGATTGTTATATATATATATATATATATATATATATATATATATATATATCCACACCGATCCAAAATGTATTTTTTAAATAATATTAATAAAAATATTGTAAAAATAACTATTCATTTAAAAAAATTTAATAAATAAGTATATTTTAAAGAATAAAATTGATATTTTAAAATATGAGAAAAAATATCTTTATTATTAATATATATATATATATATATATTACATATTTATCCATTAGTAATTTAATTAATTTTACTATAAATTTGTGCCAATTTCCTACATTTCTATTGCATATTAGGTTTTTCTCACGTGATCAAGTTTTAAGTGAATTCTTCCTGCACTCCCACGGATATCTTTGTCTGCACCCTCAAACTTTCTTATATCCCTGAATTACCTCTAATATCCCTAAATTGTCTCTAGCAAGATTTTGGATTAAATATGTTTTTTTATCTTTAACTTTTAATGAATTTTATAATTAGTTAATTTTAGAATTAGTCTATTTTAAAATTTTTAATTAATTTAGTTATTTATTTTTTAAAATATATGGATTTAGTCATTTTAATTAAATTTTGTTAAATTTATTTAATATTTTGAACATATTTTAAGATTATATTTAAATTATTTATACGATTTGAAATATTTTATTTTAATATTAAGTCAAACAATATTATGAAATATTATGAGATATAAAAGGTTGAATATATGATTTGCGTGCTCTCTCTGTAAGGATAAAGAGGAATCCATTCGATATATGTTATTTAAATATAAAATTGTTGTATATATGTGTTCCTTGTCGCATGACATTTTTGCATATTCTGAGTTATTGTTTACGTTTCATTTAATTGTTTTTATCAAGTCATGAAGAGTGTCTTGCTGAAACTCATTCCGCAAGTAAGTTATACTATTTGAAGGATTCGAAGGGTGAAAAAATATGACAAATATATATATATATATATATATATATATATGTTTCATTGTACACTATCAAAAGATATGTAAGGTTTAGGGATAACGCTTTTGTGAAACACATGAATAATGATTTGGATGATATTTTAGTTTTATTTTTTCTTATATAATTTGAGTTTGAATACTTCGTATGTACAAATCATTTAGCGATTATCGAATGTGGTTAGTTTAAAGTGAATATTAATAATAGATTTTATGAAAGTCCTAGTCTTATGATTTGTTATGAACTTTTTCAAAGGTGACACAATTAAACATATTAATAGTTTTCCAAATTTTGTTAGGTGTAAAATTTTGTTTATATGTTAAAATAACAAAATTTGAACATTCTGAATGAGTGTAACTTTAAATTTATTTATACGGAAAGTAATTTTATATTGTTATATTTTTTTTTCCTCAAATTGTTCTCGAATTTCTTAAAATATGGAAAAAGTGTTTACAAATATGAAAAAAAAAGAATTTTAAGTATTCTTATACTTTAGAGAGTACAGTTTTATGTGAACAAGTTTGCCTATTTTAAATTAGAAAATAAAATTTATTACAAACATGATATTGAATGATACAATGTTATACCATTTAGAACTATTCTTATTTGTTTTTAGGTTAAATATATTTTTTGTCATTATATTTTTAGTGAAAATTTAAATTAGTCTTTTGTGAAAATCTTAAACTAATTTAGTCTATCAATTTTGTAAATGTGTGGATTTAGTCATTTTAACCAAATTTTATTAAGTTTATTTGACATGTCAAACATGTATCATTATAATATTTTAGTTTATTGACATCGTTTAACACATTTTTGCTTCAATGTTAGTTAAAAAAACGTGTTTGAAACGTCAAATAAACTAAACAAAAAATTGATTTAAAAAACTAAATCCACTCATTTGTAAATATGAGGGACTAAATTGGTTTAATATTTTTAAGAAAAACTAATTACAATTTTCACTAAAAATTGGAAGGACAAGACGAAAAATATCTTTAAATTTTTTTTTAATAACATGTATAATATTTTTATGTTTAGAGTTTTTTACTCCTTTAAAATAATGTTTCTCCATATAAGTTTAGTTTGATCCCTCGTAAATTTTCAATATAACAAAAATAAATGATTAATGTGCTTTAGTATGTTAATCTAATTATAATATCATAATACATAACGATACTTATCACAATTTTCATAAAAAAGAAAAGGAGCCAAAATAAAACTTGGAAACAACTAACTTGTCTTTTATAATTAATTTTTCTAACTGTGTCTAGTCTACATTCTTCTAATCCATGAATAATTAAATACTGTAAAATCTTTCTTTCTTATATGAAAATGAATGCACACATTCTCTTTACAAATCTTAGTGGGAAATCACTAGTGCAGAGACACCAATTAAGACTTTTATTAATTATTAATAATGGTAATTAATAAAACAAATTTGAGTTGGATTTGGATTTGAATTTGATTAGGGCATCCTCATTCTCTTTCCGTTTTCATTGATTCTCGTGAATCAAGTTCCATTGATATAGATTCCGTCCAGGTTCATTACTGGCTCTTGCAAGCCCCATAAAAACACTAACCTTTTGGTTATGCATGTTTGTCCCACACCGCTTATTTTTTTTCATAAAGATTTTTACTTTCCACGCGCTTCATGCAGTTACACGGCGAGTGTTTTACACCGCCACCAACTCACAGTGTTAGTTAGTTAGTTTTAACAAAAACTAGAAAAAAAAAGGTATGCGTGCGCGTGCGCGTAGCACACCTCTCACTGAGCGAATATAAGTATCTTTGAAAGCGTTCTCGTGGTATGCACGTGACCAGAGAAACACAAAACCCACTTTCTCCTTCTCACCAGTGACACCACTACCACTACCACCCAATCGTGCTTTGTTTTCACTCAACACTGCACACAAAACCCTTATTCCTCGTTTTCACTCATCATCTCAATCTTCTTCTTCTTCTTCCTCTTCCAACGTTATCTTCGAATTTTCCTGTTTTCTCGCTTCCTCGTTCTCCACCTCATGACGACGTCGTTCGGTGCAGCCACCACCGCGGCGGCGCTCAAGGACTCCAAGCTTCAGATCCCAAACTTCCACAGTTTGAGGTCTGCCACCGCCTCTTCTCTCACGCGCAATGCTCTCCCGATTCCTTCAACCACGCGCTCCCTCGTCATCACACGTGCCGTTTCCGCGGTTTCTCTTCTTTCTCCATTTCCTCGCTTCAATTCATTTTCCATTTACTTTTTCTTTTGTCTTTTAGTTATCATTAATGAATCTTTTCAATTCTCAATTTAATCTTCTGCGTTCGTTTTGTTTAATGTTATTTTGTAACGTGCGTGGTGGTTTTCAAAAGAATAAGGTAGATTGCTCTGGAATAATGTTTTGATAATTTGTTGTGGTTGTGATTTCTTTGTAGCCTGTGCAGTCTGAAACTGCCACTGTAAAGCGCAGCAAAGTTGAAATTTTCAAAGAACAAAGCAATTTCATAAGATATCCTTTGAATGAGGACATGTTGACGGATGCCCCTAATATTAGTGAGGCTGCAACACAGTTGATCAAGTTTCATGGAAGCTATCAACAGTACAATAGAGAAGAGCGTGGTTCCCGAAGCTACTCTTTCATGATACGTACCAAGAACCCTTGTGGGAAGGTTTCAAACCAACTTTACTTGACCATGGATGATCTTGCTGATCAGTTTGGGATTGGGACGCTTCGGCTTACCACCAGACAAACTTTTCAGCTCCATGGTGTTCTCAAGAAGGATCTTAAAACAGTGATGGGTACCATTATAAGAAATATGGGCTCAACTCTTGGTGCGTGTGGTGACCTAAACAGGAATGTGCTTGCTCCTGCTGCGCCCCTCGTGAGAAAGGATTATCTTTTGGCTCAGCAGACTGCGGAAAACATTGCTGCGCTACTGTCTCCGCAGTCTGGTTTCTACTATGATATTTGGGTGGACGGAGAGAAGATTTTGTCATCAGAACCGCCTGAAGTAGTTCAGGCACGAAATGACAATTCTCATGGTACGAATTTCCCAGATTCACCGGAGCCCATCTACGGTACTCAGTTCCTGCCAAGGAAATTCAAAATTGCTGTTACAGTACCAACTGATAACTCGGTGGATATTCTCACAAATGATATTGGTGTTGTTGTTGTCACCGATGAAGCCGGGGAGCCTCAAGGGTACAACATATATGTAAGATGGATGTGGATAATAGTTGAGTGATTTTTGTCTTCTATTGTTCTAACTGGGTTCTTTTAATTGTTCTTGCAGGTTGGTGGAGGAATGGGAAGAACTCATAGGATGGAAACCACGTTTCCTCGCTTGGCTGAACCATTAGGTTATGTACCAAAGGAGGATATTTTGTATGCAGTGAAAGCAATTGTTGTCACACAACGAGAAAATGGGAGAAGAGATGACCGCAAATATAGTAGAATGAAATATCTGATCAGCTCTTGGGGAATTGAAAAGTTTAGAAGCGTGGTTGAGCAATATTATGGCAAGAAATTTGAACCTTTCCGTGTATTGCCTGAATGGGAATTTAAAAGTTATCTTGGCTGGCATGAACAGGTTGGTGTGAACAAAAACAACGTCTCTATGCCTGCTCCTGTAGTCCATAATATTTTTCATTTATGCATGCCATTCATAGTGATATATATTTGGAACGATGAAAGTTGGTGGATAGGATTTACATTTTTTATGTGTCTATTCGTGGATTTGACAGCTGAGATGGATCTTATACTTGTTTTATTGCCTGTGATGTGTGTAATTGTTTCAGCTCTGATATGCCTGAAAAGGTGTGCTAAGCAAACTTAGAAACCTACAAAATATATGGGCAGATTAGGTAAATGAAGATTATTGTAAATTTTCATATTTTTGGTGCCATGTAGGTTTTACTTATCTCGTTCAACTTTAGATATACGTGTGTGTGTGTATTCTTGCTGTGTGACTGAGATGGTGGCAGACATATATCCTTTGTATGTTTTCAAGCATTCTGTTGGCTTATTCTTTGGTGTTATTGTCTTGTGCTAAAATAAAGTTCCACGTTCTTATGTTATGTATGGGCTTATTTGTTGAATTTCATCATCCAGGGTGATGGCAAATTATTTTATGGACTTCATGTTGATAATGGTCGAATTGGTGGAAAGATGAAAAAGACATTGAGGGAGGTTATTGAGAAGTATGATTTGAATGTGAGAATCACTCCAAATCAGAACATCATCTTGACTGATGTTCGTTCTTCATGGAAGCGTCCAATTACAACAACTCTTGCACAGGCTGGTCTGCTGGTGAGATGTTTACAGCTTAGTCTTTACATTGTTTTCTCTGTTGAACAGTGTTTGTTTAATAAAGTGTTTAATTGATTTGTCCCTGCTCAGTTGACACCTGACATTACTCAAAAGCCTTACAGTTTGAGTTTCATTTACCAATCATAATTTCTTGCATTTTCCTTGTGTTTCATTAGGAAACATGCATATCATTATCACAGATAACAATTGTAACTTTTAGGAGTTTGTAGATCTGATTAGCTGTCGCCCTTCTGATGGATTTTTTTTTTTCGTGTACTAAAAGTTACAACACTGGGGGAAGTTGTTAACTTTTTTTTCCCTTTTTCAATGCACTTCTGATTGATGCTTGACATGTATGATGAACTGGAGATTGAAATTTCCCTTGTCGTATTTTGGTTAATTTCTTTCATAGTACACTTGCTTGGCATCATGCTCAATGTTATTCTGCTACTCTGTTTTCCTTCTCATGGCTTACTCTTTTTAGTCTCATCTCTTTCTTTGTTTTTGAATTTTTATTTTCAGTATATTAAAATCTTCATTAATAAGACTATAATGACCTGTTTTTGCTGTGAACAGCAACCTAGATTTGTAGATCCTCTCAACATAACAGCAATGGCATGCCCTGCTTTCCCATTATGTCCACTGGCAATTACTGAAGCTGAACGTGGGATACCTGACATTCTTAAGCGGATTCGGGCCGTTTTTGAAAAGGTATTGCTTCAAATATATAAGGCAGTATTGATTTGATGGAGATCACTAATATGGATACTTAAAACCTTTGCTGTCTGCAATTCAGGTTGGTCTGAGGTATAGTGAATCTGTAGTTGTAAGGATAACTGGCTGCCCTAATGGCTGCGCTAGACCATACATGGCTGAACTTGGGTTAGTTGGTGATGGCCCAAATAGTTACCAGGTTAGCTGATCAGCAGTTCAACCCAATTACAACTGATAGAAAAGTTCAACAGAGTACCATGCTCACTTTGCTTTTCTCATGCAGATTTGGCTTGGAGGGAACAAGAAACAAACATCATTAGCTCGAAGTTTCATGGACAAAGTGAAGCTCCACGACCTTGAAAAAGTCTTGGAACCTTTATTTTATTATTGGAAGCAAAAGCGTCAATCTAAAGAATCATTTGGTGACTTCACAAACAGATTGGTGAGTTTTGACGGTATTTTTCTTACGTGTGATCTGTACTATCTCTTGCTTTAATCTTTAAAGTGATCGGTAAGTGTGGCCTAAGTTACTCCATGTTCTGTTTCCAGGGATTTGATAAGCTTAAGGAACATATTGAGAAATGGAAAGGTCCTGTGGTTGCACCATCGCGCCACAATCTCAAGCTTTTTGCTGACAAGGAGACGTACGATGCAATGGATGAATTGGCAAAGCTTCAAAACAAAAGTGCTCATCAATTGGCCATGGAAATTATCCGTAATTATGTTGCTTCTAACCAAAATGGAAAAGGTGAATGATTTCCGTTTACTTAGTCAAGGAATGTATGGGATGTTGCTTCGTGGTTTACAGGAATGGTGGATGGGCAACTCAACACAACTCTCTGTTGTTACTGTGTGGTAACTCTGGGGATAGACTAAACTAATGTTTGGGTTATTAATTATTTTTTATCCGAAACAGCTTTGGCAAGAATCTTTTGGTTCATCATTTTCTTCGAGTTTCTGAACACAAAATAAGCTTTCCCATCATTTCTGTATCGAACTTTGGCTGTTAGACAGTTGGGTTTTTTTCCGCAGTAATGTTTTTAGGTAGATGTTTTTGGCTTTTTGTGCTTGCTCCAATAAAGTCCAATGAAGTTCATTGATCAGGATATGTAAATTGCAATCATGTTGTTAGTGATTAATTACAGAATATGGTGTCCGAACGATATATGTATTTGTTCACCTGTTCAGTTGTTTATGTTATTTTATCGGCAACTCTATTGATTACAGAACACTTTGAGACACTTGAAAAAAAAATACTCCTATTTTATAACTCACTATAAAAATATATATATATATATATATATATATATATATATATATATATATTAAGATTTGAAAGTTAAAAAATAAAACAAATGTAGTTAAAATGTTATTATTTAAGATTTAAGATTGTGAAATGAAGGTTTTTGGTTTGAAGGGTGTCAAAATAACACCACACGTAATATGAGGCCGAGTAGAGGATATTTGGGTTTGGGCTCATTATTTTTCGTTACAATTTTCTCGTGGATGTTATCAATTTTTTTTTTCTTTTACGTTTTAGAGTTGCATGTAATTTTGGTTTCTCTAAATACCATAATATTTGAAAAAAATAAAGTTGTAATTTAGTCCTTTCATTCATATAATTCTTCTAGTGAAAATTTATTTGTTCTGTATGAGAGTTTACGTGTCTCTTAAAACCAAATAAAAGAACTCGTTAAAGCTGAAAAAGAGTAAAAATTCTATATGTTCTTATAATTATATTATAGACTTAAGAATAAGTCAAACATTTATAATATTCAATCATTAAGGACAACACCTTCACATGATTTCTTAAACAAGTTTTTTAGTTTTAAATTTGATTAAGAACGTTTTAACTTGAAATAACTTTCAAAAAATAAACGGAGACACATCGAAGACGTATATACAAAGCTGGTTTTTTGAATTGTAGAAAGAGTATACAAAGTTTGATTATGAAGAGAGAAGAAAACATAAAGGACAAGAAAGTGCTTTTGGTGGCATTGAATAATCACTTAGTTAGCATTGATTATTAGCATAATGCATAAAATATGCATTTGACTTGTCTCGGATACTTCCATTACCAACATGTCAGAGCAACAAGGCAAAATCTGCAGTTAAATTCTTTAATTTCAAAAGCTGCTAATAAACAAATAAATCAACTTTCATATTGCAAATTCAAGTTTTATTATAAACAATTTCTCATCTTACAACTTGCTCATGAGATAAAGACAAAGTTATGATAAATAATAGTACAATTTGTAACGGTAAAATCATGAAAATCTTCGAGAGGAATTGATTAATAAAACATACACTCTGCTTTTCATTCCATAATTTCTTTCTTCCATTTTCCACCCACAAAATTAAAAATTAAAAAACATGTCTACACAGCTTTGACAGGATTGAATTTTTAATTATTTTTTTAAAGAGACGTCGACAGCACTGATGGTGGAATACATAAACTTGGTTTTAACGCATTATCGATTTTGAATTGGTGATATTTCAAATTCCAATGCTCCCACTATATATAAAAAACGAATGTTCCAGTTTTATGCAGCTTAATTCAATTTCAACCAGTCATTCCTGTCTTCATAAAGTTTAAATTCAATTTTAACTTATCCCATAAAATGCTTTGAACTTTTATTTTATTGCCCTGAAATTTATTGTTCACAAGTTAATGTTATTATTAGTTACTTAATATTTAAGTCTAGGTTTAAACAAAAAACTTAATTACAAGTTATAAATTTGATAAATACATTAAAAAAATAATATACAGTTCCTCTCATGTCAACATTTTAACATATTAGTCTGATTTGTCGTTTGTTATGCTAAAAAAAAGTTAACAACCTTGAACGTAGATGAGTGCATTTATGTATTTCTTAAATATAAAGACCTAATATTATTAATGTTTGAGATATGGACGAAATTTAAAATTGTACTATAGTTTATAGACAGAAACATAGTTAACAGAAAAAAAAAAACAAGAAGTTGATGATTTTTTTTTATCGACAATCTTAATTTGTTACTAGTTGTTTTATATATATTTCATTGTATGACTATAGTCATTGAGAAATTGTGGTTATATATAATGTCGGTCTTACAAGACACTTGATACCATTTTTAACTCAAAATCTTAAGACGATGTGATTCTGAGCCTTTTATTTTATATAATGTTTAACTTTGTCTATTATATTCAATATAAGACTTTGACGTACACTCTGACTATTCTCGTTAAAGAGTTGAACTTACATCTTCTTTCATTATTTCTTCCTAACATTTCAAATCAATTTTATAACTCTCAAATAATATTAATGGGATAGTTGACCAACAACCTGTCTCATCCTTCCTTATAACTTTACACTAAACCACCTTATACGACTAACTTCCTAATTCCAAGGTGTGCTCTGAAATTTAGAACGGTAAAGTAAGATCCGTGAGTGGTGAAGACAAAAAGAGAGGAAATGATTTCGATAAGTTTCATGGTTTCTTACATGTAGTAGCAGTAGATTATGAAACTTCACCAAACCTTTGTGAGTTTTAGTTTGTTTGAGAGTGATAACCAATCAATGAAAACGAGAAGCCCGAGAGAATCTGAATACCTATTGTGCATGAAGACAGAGACAGAAACAAGACACCACACAAAGGATAACCTTTTACAATTTTCTTTCATGTCTTTGGTTCTAATTCATTTCACTTTTTCTAACTTTTCAAATATCACCCTCACTTCACCCTTTCAACTTATGTGAACAATGTACTTTTTAACTTATTCTAATGCCTCTCTCATTTTACCTTCAACGTGCGTCATCAAATTAATTATAACACACTCTACACTCGTGTGTGCTCTTCAATAATTAATTCAAATTAACAGAGACTCTAACATAATATATATATATATATATAGGTTAAATATGTTTTTGCTTCCTTAATTTTTGGTAAATTTTGGAGTTAGTCCATTTCGAAACTTTAGACTAATTTAGTTCTTTGTTTTTCGAAATATGTGAATTTAGTCCTTTTAATAAAATTTTGTTAAGTTTATTTGACATTTTAAGCGTGTTTATAATAGTATTTGACTTAACATTAAAACAACAATGTGTCTAAACAACTCGAATACAATCATAAAATGCGTACGAAACATTAAATAAACCTAACAAAATTTGATTAAAAGAATTAAATTAACGTATTTCGAAAGAAAAGATAAAAGACTAAATTGGTTTAAAATTTCGAAATAAATTGATTTCAAAATTTACTAAGAATTAAAAGACCAAAAACATATATAAACAGATATATATATATATATATATATATATATATATATATGACCAAAATCAGGTCCAAATATGATGGGAAACGATAACAAAACATAACTATCAAAATATGTGGTTGAAATAATTTTCTCAAACTTGTAAAATATCTAAAGAGCAGCGACAACAAAAAATAACAACAACAATTAAAAAAAAAAAAATATTAATATATTTAACGTGGAAAGATCATCTTAATATGAGAATTAAAAATTCAGAAACGTAAATCAGTTAATCAAGCAATTAAATATAAATATAGAAAAAATGAAAAAAGACCTATAAGAAAATAATATATTAAAACAATAATTCTCTCAAATATAAAAATTAAAAAAAAAAACAAATAAAACAAAGAAATTTGTTTGTTTAATTAGAGATGATAATTTCAACGGTCAAACTAAAATGTAGTAATTAAAATTATACTAAAATGACTTAGAAAACATACTAACAATTTTTCTCTCTCCTTTCTCTAATCCAAAGATAGTAAAATTTACAACAACTTCGAAACTACAATGTCCTCTTCCCTTATATTAAGTGAGAACAAATAATAAATTTTGATTAATTTAAACTTTTTAGATACATAGAATTCAACACAGTTTTAGTATTACTTTAAAGTTTATTAGTTAAAACTGGTCGAATAAAATATGTATTTAAATTTATTTGAAAATTTACCTTCGAAGCATGATATTTTTATTATTTGGAATATTTATTATTTAACATTTCAAATAAAACAGGTATTAATTAGAAAGTACCCAACCGAACCATGCAAAAAAGAAAATTAAAAAAAAACGAAAAGAAAAAAACAAAAAGCAGAAGGGACCAATTAACTATGTCCAAACGAATAAGATAGAAAACTGTGCTGACAGCGTGATGCCATTAATAGCAACTATTCACTCTCTCTCTCTCTTCTTATCGAATGTTTTCAAAATATTAAAAATAATTTATATATTCAATAAATCATTTTAAATTCTTGACATTTAATTGTTAAGTTTCTATGTCGTGATATTATTTAATATACTTCTTTTATCACATTCTCTCTAATAGAATATTTATTAACCCTTTAACTCCATCTCTTATTTTGAATGTAAACAAAAATATGTCATAAATATTGGTTTCAAACACCAGTAATATTTCTCTGCAATTAACTATTTTCATATTGATTAAGAATAGTCGTTAAATTTGTTTAACTGTGTTCTTTTTACACAATAAATATCTAATTTAACTAAATTATTTTACGTAATAAATTATAAATCCAATTCAATTTTTATAGTACTTGTTTGAAATATGTTTTTCCCTTATGTATATATGACAAATTATATAGGTAAATTTATATAATCTTTAATTAAAGTGAGATGTCTCATATATCTTTTCACCACATATATCATCTCTTTAACATAAAAATTAAAAATTACGTATGTATTTAATTTTTACACTTTAACACAAGATTGAAATTTATCTCTTTGTAAAACTTTGATAAATTTCAGTATTTGAACTTAAAAACAAATAAATATAATTTTTTAAAAGTTTGACACGTAAAAATAATATAACATAATTGAATCAAAATACTTACATATATTATTTTTTAAATTTAAGAATCAAAATATATCAAAAATTCAGATTAAAAAACAAATCCAAATTTTACTACTAAATACATTCTTAATTCTAAAATTAAATATTAATAATTAATTGGACATATTTTATTTATTAAAAAAAGGAAAGATAAAAATACATTAAACAAAGTTAAGACATGGTTAAAATATAATTCTACTTAAAGTTCATGAAACACAAGACCAATTTGTATAAGGTTAAATATCTTTTTAATCCATTAACTCTCGGTGAATTTTAAAATTAGTCAATTTTGAAATTTTGGACTAATTTAGTTCTTCATCTTTTAAAAAAGGTGGATTTAATTTTTTTAATCAAATTTTGTTAAGTTTATTTGACATTTCAAGTGCGTTTCATAATAGTATTTGATTTAACATTAAAGTAAAAATGTGTCAAACAGTATAAACAAATTAAAATATAATCCTGAAACGTGTGCAAAAGATAAAATAAAAATTGAGTAAAATGACTAAATTTACATATTTCGAAAGATGGAAGATTAAATTAATTCAAAATTTAAAAACAGACTAATTTTAAAATTTACTTAAAATTAAAATATTAAAAATGTATTTAAGCCGATTGTATATAATTGAGCACGTAATAGCAATAAATAAGAATTAAATAATGGATAACGGCTAGTGTGAAATTGTGTGCAGTGAGGAGAAAAGTAGAGAGAGAGCAGTAAAGAATAAAAATGGTGGTTGAGCTTGAACGGCACGTTGCAGTTTCAGAAAACTCATTGTTTTCTGTGACTTTCTTCAAATCTCTTTCTCTTTCGATTTCAAAATTCATCACTTTCTCAAACATGCTTTTTTCTACCATCTTCAATGCTGCTTCCATTTTTATGTCGCATTAATGAACAAACTAAATAACCTCCTTTATACACCTTTTATTATCTTTGCTCTTTTCTTTTCACTAATTCGATCTACCCAAACCTTGTGAACAATCTTTGAATTTTAAATTCAAATTTTTTTACAAAAATCCTATTTATTATGATAATTAATAGTAGTATTGATTAAAAATACATAACGACATGATTTATCAGCATTAACAGCAGACTCTTTTGAATAAATCAATTTCAGCCATAGATTATTTTGAATAAATCAACATTATTAATCATAAATTCGTAAAAAGTTTTTTTTTTCTTGGTGCAAAGTTTTGCTTTCTTATTTTTGGATTAAATATATTTTAAATCTTAAATTTTATAGATTTGTAATTGTTCTCGGTTCCAAAATTTGATACAGTTTAATTCTTAAATTTTAAAAGTAAATAAATATAATTATTTTAGTTTAATTTTATATATAAATGTTAAACGACATTTCGTATTAGTGTTAGAGTTGTATATAACATTTATCATATTTCAACACAAATACCTGTCTGAAATATTGTTTTTTTCTGTAAATTATGTAGAAGTTATTTTTTTCTCAAGTGTAAGTTTTATATTTTGACTAAATAGTTTTTTAGTCAAAAATTTCATAGATTTGTAATTCGTCTAGGTTTCAAAATTTGATACAATATAATCTTTAAATTTAAAAAATAATAAGTATGACCAGTTTAATTAAACATTGTTGATAAATTTTAAATAATAGCTGAGATTGATGTTAGAATTATATTGAAGCTTTAAACTTTTTATTAACTTTTGTATTCTTAGTTTTAATGGGTGGGGGACATGTTATACGGGTTTTATTACGTGGGGATGCTATTTTAATAGTGGTTGTAATGCGTATATCTTTTGTTGTTATTTTGGACTGTGTTGGCTTTTAATCACAGTTTGGCTTCTCAATTATTATTATTTTTCATCAATCATGGATTTTACGATTACATCTATGTCGTTTAATTTTGTAGTTAAAAAAATATCGTGTAACTTCACTTCTTCTACTAAAACAAATGTTTAAATTACACAAAAATATAATTTTATTTTCGATCATTAAGAAATGTATTTTTTATTATCTTTACACTTTTGCGATATAAACAAGTTTATAATATATATAAACAAGGATAACATAGAACCAAATAGAATGAAATAGGAATAGTGTCTATTTGTAATATGACTCACAAGAAAAAAATTAATTTGTTATCCGTTTTTTTTTTCTGAATATCCATTTAAAATATATTCATAGGTTGTTGAAAACATGCAAATATTTATGGATATCAATGATTATTTAAAAAAATATTTTGATAAATTTATAAAATGAAATTGTAAAAGATATAAATTAAATTAATTTTTAGTTTTAATTACATTTAATCTAATAAAATATAAATTAAATTTTAATTTTAATTAAGTTTAACTTAATATGATATAAAATAAATATTATTTATATTTTTTTTACGTGTAACATATTTTCGTAAATACAAATAATATGATAGCCATACCCGATCTATTTATAAACGAATATTAAAATATGTCATAAACACAAATAAATACTCACATATACTACCTTATATTGTGAGGATTTTATTTGCACATATTTACAAAAATAAATATTTTTGTTATTCCCCTTTCTTTCTCTTTCTCTCTCTCATACACACACACATATATATATATATATATATATATATATATATATATTATATATATATTTTTAAAATTTTAACAAGTTAATTAATATTTTTAATTAAACAAATAAAAATAAAAATAATTTAATTTATTCTATTATAATTAATAATTAAAATTTAATTTATAATTAATAAATAACAATTTATGTCATACTATAATATATTGATATCATTTAAATAATATAATATAAACAAATTAATATTAGTTTTTATTTTTTATTTTTTATTTTTTAGTTAGAAACACGAGTTGGCATACCAACTCATACCCCTTCAAGCTTATAAAATTGAAAAATAAGATAGAACTTAGGAGATTGAAAACATTATCCCAAACATCAAATAATTTATTAATTATGAAGAAGTGGTATGCTTAGTACCTAACCTATACTTACTTTAGTGTATTTATGAAGGGCCATATTTTGTTCTCCCTCTTAAATTATAATTATTTTTTTGTCCTCTTATTCACTTAGGTTTAAAAAAATCTCACTCAACTCAAACTTCATTCGTGGACACTCTGTTTTGCAACTCTCTATGTTACAATATCAACCATTTATATATTTTGTCTTTACAATCTTCAAAAACTTTCAATTTCAAATTTTCTCAATTAGATTAATGAACTCATTTTAAAGTTTTTAAATTATATTCTACTTGTGCCCATCTTAATATTTTTTTTAAATTAACCTCATGTTTTTACTCTTATAGCAGAATGAAACCACAACATGAAGATTCTTCCTACATATCGAAGAAGATCATTACCAAAACTCTATGAAAAAGAGGAAAATAACGTATCTTTTAAGTAATATTGTTAAATTTTATAACAGTTAATTAAAACACATGTTTAGATTATTTTTAGGTTGATAACACTACACTTTTTTCTCCCTAATAATGTATTAACATTGCCTTGAGATTCGAATAATATCATTATTACTGAATGACAAAAGAGAAATGAAAAGATAATATGTTGAAAAAGAAAATATAAAACACGATATAACATTAATATAATATCTTAAGGTCTTATTTTAAAAGTAAATGTATTGACAACTTGAAGATAAATATATACTCTTGTGATAAGATAAAATCATAGTTAAATTCCTGAAAGTGTATTCAAATTAATGAAATATGTCAGTATAATTATTGATTTGGTCCCTCAAAATATTTTGAGTTGGTACAATTTGGTTTTCGAATTTTTGGAATGTTCAATTTAATCTATGAGTTTTTGGAAGATGCAATTTGATATCCTTATTTTTTAAAGTGGTTCAATTTAGTATCTCTGTTATATTTCACTTAACATCATTTGTACACGGGTGATCTGTCACTATACAATAGAAACGTGAGTGAAGCTTTTAGTTGGGTTGGTTTGTTTGTTAGATGTAATTAACACCATTTTAGTCTCTCTTTTAATATTTCCTCGATCATGTTATTCAATATGGTATTAAAATTAATTGTTTAATTTGTTGCACAATAACAGTACACCACAATACAAACGACGTGAATTGAAGTATAATAGAAAGTATTAAATTGATCAATTTAAAAAAATTAAAAGACCAAATCAATAATTATACTAAATATATCTTATCGGATAAAAATGAAAAAATTGACACATAAAAAAAATAAGTTATAAACATTAAACTTTAATGTTTAATGTTAAAAGTGGTATCACACCTATTATATGTACAACTCACATTTTAGAAATTGTCAATTTTTCGATCTGGTTAGAAAATTTCAATATATATATATAATATATATTTATTTGATTTTCTAAAAATACTAAAAACTTAAAAATACGAAAAAGTGTTTTGAAATAATGAAAATCGAAATAGTCAATAATAGTTATATATTTAAAAAACTAGAAAAGGCGAGTTAATGATGTAGTTCACTATAATCTAGGGATTGTGTGTGGGATTAACGTAGTAAACGAAGTGTGAAATAAAAGGTAAGGTAAAACCGAGTCGATGAGTAGTAGTAAGTAACAGTGGCCAAGGTTTTAGTTTTAACGTATTGTGTTGTGTTGGTGCAAGCAAAGCGATGACAGTGCATGTTGTGTTTGTAATTTGAAAGTGACCTTTTTCAAATTCCCGTAAACAAGTAACAGTGTCCAACGTTGGAAATAAATAGAAGAGAGAAGAAGCTCCAACCACAAGCCACCCAAACAACACAAAAACGCATACCATAAAACCTTGTCATTCACAACAAACACACACAACTTTTTTCCATTTCAAATCTCTGTTCTTCCACTTCACGAGGTTGCACGCCAACCACCTCTTTCACTCTCTCTCTCTCTCTCTTTCTCTTTCTCTTTCTCTCTGTGTCTCTGTTATTACTTACTTCTACTATACATAGGACTATCTCACGTTCAGATATTCTTTGTTCTTTTTCTTTCAACTCGTTCTTTCCCTTGCATGAAATTGAAAACATGGCCACTGCAGCATCCAGAAGACCCAAGTGGCGCCACCATCCTCCTCCTCCTCCGACCCCCAGGATCCTGCACTTTCCTCGCCGGAGACCCTCTTTCCGGCGGGACCTTAAAAGCAACAATAGCAACAGGTTGGGGACTCTGATTGATCGAGAAAGACGTGCACGTCCTCCCACTGTGCTGTTGGATAACAACGTTGGCAGTGAGAGTGAGAGGAGGAGGGAGAGAGTGGGGAGCCCCAAAGGGTGGGCCTTGGAGGAAGAGAAGTGGAAGTTTCAAGCGGAAATGTTAAGGGCTGAATGTAACTTGTTGAGGATGGAGAAGGAGATTGCGGTTAAGAAGTTGCAGAGGACTCGTGTTAAGATGGAGACAACTCTAAGATCTGCTCTTCACACACTTGTTTCTGTTCGTCTCTCTACTCTCTTGTGTTTCTAAATTTAACTCTTTTTTTCGAGTTTGTGATTGTGTTCCAAATTTTTGCAACTTGCTTTGTAGAAACGTCTTCTTCCTTGGCTTTATGAACAAAGAATGTATTTTTTTGTCAATTTTGATGCATTGTGAATGTGGGGGGCTAATTGGGTGGCTGGTTTTCAGTGTTTTGTTTCATTTGTGTTAACTTGCAAACTGGGGTGCAGGGAAGGATCAGGATTTGTGAAGGAAAGAATGTTGATATGGTTTTGGATGAGGAGATTCGTGAGTTGACTGAGAAACTTCAGAGATTGCAGAAGAGGTCGAAAGTGAAGGATTTAGGAGCCAAGAAAAACAAAAATTTTGACAAGCAAGTTTGTGTTCTGCAGAGTCGATTAGAGAAGATTGGAGGATCCTCAGATGAGATATATTTGAGGGAGTTTCAAGAGATGGAAAACATAAGCCTGTCAATTAAAAGGTGTAGCGGAATTGATGATAGCATTGTTGCAAGTGGAAAACTTAATGTAAGTATGACAGTAACTTTGGTGTTTCTTCTGATTTCTTATGCTCCAGTTATACAGATTTTAGTGAAATTAACTTTGGAAGAACTCATTTGTGTTTGATTATCAGGATAAAGGAAATCATAGTGCTTTTTATTGTTGTTTCTAGAGTGAAATTTAAATCTCCAGTGAACTTATCTAAGTTCAACAAAGGTTCATTAAGGCACTTTGTTTGCCATGTTGTCTTTTCTTGTGACTTGGTGTTTTCTTCTGAACGGATTGTATTAAAATTTCAGGTGGAGATTCTGAGGAGAAAAATGGAGGGATTGTCAAAGGGAATATTATTACAGAGAATGGAGGAAGAGTATAACTCACTGCTGTCCAGTGCTACTTGTTCTCTTGCTAGTTCTGCTTCAACTTCCAAGAGAATTGAACTTCAAGATTCATCTTCCATGAGAGTACTTCAGAGGGTATATTCATGATTTCTTTGCTCATTCCTAGTTCATATCAGGCTATTATTAACATTCATAATGATGTCTAACATGATCTTGCTGATGTAAAACACACAGTTTTGTTTAGTATCTGAATCAAGAAAATGGATTCTTAACAAACTTTGAACTGACAAACCATTCAGGAAAAACTATCTTGTGAAGGGAATCCATGCTCAGGGCACTGCAAAACTGTTGTACGGAGAATTGTAGAGCAAGTTAGAGCAGAAACTGAGCAATGGTCACAAATGCAAGAGATGCTTGGTCAGGTGAGGGAAGAGATGGAGGAATTGCAGGCTTCTCGAGATTTTTGGGAAGATCGAGCCAAGCAATCTGATTTTGATATCCAATCCCTTCAAAATGCTGTAAGATACAAGTTCACTGATACCCAATTGTTTTGTCACATTCGACAACTATAAATTTTTGAACTTTACATGATCAATGTTTATCAGATGATCCAAGTTTTCATTTTCATGCATTTGGTCTCTGAATCTTGGCACCTATGTTTTCTGTGGCAGGTGCAGGAATGGAAAGAAAAAGCTGATTCATCTGAAAGTAAAACGAAGGAACTTGAAGCAGAACTCTCCATGGTGCGTGATGATCTTGAGAGATTGAAGAAGGAACAGAATGTGGTGAAGGGGACCAAGTGTTTGCCCATTCCAGTGGACACACAGAATGAGTTGGAGAAGCGAATAGTGGTTTGTTCCTCAAAGAAAAATGGTAACTTTACAGAAAATAGCAAGCACAGTGATGTTCTAAGGAGTGGAGAAAGAAAAACACATGGTGGTAATGGTGGATTCTTAGCCCCAAAAAGATCACCTCTCAGAGACATTGGCAACAACTCCTCATTGTTGATGAGACAAAATGGCAAAGCAGTTTTCCCTTTGCGTTGCCAAATTTCTTCTGATGTTGAGAAAATTCACTAACTCGTCACTTCAATGTATTAGGCCTTTTAGTTCTGACATAAAATTGCACACATCCTAAGATAACAGACAAGGTGCAGAATGAATCAATCAGTTTTTTTTTTTCATGTTTTAAGATTTGTAGTTTGAGATCTTTCATGTAATGTGTACTATATGCTATGAGAAATAAGGTCAGCATTCTGAAGATTTTGTTTCATGTAATATATGTAACTGGAGATTTTGTTTGTCAAAACAACCAAATTCTTCTAAGTAATTTTGAAGTTGTTCTTCAATCTGATTATTGAGATAAAACTCAAGTTTTGACTAGAAAACAAAATTCAAAATGTATTAGGAGTTGTATTTAAGTTAAAGTTTGTGACCAGGACACAAGATTCAACAAAACAATGTATTGTTCAGTGAGGAACATGTTAGCATTTATTAAGGAGATGGGATTTTTCTTGCTCCAGCGTCATGCACCATTTATTAAGGATGTGTTGTTATCAATAAGCTAGCAACTGTTCTAATTGAAAGTTGATTAGGGATCCCTTGAATTAAGTGCTGCTACATTGAATTAAGTGCTGCTACATTGTTTGAAAATTTTCACTAGTTTTCTTCGGTACGAATCCAAATTTTTTACTGTTTTTTTTGTTGTTATTTGTTTAGCATTCAAATATATTGTGTTGATATTTTAAATATTTCTTTAATATATTTTAAAACGTCAAAAATAGTGATAACCAGTGTATTATGAAAGTACAGTAGAGAAACAACACAAAAAATTCAGCAAAAAATTCAAATTCGATTCGATACTTATCTTTTTATTCCTGGTTTTTTAATTTTTAGGTTAGATATATGAATTTAGATTTTCTCTTGATTTTTTTTATTATTCTTGTGCTAAGTTTTCAAAATACAAAAGTAGAAAATGATTTTGATATTTTAAAATATATTAAATTTTTTTATTATACTAAAATCAATGTTTTTTGAACATTCAGCATAGTAGAGTGTTTGAACTCTAAATATAACCACATGCAAAACGTTAAATGAAGAGAAACGTACGTGTCTCGGAAAGAAAGCTAAACGGCGTCGTTTGGCGTAGTCCGAAACTCCAAAATCGAAACCCTGTATGAACCTGAAGTGTCTGGGGAAGCCTGGGAGGTATTTGAGAAAACGTTGAAGAGAAAAATGGGAATAGCATGGTTGCAGTTGCAGAGAATCATCACCACTCCTTGTTCTTCTTCTAGATTCTTCTCCAAATCATCACCCTATGTTGGTAATCTCTTTCTCTATCCTTGTGTTTGCTGCACTGATCTCTAACCAACAAACAAACAAACACACCCTAATGTGTGAGCGATTTATCAATGTTTTTTGTTTGCGCCAAATGCAGTGAAGGTTGGAATACCCGAGTTTCTAAATGGAATTGGGAAAGGGGTTGAGTCCCACGTTCCTAAGCTCGAATCCGAAATCGGAGATTTCCAGAACCTTCTTGTCACTCGCACCCTCAAGCTCAAGAAGCTCGGTATTCCTTGCAAACATGTGTGTATTCCTTATTCCTAATACTTTGACTCCATTTCTTCTTTTGCTTCTTTAGCTTAATGTGTGAAATAAAGTCTTTACTCTTGGGAAATTCGTATATGGAGTGATTTTTTTTTTCAGTTTACTCTATGTAAAATTTGGGTTATTATCGCTTCCCTATTGGTCACAAAGAAATTGGCAATTCTCCAAAAGTAAAATTTGGATGGTGACCTGCAGAGGAAGAATAAGATTAGCCACTGTTGCAGGTGCATATGTGAAAAAATGTTAGTCCTTGTGCGCGTTATGTGAAAATGGTAATAAATAACAATGAAGGAAGATTGGCGGATGCTGACAATTGAGATTAGAATTATAAGTAATACAGGCTGAGCTACGCACACAAAGATAAATGCATTTAACTGAAGAACTAATTGATTACATCCGCTATTTACATGCGTACTTGGGTTACAATCAGTCAAGCAAGACAACTAACTAGGAACGGAATTAAATACCTCAGGTTTAAGATTTTTAGGTGCTGTATGATCAGTTTGATTTGTGTATAGTAACTCCTGATGAAGCCACGGGATTGACTTGTTTGCTTTATTTGTTCAATCTATGTTGAATTGGGTCCTGGTTTCTTCCTTAACTCTGTAAGCAATTTTGTGTTTAAATCGTTGAATTTTATGACTGGCATTGTAACTTTACATTTTGTTTGGTTGGAGGGGAATTGAGGGAAAGGAAAATGAGGAGCTGAGCATTCCTCCCCTCCAATCAGTAGATCTCATTTTCCATTCAGTTCTCTCCCTTTTATTAAATGGTCCTTTAAAATGAGGATGGATGGCCATGGTTTAGTGAAATTTATCAAATCGAGGGCCTTGATTGTAGGATTATGAAAGGGCTTTTTAGAATCTCTCTCGGGCTCATAGTGCACCTTGTTCTACGTGATAATTTGTTAGACATTAACAAAGCCATTTCTGAGCCGTCATTCAACAGTTTATGCTTTTAAAGGAACTGGTATTTGACATAAATTACAGATCTGAAAAATCTGTATGACTTTTGAACCTGCTGATTTTCGTCCTTGACAAAATTTATTCTCCTCTTAATGCCTGCTACCTTGTCTATGAATTTCCCTTCTGCTCTGTTATTAAGCCATTGAACTGGCTCTGACATGCTAGTAGAAAAGGGTCACATGTACACATTGTTAAGTGATTAGATTTTCTGCATCTTTCTGTGTTTACTAAGGTGTTTGATGTACTGTTGTCATCTTCATCCTGGTACACTACCTGTGTTAGGTACATGGCCATATTATTGGATTTTAGATATCTTAAGGCCTGTGATTTCCATCAATTAAAAGGCTTTATGATCCTAAATTAACATTTTTACCAGATTCCTAAATGGGTTATCTCAGATGCCACTATAATCTGCATTCTATGTCTTACATTCGCGTATCCAATATAAATTTGGACAAATCATAGGACTGTTATTGACTCTAATATTGGAAGTAAAACGACTACTTGTCATGGTAGTCAGTTATTGTGAGACAATTCAGCTCAGATTTTCAATCGTATAACTTGTTGATTGGGACTGAAATGACCTTCACCTTCTGTTAGGATTGTGCTTTTTGTACTTACATGGATTTTAAGATACAATCAATTGAATTGTCCATAAGACATACAAATTGTTCGGTTAACTTGCAAACTCTTCCTAACAACTAGTTTTTGCTTTGCAGAGGAAGTTAATATTGAAATACACACACAAGTACAGGTTGGGATTATGGAGGCCACGTGTTGAGTCCATCAAAGCTTGATTGGTTTCTAACCAATACGTAGTCACTGTTTGTTAGGTCATATTTCAAATGTTTAGCAGCAGCAGCAGAATGCAATGCTCCACTTTACGATGCTTTCATATGGTTAAGCAGTTAAGCAGGCTGCGGTTAAATCCAAAGATTCTATTGCAATCTATTGCAGTCTGACATTAATTGATGAACAATTGATTCAGTACTATGTGCAGCATGATAGAACTAGGTATTATTAATAAGGTATTATTAATAAGGATATGTTCTTAGCTATATAAGCCATCAAATCTTCTAATTGAAAGTTGATTATGGATCCCTTGAATTAAGTCCTGCTTGTCTTTTTGATTTCAGGTTTTTGGATCTCCATTTATTTTCAACAATGTTTTCAAACAGATTACACACTGTCGCATTTTTTCCCCAAATAGTTCAGTGTAGGTTTTTGATGTCTTCGATTCTCCTAAAACTAAATTTCAAACCTGTTCTTGATGTCTTCGATAAAAAAATGAATTATAACATGCAAGTCCAAAAACATATTCAAAATTGGGTTGCTTAGGAAAATTGAATTGTGAACTATCACAATAAAATGTTCTATTTACATAAATAAAACCTATAATCTGTTTTTTGAGGGACACTGTAACTTGTGTGAAAAATTATATTTCCAACATTTAAACCTCCCTTGTTGTGAAAAACTATATACTAAACAAAAGAGCACTTTCTGAAATATGTATATTTATTGAGCTATTATATATATATATATATATATTATAAAAATCAATATTTGTCTCATGCATGACAGAAATATATATATATATATATATATATATAATATTTTTTAATTTATAAAAATCAATATTTATCTCATGCATGACAGAAATATATATATATATATATATATATTAATTTGTAATTTTCTTAGAAATATTTATGGAAATATTTTAACTTTTTTTAATCTCTTGTATATTTAAATTAATTTATTTTTATTTTAAATTGAAGTTACTATTTTTAAACGTTTATAATAATTAGGAATAATTTACTGTGAAATAAAAAAAAAATGTATAAAATATCCACAATGAAATGTGTTTAACAAGAGGCACGATCGATTTGTTAATGTTAGTGTTAACGTAACGTATAAAACTACCCTCCCAACTGAACATAAAAACCCTTTTTCCCTCTTCATCTTCTTCCAAATTCTCTTTGCTTCTTCAACTCGTAACGGCGTTTGAAGAGTTTCAATCTACGTTCTTTTCACAGTCGTGGTATTTTCTATCTCTCTGTTTCTTTCTTTTTATTCATTTGAAATAACCATTCTGATCGTGAGGATCTTAACCTAACCAATCTTCCTTATTTATTTCTCAGCGTTTTCTTTTCTGTCGTCTGTTAAATTGGGGTTCAGATCTACAATTTTGTCATAGTTTTTTGTTCATCTCTGTTATACCAGTTTTTTGTTCATCATATTACTTCTCTGTTCTGTTCTGTGTTTTGGGAAGCGTAAACTTCCGTTTAAACCCCATCAAAAAGGGAACCTAACCACACTAAATTTATTACACCAAACGTTCATTTTGTTTCTTACATGATTTAAGCACCTCAGTTCAAAATTACTCAGCCGCATTTCCAGTTCATTACAATTCTGCTTGGTTTTCAAGAAAAATAATGCACAATCCTTGTTTGTCATTAGGTTTGTTCAAGATTTTTTCCTTAGAAATGCTAAATGCAGAACACGACATTCCTGATGAGGTTCCACTAGAATCCAAGCTATTTAAAGTCTATACTGCTTTAAATTTCCTCACCTACTAAACTGAATGATGTGGTTGGTGATAACTTTAGTGTCAGAGACTGTTACCAAATGACATGATGATAATCTTTACATAATACTGTTAAAAGTTTCAATCTCTTGGTCTTGACAAGTGATAATAACATTAATTAATCTTGGATGTTGTCTATTATGCAGAGTTACCTTTTCCCCCTCATATGTATGCAATTTCATCATCTGTTATTGAGAATATCTAGATGACATTCATATGTGTCGTGTGTTGTCTATTTCTTCTTTGCATGTAATTTCATCAGCTTTTATTCTTCAGATTATGGAGATGATTTTCATTGAAAGACAAGAGAGGGGAACTGAAATATGACATTCTCTACCCTGTAATTGCATAAGACAAAGATGGCACACGTATGTGGAGCAAGATTTATGTAGTAAAGGACGTTTAGGTTTTTCCATATAATAGTTTTGGCACCGCAGGCCCATCTGAAATTAAAGAACTTATTGCAATGGATTATAGCTTGGCTAATAATTCTTCATCGCCTCGTCCCAAATGGAGAAAAGTAGCATATGGTGGTATGCAACCTGGTTATGATGACAATCATACAGATGAATCTTTCCTTGAAGGAATGGTCATGAATGCCAGTGTTGTAAAAAGGGACATGCTAAAGGTGATGCTGGACTCGGTATCCATTTCTGAATATTTATGCATTGTTGCTCTTGTTGTCTTGGTCTGGATTTGTACACTTACATCAACTATTGATGAAAATTCTCTCCTGTTTATTGATGTAAGTCTTCTTTTTTCAGGGTTTTTAATTCTCCTTTTCACTCAAGAAATGCTTTCCCTTAGCCTCCTTCTCCATTATGTCCTTAATATCTCCTTTTTCATAACTGTGTTATATGTTTTGGCTCCCATCTATCAAACTCTTACAAGGTCCATTAGTTCGGATTCCATTTGGGCAGTGGCTGCATCACTTCTAGTACTTCACCTTTTTCTGCATGACTATTCAGAATCCACGGTCAAAGCACCTGGGGTTCTGAAGAATCCTGCATTGACAAGTTGTATCTCAGTAAATGCTTCTGTAGTGGCCTCTGTTTTTATTGCTTCTCGTCTTCCATCAAGACTACATGTGTTCGCTATCATGCTATTCTCACTGCAGGTTTTCCTTTTTGCTCCACTTGTTACTTACTGTATTAAAAAATATTCCTTCCGCATGCACCTATGCTTTTCTATCAGTTTGATGGCCATGACCTTAAGTTTTGTGTACATGCTGCATCGCCTCCTTTTTGTGGTGCTGCTTAGTCTGTTGGTTTTTGTCAACGTGGTCTGTCCTTATTGGCTTATAAGGATTCAGGAGTACAAGTTTGAGATCAATGGACCTTGGGATGAGGCTAAACTTTGTTTTGATATTACCGACTGAAACCTGGAGCATGGTTAATAATGTTACATGGTAGTACCTCGTGTGTTGTTTAGGTTGGAGTATAATTTGCTGACCACTTGAACTAGTTTTAAGTTTTAACTTTATAGTTTATGGGAAAGTTGTTGCAGTTCATGTTTGGGGAGGGTGGGAAACTGATGATTGTATTCATGCTTTAGAGAATGATAACTAATGACGGTTTACAATTTTTTGTGTACAATGGAAGTACATTCACGATTTAGAGTGTCATTCATTTTTGACAAATTCAAACCAACTTGTTTTGATCCCCTTTTCACTACATTTTCTCAGAGAAATAAATAAATTCCCAAGCGCATTAGATCTTAACATGTTAGGTGTGTTGCTTATACCTGATAATTTAAAAGAATGTTGGTACAGAATGATGTCTCGTGTATTTTGAGGTTAAAACAAGTAATGGTTCATAAATTTGAAGCCATATGTTTTCTCCGACTCTTGTATATACTTTAAACAAGTGCACTTCCCAAACACAGCATCACATGACAGTGATTTGCAGCGTTACCAACCAATAGATTAGAATGATGAGGAGATTGCAAAACACTAGTATAAGCTTCTCATTATTGTATCATTTATGTATGTATTGGATAGATAAGATAAAAAAGAGAGAAGAAATTTGTTCCATAAAAAGTGAGAATATTTATTTCCATATTTGTTAGGAAATTATAGAAAGTGACCTTTCTGTACGATCTTTATTTCCACATCATTAAGGAAGTGAAAAAGTTACCTTTCTATGAGAATGCGGAAAGTTATTTTTAAAGAAGGGGTACTTTCTGGGGGCTTCAGGATGCATAACAGATTCTGGGCGACAGTGATGGTAACGCATGCGTTCTTGGACCAGTGGATTGGAATGCGCAGAAGGTTTTCGTAGAGTATTTTTCGAGATTTCTCCCAAGGTAAGAACCGTGTATGTTATTGCTTTACCATTATTTTTAACCTCTCGGTTTGAATTCACTCTAGCAATGCTACAATTGATATATTTTTTTTCCTATCGTGCGTTAATCTCTTCAATGACAAATCAAAGTAGATCTACGTTACAAGTGTTATCATCATTATGCAGTTGAAATTCATAAAGGGCATAAAGCATAAGTCCACACAAATTCAGGAATAATGTGTGCAATTTATCCTTTTAGATCCAGTCGTGTTAAATAATACAAACCATATTTCAGAGTTAGGATAGATCACGGATTAAAAGTTGAGAATCTTCTTTTCTCTGAAGCTTTCCACAGTCTCCCTGACACTCACTTCCAAAGGAGTAAACTCTATTCCCAAGTCCTTCTTTGCCTTGTCTGTGGAAATCTGGTATGTTGGCATATACGGCTCATCTACCTCACACCTGAAAACATTTTTGAGATTTGAGAAAGTGCAAATGTTAAACAATTGCCCATGATTCTTAGGTATGGAATTCGACATTTACAGGAGTCAAACTTATATAGAACTTTAAAGACTAGCTCACTTGAAACAATCATTTTCCATATATGGAGTCCAAATTATTTGCACATCTAATATGATGGAGGGTATGGAATTATGCCATCACCATTAAAGCAACCTTAGTAATCCTCACATAACAGGTGTGAACACATACACAAACATCTATACCAACTTAAAATTAACTTAAATCGCGTAAAGAACAACCATTAGTCTTCAAAAGTGCAATTCACCCAGACCCGGGTCCCAAAGAGTATTAAAATTTCAAAAAAGTAAATCTCTGAAAGTGTAATTTCTGTCACTTTAGCCCTGTCATTAGAAAACCCCGTACATGGTACACTTTCTGCCATTTTAGTCAATGAACTCCACCATTTACTATCAGTTCATGATTTACCACTTACACTATCATTTAGTCCTGGTTTTAACTACTTTTTTCTTTTTTAATTCTTGAATTTAATGACTTATTGCTATCTCAGTAATAATTTTTCAAAGATTAAAATGACAATAAGTGATTAAGTTTAAGTGCTAAAATGACAATAAACGGTTAATTTCAGGAACTAAAAGTAATTGATAAAGTTAGGAGAAGAAAAATGATAGTAAGTGTATTATTAACTTTCAGAGACTTCTTTTTAAAAAATTAAATACTTCAAAATTTTAACTAACAGTGCATTGTACTTTTCTGGGACTAAAGTAATTGTTTACCGTAAATCATTTTTCTTTGTTTTCTACGATACCCGAGAGCAAGACTAGTGTAGTTAATATACTTGACGGAGTACGTATTTCTCAGCTGAAGGGTGAAAATATATTCCATTTAAGGTTTATTATGTAACTAAGCTTAGAGAGGTTAGATAACAAAACTCAAAAATTAAGATGCAAAAATTGATGTTAACTTGGGATAAAAGTTTGATTTATATTATCATCTTAACTTTTCCTCTTACAAATACTTGTCCAGAAGTATATCAATTTCAGTACAGAATAATTTCGTTTTCCAGTTGAATTGAGTTTTCAAACAAGCCAAGATATTGCTAGAAAAGGAGTTTAAAAAATGGGGATTCCAATTTATGCTTTGTAAAATTAAACTTACTTATCTGGAATTTGTAATGTAGGATACAATTGACGTAAAGTCCTAGCAAGCTCAGAGTAGTGTATGACTCTCTCAGACAAAATGTATCTTCCACTAGCCGAAGCGATCTCATAAGCTAGAATATGAGCGATGGCAACATCTTTCACATTGACCCACCCAAAAGATCTATTTGGAAATGGTTTACCTGCATTCAATAAGCTAAGAGTTAGTGCTTATTTAATGGCTATTGGATTTTAAAATAAACGGTCCCTGGATATATTTGAGGCACATGGCAAATCCATTAGTATTTTAACCAAAGTAAACTAAGATGACCGACTCCAGATTCAATCGCCAACTTAATTTTTTGAATCGTGAAGTATAATTTTGTATAGAATAGTAAGATTCAAGTACAACTAAAAATTACTTCAAATATACATACCATCATATAAATGATACACAATGGTCTAAAGTAGAAATAGATAAAACAACTTAAACAGAATTCATACATACAAAATTATGTATATATATTGGACAGTACTTAAAAAGTTGTCAGTCTTTTGTGCTTAATTTTTTTCAACAATGTGATAGTTACTCACCTATACAATAAATAATAAAAACAGTTTCCCAGTTAAAATTTACTAAAGAGATAAGCTATACAATAAATATAAATACGAAAATATAACGAAATGTTACTAAAGAGATAAGCTGGTGTCTAGCAAACTTTTTATTTATCTCTCTTCTCACCGAATATTAATATTAAACACCATACATAAGATAAACCAACATCTCAATGATGATAAAGATCAAGTAGACATATCGGTCCATAGTTTATTTTGTTAGGGTTTATTAGTTCAAAACATTACTTATATCAATAGAATACACCATTATTCAAATTTATCCTAAGAAAATTCAGTTATCTGAAAATTAAATTCATAAAAGCTTAGGCGATATATATTCTTAACGGATACAAAAACTGATATTAAAACAATCTTCTAAGAATCAAAATATTAATCTATTGTAATAATTAACTTTAGGGCACAATACTCCCTTCAAAGGAATGCAACTTGTTCTGAAGTCGCACTTATCATTAGGCACCTTAATCTTATCTAATAACATAAAACACCGAATAAAAGCATAAAACATATTAGATAATATTTAGTGTGTCTTGTTAACATTTAGAGACATTAAACAGTAGACATTAATCAAGCTAGAACATATACAGAGCTAATAAGTAGGGAGGTATGAGAATATTTGTCATGAGTTCGTTATGATTTAAATGCTACATTTTCATTCCTCAAACATAAAGTTTAACTAAGAATGGTAGTTATTATATCATCATTTTGTTATAATATTTTCCTTTACATATTTTCTGTTTCTTTTTTCCTATTTCAGTTCCAATACGTGTAAGTCAGAATTCTAAATGCAGGAAAGGAGATAATAAAATTTTCATACAGCATAACTTTAAGAGTAAATACGAATTACCGTTTATTAGGTTTAAAATTGGCTCAACGCTTTCATTAATCTCTGCTGGTAAGAGAGGTCCTGCTACCATCGTTGGGTTAAGAACAATCATGTCAATGTTGTTTTCATTTACAAATTTCCAGGCAGCATCCTCGGCCAAGGTCTTTGAAAGCGTGTACCACAACTGAAGACAAAAAAATAAGAAATGCAAGAAAATAAGCAAACATGGTAACACACTCTAGAAGACAATTTACTACAGAATATTGAAACAAATATATTCGAGAATGACTTACAACTTAATAGCTACTATCTACTGAACACAAGATTGACATTACTAAACAGTTGTTGAATAATGTTAAAACTTGAAACAGTTTAAGAAATTTTATGGTTCATCTCTTCCACTACTGTAGCACATGCACTGGTAATGGTGATGCTAAAGTGGAGTCAGTTACAGCACAGTGGTTGTGTCGGAAAAACTGTTTCTCATATTATTCATAGAGAAAAAAAATGTTGGTAAATAGAATACAAAGACTTAATAAAAAAAATCCTAAGTTATGATAGATATAATCTATCCCTACAATTCAGGATCCTGTACAATAATATAAAATACATTGCCAGCATATTATTCTTCCTAATTATGGAATGTGATTAAATCTCCTAATTATGTAATTAAAACTGTACAATTGTCGGCATATAAACTTCCTTAATAAAGAGTAATAACTTGTGTCGTGTCATTCACATGTAGAGGTAAGACATAAATTTTGTTTACAAGAAAAAATAAATATCACTCAGTTCCCAACAAACTACATCAAAATCATATATTCCACTTTTACGGGCTTCAGGATTGCATTTCTACTAAATTTTAGCAAAAAAGCACAAACCTCTAATTCCCTACAGAAATCTGGATCCGAAAACCATGTCTCATCAACAACTGTTTCAGGAGTTTTTGGTCTTCCAGTAAATGCAACTGCAGAAATAGAAGAAGTTAAGACAACCCGCTTCACAGACGACGACTTTGCACATGATTTGAGAACATTAAGAGTTCCCTTCACTGCAGGATCAATCAATTCAACCTGACATAGGGAAAACAAAGTTCAAAATAAAGGAAGCAAGAAGAAGCCAGAAGAATAATTCTTAATAAATTGTAAACAAGTTTGATTGGAAAGTGACTATATCAGCATAATATTTCCTTCCAAGAACAACATATCTGTCAGTCCATTACCATATGC
>Ga0214545_1003112_pt1 | contig 31890 bp, 41 predicted proteins | sample CNSS4metaG_FD_160064 | JGI IMG/M metagenome (GOLD analysis project Ga0214545, IMG submission 160064) | Root nodule microbial communities from cowpea collected in UCLA plant growth center, Los Angeles, California, USA - CNSS4 | ecosystem: Host-associated > Plants > Roots > Nodule | place: USA...
GACGTGTTCTAAAGCAAGTATTAGAATTTTAACCTTGGTGTGGTGGAGTTCACTTTTACATTGGTGTCTGAAGGAAGACTTGTGCCGATAGTTCCTAATTGGATGGTTCCTACTGAGAATTTGAAGTGAATATGAAAGAGGGGGAGAGGTTGGAGAAGTAGTGGCTTATACTGAGTATAACCACAAGGATGACTGCAAGTTTGGTGAATCTTGAAGGATAGGTAGTGGGAGGATAGACTGTTCAAGGGTAAACGTTGGATAAGGGATGATAGACTTTTTGGTCTATGGTTTTATGGAGTGTGAATCTGATAAAGGTAAGGAATGTCAAACAGGTTAGCGGTATCATCAAGGTTTAGCAGTGGATTTTCCAAGCGTGAAAAGGGTCTTTAGAATGTTCAAGAAGTGTATGGACAAAGACTGGAATGACTAGTAGGACAAATGGTTTAAAAGCGATGGATACAATGTTGAGAGAATAGGATGTTAAGCTATGCAAATGGGAGTTCAAAGGGTTTTGTAAGTTACATATGAGTTTTGGAGGAAGGTTTCTCAGCGATGATTGATTCCTTATCACGACAGACATGAAAGGAGCATCATTTTGAGTAAACAAATAAGTGACTTTGTGTGTTGATCAGAGTAGTGCAACGGGATGACGACAAGTGATACTTATGAAGGGTAAGAGGTGTGTGAAAAGAACTATCTTACTCACGACCTAGGGTATTACTACGACAACCAATTCTTGTTGAACATCAAAAGTGTCATTCTTATGAGTATCAATTAAAGATGTTCAGAGAATCATTTAGAGTTGGAATTATGGGGTTACTCAGAGAAAGTTGTACAAGAGTAGTAGGATATGGTTTGAGTTATGATTTCAAGTTAGAGTGCCAACTTGGAATTGAGAAAGTGGGAGTAGATGTTTAGCCAGAGAATGGAATTCAAGATCCGTGATTTGACGAGTTAAGAGTAAGGGTTGATTGAGAAACATAAGTGGTTGGGCTGGAAAGAGAATGTGTGAGGAGATTTCAGTAGTTTAGTCATCCGACTAGAACTAGTGAGTCTCTCAACAAGGTTAGGGAAGAAGCAATTTAAAAAAAAAATCTTAGTTGAGAATTATCTTAGAGTTGATAGGTATAAATCAAACTAGAAATTTCAAGTCAAGGAAAGACATAGTTCTAAGGTTGTTGTGGAAGGATGGTTACAAGTTAGTAGATACAAAATGAAGGAAGATGCTGAAATAAATTGGGTGGTTGTAACAGATGAAAGTTTGATTTAGAAATGGAATGACTTGGTTGAGGACCTTCTTACCATGGGTTCAAGTTAGTAAAGGAGGTAAGATGTTAGGAGTGTTGTCATGGATAAAGGTAACCAAGAGTGTTGATATGGGGCAATAGACCAGAAGTCAAGGGTGATCAAGTCATTGGGTGATGCTTCAAGGAGGGAACAAAGTGGTGTGGAGTGATAACTAACATGCTTTAGTTTGAGACTTGAAGGCATCTGAGGTTTAGGTAAAAACCTACGAGGGGTAGTGGATAGCATATGGTAAGTGAGTCAGTATATCAGATACAAGTCAGTGGGGCAGGTATGGAGGAGCATTCCAATTTTAAAGCTGGAGGATTAGAAGTGCTTCGAGAGTAGTGACTAAACTAATCTACACAGTTTAACACTCATCGCTTAGCACAGAGGCAAAGTTTCTAGTGACTATAGGTGTTGGAGTCATTATATCAGTCGTGTTTGAGTGGTAGTTCTCAGAGGATATAAGGAGAACATAGTTCCTTCCTACCACATCGATGAATTTTCGAGGTCGAAAATTTTCTTGTTGGGGAGAATGTAAAGCCCACCTTATTTTCTGCCTTTTATTTTAAAAGCTGCCCCAAACTTTTGGGCCTAAGGGCTGGCCTAAAGGGAAAACAGACCCTAAGTCTGCCCTAATCCATCCATTCCTCTCACTTTACAGAAAACTCAGCCGTCAAGCTCTCCCATTTTCCCAACGGGAAGCTCTACTAGGGTTTAGTCTCAGCTCTTGGTCAAGCAAGCTCAAGCACGTTTCACTCCGCGTAAGTTGTTCCTATCCATACACTTCGTTTGCTAGTTGAACTTGTGTTTTTCCACTAGGGATAACAGTAGTAATTTGTCCTTGCTCCACTGTTTTCATCTTCAGCTCACTAAACTGCCTTAGGAACTGTGGTGCACCTCTGTTCGTGTCCAAAATCTCCCTTAGTAGCTCTTTCCAGGTAAGGGAAGCTAGGGTTTATGTTTTTAAAGTTATTTTGCCGATTTTTGGTCTGTCGTATGGTTGTGATGCTTGAATGAGGCTTTTGGTCGAATAAAAATGTATGGTGTGCAAGTATGTTTGATTGATGTGGCGCTACTCTTTTTCTACACTGCACACTTTTCGTAAAATGAAGATTTCTACTACGTTAACTATTGGATCGTGTTGATATTTTAAAAGCTGATCCTTAACACATAATTCTTGACTTTCAACGGTCGGATCGTTAATCGGAGCTCTGTAGTGAGAGCAGTTTTTATCGCAAGGTCACTGAATTTGTGTTGTTGACAACACTACATACTTTTCGTAAAATGAAAGTTACTACTTCGTTAACCGTTTGATCGAACTGATATTATAACAGCTGATCCTTAACACATAATTCTTGACTTTCACTAGTCGGATATTTAATCGGAGCGCTGTAGTGAGAGCAATTTTTATCGCAAGGTCACTGAATTTGTGTTGTTGATAGCACTACACACTTTTCGTAAAATGAAAGTTACTACTTCGTTAACCGTTGGATCGAATTGATATTTTAACAGCGGATCCTTAACACATAGATTTTGACTTTGACTGGTCCGATCTTGAATCAGAGCTCTTTAGTGAGAGCAGTTTTTATCGCAAGATCGTTGTAGTTTGGTTGTTTCTCTGATCTTGAATGGTTATTACTGGCTTGAATCTAATTGTTATATTAAAAACATATGATAAATGATTATGCATGAGTGATGTGATTCATGGATTGTGGATGATGGGTTTGGTATGAACTTGGCATGTGATTTAAATGAGATGGTTGGTATCAAAGAGACATGGTATTGATATGAAATACAAATACATATTCACTGCTTGGGAAAGATGAGTTGGTATGGATTCAACATTTGGTTATGAATGAGAATGGGTTGTAAAGGTTGGCATGAGATATTATGTATGGTAAATATTACTTGATTGATTGAATATGAACGGTCTGTGGTTAGTGCGTAATTCCTTGAAATCTCTAGGTGGGATTTCAGGGTTGTGCTTCAGTGGTCGGGACATAATTCCATGGCCCCTGTTAGTGGGTGTCCATGGTGGTGCCCCATCTATATAACTTGATAAGGATTCAAGGTAAGGATTGCATCCTGACACTCTAAGGAGTCAGTTAGTCTCGCTTAGAGCGGACTGACTCTTGTGGTGAGAGTAGTAGGAGGCTTTGAACTCATTAAGGGCTAACCTTGTGTGTGAGGGAATTGATTCATTATAACACTTGTAACACATAGCTCGGGGGTGAGCAGAGGTATCCACCACAAGTGCAAGCATTCGCTGAATTCGACCAGGTTATATGTATCTGGATGAGTCGAGTCGAGTCTTAGTGTATTGTTTTGGAACATGCTTGGGTTATGTATGCATAATTGACTAAGAAAGTATATCTGATTACATGATAAAACCACTTTTGGCTCTAGCTTACCCTTGTGTTATTGTTGTGTGTTCTGCTGTGTGGTACTCTCTTTTGTGATGATCATCAACTTGTTGATGTGAGCAGATCCGAGGAACACTCGTGGTCAACAGGGAGGTGATGGTTTCGCTGCTTAGCCTTTGGATTGACTTATGCTTTTGGGCTTTTCTTTAGGACTATGGCCCATGTGTGCTTTGCTCTTTAGTATTCTATTAATTTTCGTTAAGTCCTTGAATTCTTGGTTGTATCTAGCATCATGGTGTCCCTTAGTTCTCCTAGCATTTTTGGATATTGTAAGGAGTAATGTTTATACTCCAGGACTTGTCTCTAAATTTCTATCGGTGTGACATTTCATTTAAATTAAAGTTATTATTTAAATGGGGTGTTACATTTACCGTCGTGCCATGTGGTAGCTTACAATCATGACATTTGGCAATTGTAGTAGTTCTTTTCAATTTAGTCCTCTATTTAAATTTTTGGTTCAATTTAGTACCCTAATTTTTTAAAATGATCCAATTTCGTGCTCTCCAATTTGAGACCAAATTAGTAAATAAGCTTAATTACAACTTATATATACATGTTTCAATAACTTTTTCTAATATATATATCAAATCATTTCACCTAAATACTTAAATTATTTTATTTTTTACATTTTTGACATATGAAATTTTCTACATTTGTAAAAAATAAAATAATTTGAATATTTAGGTGTAGTGATTTGATGTATAAATTCAAAACAATTATTTTAATACGTATATATAAGTTATAATTAAACAAATTTACTAATTTGGTCTCAAATTGGAAAGGACGAAATTGGATCATTTTAAAAAATTGGGATACTAAATTGAACCAAATTTTAAATAAAGGACTAAATTGAAAACAACTATTACCACTGTCACGTGTGTAACATTCCGGCAAGATATTACGGAATTAATAAAATAAAATAAAATCGAATAAATAACGAGTCGTATTTATTATAATTCCTCATTTCCCAAAAACACGGGAAATTTAAAACTTTATTACTGCCAAATAAAATTCCAAAACCAAAGTTTATAAAGCTGAAATAATAACCAAAATGTCTCATGAGAGTTTACAATTTTATTTCCAAAACATAAAAAGTAAAAAGACTCCCATGCTATCCCCGCTCCGAGTTTAAGCATCAACATCCTCTGCTCACGTGTACCGCGCACACGATCATCGCCAAACACAAGTAGATAGGGTGAGCTTAATCAAATCAACATACAATCATAATGATATACATATAGGTAGTCACATATATATTTCATACAAAGACCCAAAATAAAGTCTCTCACTCTATTCTGTACCACCTGGCCACAACCAGATCATTCGTGTTCTACCTCTTTTAGTGATTACCTCAAGGTAATTTGCTGCCAAACCTATCGGCCACAACCGACAGAGCACGTGCGGGAAACCATTGCTACGGATCATACACCGTAACGCCAGGCGGAGTTCCCAAATACGAACATAGTTCGTAATGTCCCAAGACTACCAAACTCGTTAGCTATTTACTGAGGAGGGCAATCTATCTGGACCTATCCGTACTGGCCACAACCAACACACTTGCACCGGCAACACTCGCCAACCCGAGCTCAACTCAAGGGTTCCTCGTGTTCATTCGCCATCCCGAGCTCAACTCGAGGGATGCCATTCCGAGCTCAACTCGAGGAATGCTACGTGTTTAACCCCTATCCCAAGCTCAACTCAAGGGATATGTTCCGAGCTCAACTCAAGGAACACCAACAAACCCACCTTTGAAGCATCATTAAAAGCCTTGTAGATCACGCCTGCAGAACCAACAACCCAAAGTTGAAACAGTAAAATCACCTGGTGGGGGACACGTACTGCCAGGCGTTGCCCACTTCTAGACTGCTTGGTGGGGGACACTTACCGCCAGGCGCCAAGCGTCTCAAAATTTCCAATAATTGTAAATACCGCCTGGCGGAACAATTCACACTGTCAGGTGCATCCCCTATACGAACGCACTGTTTCCACCGTAACCGCCTGGCGATACCCTTTTCACCGCCAGGCGGAATTCGTCCAGATCTCACTGACGTTGTCGCAATCGCCTGGCGGTCTGTAACCACCGCCAGGCGTTGTATCAGAACTGGCACATTTCTGGTTTTTGAGTATTCCTGCACAAATTTGACTCTTCAATACCATCATCTAAACTCTAGATGCCTTCCACTAATCTAGTATAATCACTTTCCCAGTGGCTAAATTACTATCCAGTTTCCTACTCTAAATATCAGAAATTAACTCAATACCAGATTTCACCCTCTAGATCTTGCACACCCTCCAAGTTAACTAACAACAAGTAATATGCTTCACCGTAGACCCAAGATACAAAACTACTTACTCTTACTACCACTTCTTCCTGCTGCTACAACCCAAAGTAATTACACTTACTGTTAACAACATGATCCCTAATAATTTCTCCAAAATAGTACCACACCATTTTTTCCTTACTTATTATTAACACATCCAAGGTTTGTCTAATGGAAATTAGTCCCATATACATCAAGAACATCCTTCACTGGCTAAATATAGTCATACAACTTATACCAATTTACGGTACTAATCCAGACCTCTACCATAGACCAATTATTATCAATTTCCTTCAGCACTATTAAACTATTCCAATTCTTCCTAGTATAACTCACACATCAATCCCCCTAGGTCTCAGTTTAATTACATTTCTTAATAATAATTTGTATTACCTTAATTTCCTCAGACCCAGATTCTCCTAGACACCTTCCAGCCACGCAGGTTATTTAAACTGAGCTAGCGCCTGGCGGTTGATTGCATGCCGCCAGGCGGTGCATACCCTTCTGGAGTTTTCTAGAATTTTTCTACCGTCTTCAAGAACCCTTGCGACTCTCACCCTCGCGTCTTAGAGATTTTCATCCCGTTCTCACTTCAAATTACTCATAATCATAAAGACTCACATTCCTTCACGTTATTAACTTTTTTCCCATCACAATTACCCCACGAACCTTCCTTAAACCACAAATTCCCGATTTTCCAACCATAAAAGTCTTACTTCACTGTTTCATTCAATCACCCGCCCTATGATGTTAAATAAATCACCATTTGACATTAAAACACCCTTTACCGATTAAACTTAGTTTTCCCCCCGATAAATAACAACCCAGATCATAGAAAACATCAATTTCGAGCCATTTTGCTCGCGTCGCCTGGTGGTCTGCTCTCTACTGCCAGGCGCTGCATACAACCCATAAAAAGTGACTGAAATGCTATGTGTCGCCTGGCGGCTGGGACTGTGCCGCCAGGCAGTTCCTCCTCCAGGAACCCAAAAATGCACGAAATGGTATGAGCTGCCTGGTGGCTATGTAAAGCCCGCCAGGCGGTTTATGGAAAATTTCTAGAAATCAGAAAATCACAGATAAAACAGTAATCATACATTCAAATTGTCATGCTTTTCATGTACTTATGTGAACAAATAAAGAAATTGGAGTCCAGCTCCCTTAACCTGATTTCCTTGCTATTTTCCTTGAGAAATCCAAAGTTCTTCTTTAAGGCAACAAAAGTCTAGCACTTTCACCAATTGGCTCTTATGCTTCCTCACACAGCACCAAACATTCTGAACTCACTCTCTCCATGTGCAAAACGAAAATGAACCACTAAACTCTCTCCTTCTCTCTCAAAATCCAATTAATGGTGTGTTAATTACCCTTAATTACACTAAAACGAAAATATCATAAAAAGGCACATAATTTCTATTCATGATTACTTATGGTATGCTTTTCCAACCACCCTTGGCTGTCCACTACACTAGGGTTTTCTCCAACCTTTCATATTCAAGCCGAAAACTCATTTTAGCAAAAATAAAGTTTAATTTAAGTTCCCCAAGACTTGAACCCACAACCATGAAATTGCCAAATTAATGCCCAACCATTCAACCACTTCATATTTCATGCCAACTAATAAAATTCAAATATTATATTCTTAATTGACATGCACAATCAAATTATTAAAACAATGATAATTGAATAACACATAATTGCTATACTTAGGACTTGAACCCAAGTCCTCTCACATAATTAAAGTACTCTCAACCATTTGAGCTAGTACTTTTCCACATCATACCAATCAGAATTTAATGTCATAAATGCTCTTCCCACTTGCTTTTATTAATTATTTATTTATTTAATTAATTAAATTCCGCGGGTCTTACAACGTGTCATGATGGTAACCTGCCACATGGCACGATGGTAAACTGACACATGACAGTTTTAAATTTTTTGAAAAAAAAATTAAATTTTTTAAATAAAAATTATTTTTTTAATTAAAAATTTCATGGCTTGACACGTGTCATGTACGGACACAGTGTTAACTCCAACTTAACGAAGATGACCAAATTGAATCTTTTTATATAATTGCGGTAGTAAATTGAGCAAACCAGAAGTATGGGGACCAAATTAAACTTAACCAAAAAATTGAGGTACCAAATCGGTAATTATACCTATATTTAAATACTTAGTTATTTTATTATAAAAAAATTAAACTTAATTTCATGGTTTGTCATTTTACATATATGATTATCAATAACATCATCATTAAAAAGATAGAGTTTTACATTTTTACTTTTATCTCTAATATATTATTGAATTTTAAGAATTTGATATGGTCATAACTAACTAAAAGATAAAGAATATATATTATGAGTAACAGTGTGTTTATAATTATCTTTTATTCTCTTACTAATTTTAACATACGAATGTCATTTGAATTGGAATCTCTAATAAAATATCTTTTTGTCCTAACTTTCGTTAAGTTTTATCAAATTAGTTCTAATTTTGCTTTTTGCTCAAATAGGTTTCAATTTTCGTCAATTTTGTTCAATTTGATTCTTTTTTTACTAACACTGTTTAAATCATTAACGACCATGAATAGTGACGGTCACGTGTCACTTTGTGATTTTTTTTATTCTTTTAATGTCCACGTGTTAACCTAGTAGCGTGCCACATGTTAAAGTCAATGTTTTATATTATATTGAACAAAAATAACAAATATAGGGACTAAATTGAATATAAAACATTGACTCTAACACGTGACACGCGACTGGATTGACACGTGGATATTAAAAAAGAATAAAAAATTAAAACAACCACGAAGTGACACGTGGTAGTCATTGTTCATGGTCGTTAATGATTTAAACGGTGTTAGCAAAAAAGGACCAAATTGAACAAAATTGACGAAAATTAGGACCTATTTGAGCATAAAAAAAATTAGGACTTATTTGACAAAACTTGAGAATATTGGGACCAAAAAGGTATTTTAACCTTGATATTACTATGCTCAAAGACATTCAATTTTCAATGATGAAACATCATTTAATTATTAAGGCTGGTCCTGGATTAGTCTTTAAAATCAGGTCTAGATCTGATACAAAAGATTAAATTTGTAGTCTAAATATATTTTAACTATATTAATTGTACCACACCTAGCTGATCCAAACAAATAATAAAAATAAACGATCACCATATCTATACGCAAAATGAATCAAGTAGTCGGCCTAGGTCGACCTAAGCCTAACTGGCCTAAACTGCTAAAAGAGCAATTTGCCTAAGCCGCTAAGAGAATAAGACGACATGCGAACAATAGCGGCATAAACCGCTAAAAGGGTAGTCGGTCTACACCGACCACTCTAAGAAATATGACGAAATCGAAGCACTCCTAAAATTCAGTAAGCCCACAATAATTAGACTAAGGGCCTAGACTGGGGCCCAGGCCCACCTATGGCCCAAACCAGGGCCCAGCCCATGGAATGGTCAGACATAATTACTAATCTATAAATATACATGGACCCCACGAATTAAAGGTACGCATTCATTACTTCCTTAATCACTAGATTTGACTTTCTGAGAGATCTCGCTGACTTGAGCTTTAGAGTCCCTTCTGCAGGTAACCCCTCCCGGATCCAAGCAGACATAAGCGACATATGTCAACCGGGAAGAGGCCTATTGAGGAGATGGCGGACCATGGGTAAGGTAATACTTGTGTCTAACTCATCTTATTTGTTCTCTGCAGGAACAATTGGTGCCCATCGTGGGGTACGAGACAGTACTTTACCACCCGCTTTCTCCAAGAATGGTTTCTACCCGCAACAGAGCAGGAGTTAACAAGCAAGTCGAAGTTGGCCCCTCAGGACCCGCTAACATCACTCCGGATATGGCCGCCATCCTAGACGGTCAAGCCAAGATGCAACAGGAGCTGGCTGACTTGAAGAAGCGCAATGCTGATGAGATGGAAGCACTACGACAGGAAAATTCTCGCCTAAGGTGAAAGATCGAAGCCGATCCCACTCAAAAGGGAAAGGCCAAGGAAACATCTAAGGCCGCAGGGTCCCCGACTTTCCAGCCTACTGAAGAGGAAAGCGAGTACAATCCTACCCCGCACACCTTCACCACCACCCAAAAACTCCCATCCTCTCAGCCCATCCTACTCACTTCCACTCCACTCTCCCCGGACACACTGCGGCTCCCACTCCCGCCGCCACCCTCCCCACCACTCATGTCCCCTACAACATGCCCACCACCCTACATACCACTCATATCCCACTCTACAACCCTCACAACCTCCCTACTACCCACATCCCTCCTCATAACTTCACCTCCACTTTTCCCACCCTCGTCCACCATCCCAAACCTCCTCACCCGCTTCCATCCCACCAACTCAGACGTCGTCACCTTTTCACCGACTTCATCGCCAACACCCCCTCCCCACCCAGTGAGAACCCTTCACTCTGGAGCGTTACACTAGTGAAATCGACCCCGACGAACACCTCAAAGTCTACATCACCCACGTCGCCCTCTACACTTTCCACGACGTAGTCTTTTGCAAAGCCTTTCCTACCACCCTCAAAGGCCCCGCCCTCGAATGGTTCACCACCCTCCCACCATACTTTATCGATAGCTTCGACACCCTCTCACACATGTTTACCACTCACTTCGCTGGCAGCCGCCCGTATCAAACTAATACCATATCACTCCTCGGCGTCAAGCAAGAACAAGGCGAGACGCTCTGGGCATTTATCGATCGCTTCAGCAAGGCTACCCTTCGCACCCCACACCTCAATCAAGAGATGATACTCTAGTGCATGGCCCTCACTCTTCAACCCGGCCTCTTCGCCAACAACGTCTACCTCCACCCACCTGGCTCGATGCATGAATTGAAGTTGCAGGCCGCCGATTACGTCCGTATGGAGGAAATGCAAACCCTCAATACAAAATTTTGCAATGATTACGCACCATCTACCGCCAACCCCACCCCACAACCTCCCCGTCCTGATCCGAGACCATGAGAACCCCGACAACCCCACTTCACCAGATACGCTCCCCTAAATGTTCCCAGATCCCGTCTCCTTGATGAGGCTTTACAGGCCGACCTCATCCCACCACCACGTAAGACGACCACTCCCCCCAACACAGACATGACTAAATACTGCCGCTATCACCGAAACCATGGCCATACTACAGAGGACTGTAAAGCACTCCAGGATAAAATTGAAGAACTGGTGCGTGCTGGCCACTTTCGCCGCTTTGTCCGCAGAGAAGACTACTCCTCTCGATCCCATCATCCTCCTCGTCCCGACCACCGACGCCCTCCCCGTGACTCTTGCCACGATAAACACCCACACCAACCCGCAAACCATGACCCCCAACCGGCTCGAACCGACGTCACCCTTGCTGACCCTCCCTTACGCGGCACTATCAACACCATTTTCGGTGGTTTCGCTAGTGGAGGCTCTACCTCATCCGCTAGAAAGAGACACCTCCACCATATCCAATCAATTAACCACATCACCCATTACCATCACAGATGCCGCATGCCTCCCATAACCTTTACAGACGACAACTTTCACGGCCTCGATCACCAGCAGGATGACCCTATGGTCATCACCGTTGAAATAGAAAATTACGCAGTCAAAAAGGTCCTCGTCGACCAAGGCAGTTCTGTTGACATCCTTTATTGGGCAACATACCAGAAACTTCAACTCCCAGACACCATATGATGAAACAATTTATGGCTTTTCTGGGGAAAAAGTTTCCACCCGCGGCTACATTGACCTCCATACCGTCTTCCGTGATGGAGCCCAAACCAAGACCATTCCTATCCGCTTCCTCATCGTCGACGCACCTACATCCTATAACGTCCTCCTCGGCCTCCCTTCACTCAACACACTGGGAGCTGTTGTTTCCACAACCCATCTGGCCATGAAGTTTCCCTCCCCATCGGGTGACATCCTCACCATATATGGCGATCAACGCCTTGCACGCGAGTGCTACATGGCCAGCCTACGCCCACAGCTCCCTATCTTGCAAACTAATCACAAAGAGCGACCACCCGACTTTGAGATCGCTTTATCTGGTGACGACCTAGACCCCAGAGTGGGCCGGGATGTCCGCCTTGAACCTGTTGAAGAAACCACCCCCCTGGAGCCCCCTAATAGCTGCACCATCAAACTTGGTACTGGGCTCGAATCTGAACAACATGACATCATAACACCCACCATTGTCGACAACTCGGACCTCTTCGCTTGGTCAGCTGCTGACCTACCTGGAGTTGACCCTCAAGTGGCATCCCACAAGTTATCCATTTACAAGGAGGCCCGATATGTCTCCCAGAAAAAAAACGCAAACTTGGCGAGGAGCGACACCTAGCGGCCAAGGCCGAGGCTTATAAACTACTAAGCGCGGGGTTTATCGAAGAAGCCCACTATACCACTTGGCTCTCTAATGTGGTCTTGGTCAAGAAAGCCAATGACAAGTGGTGAATGTGTGTTGATTATACCGATCTCAACAAAGCCTGTCCTAGAGATGCCTACCCATTACCCAATATTGACCGACTCGTCGACGGTGCCGCCGGTAATAAGGTCCTCAGTTTTCTTGACGCATACTCCGGTTACAACCAAATTCCCATGGCCGCATCCGAAATGAACAAAACTGCTTTCATGATAGACGACACCAATTACTTCTACAAAGTCATGTCGTTTGGTCTTAAAAACGCAGGAGCAACCTACCAACGACTGATGGATAAAGTCTTCAGCCACTTAATGGGTAAATGTGTCGAAGTGTACATTGAAAACATGGTTGTCAAATTCCCTAGCCATCACCAGCACGCTCAGGACTTATCGACAGTCTTCTCTGCATTAAGGCAATACAACCTCCGCCTCAACCCCGATAAATACGTTTTCGGTGTCGATCGTGGCAAGTTCCTTGGATTCATACTCACCCAACGCAACATAGAGGCTAACCCTGAAAAGTGCAACGTCATCATCGAGATGCGAAGCCCAACTAGCATCAAAGAAGTACAACGCCTCATAGGCCGCCTTACGGTCATTTCCCGCTTCCTTCCCAAACTAGCCGAACAAACCCAACTCGTCATACAGCTGTTCAAAAAATCCGCCAAGTTCACGTGGAATGATGATTGTGAACAAATATTCCAAAAGCTAAAAATCACCCTCACCTCACCACCTATCCTCCACAAACCGGATACTCATCAACCACTACTAGTCTATATCACCGCTACAGATCCCACCGTCAGCACCGCGCTGGTCCAAGATGTAGGCGGCACCCAACATCCAGTTTACTTCGTTAGCAGAACCCTGTAAGACCCCGAAACCAGATACCAGATGGTGGAAAAGTTGACCCTATCCCTGGTACACGCAGCCCGCCGCCTATGCCCATACTTCCAAAATCATAACATCATCGTCAAAACCGACTATCCAATTCAGAAGATACTGCAGAAACCAGACCTGGCAGGACGAATGTCATCCTGGGCCGTTGAGTTATCCGAATTCAACATTTGTTACGAACCTCACGGTCCCATCAAAGCTTAATGCCTCCTAGACTTTGTCAACGATCTCTAATAAACACCCACAGAAGACCAATGGACACTTTATGTTGATAGTTCTTCAAATCCAAAGGGGGCAGGTGCTGGCATCGTGTTAGAAGGCCCCAACGATATCCTCATCGAAAATTCCCTCCACTTCGCCTTCAAGACATCTAACAACCAAGTTGAATACAAAGCCATCCTCGCCGGCTTATCCCTAGCTCGCGAGGTTGGCGTCAAGTCGTTAACATGCAAAATCGATTCCAAGCTTACTATAGGCCATCTAAACGATGAGTTCCAGATCAAAGACCCCACCCTCTTACAATATTACCATCTAGTCTGAAAAGTCGTCCAGTCCACCTTCGAACAAGTCTGCATCCAACACATTCCTAGATCCGAAAACGTCAAAGCCGACATATTATCCAAACTAGCCAGCACCAAAGTAAAAAGTCGCCACCGATCACTATTGCAGCAAACACTGTCTGCTCCTTCCATCACAAATACTTGCCACAACCTAACCCAAAACCAAGCCGACAACTGGACAACCCCTTACATCCAGTACCTCCAAACCGGTAACCTTCCACCTAACACTGACAAAACTTGGATAACTAAAGCCGCCAGGTATACGATGATAGGCGACGACCTGTACAAACGCGAATACGGCCAACCACTTCTCAAATGCGTCACTACAAAACAAGCCTAGTACATCATTAAAGAATTACACGAAGGCATATGCGGCTATCATTCTGGCGCACGCACCATGACTACCAGGATCCTTCTTGCCGGTTACTTCTGGCCGACCATGGAAGAAGACTGTCAAGAATTCGTCAAAAAATGAAAACCATGCCAGAAACATGGCAACCTCATTCACTAGAAACAAGAACAACTTCATTCTATACTATCCCCATGGCCGTTCGCAAAATAGGGAATGGACATCCTTGGCCCCTTCTCCCCCGGCAAAGGCCAGGTAAAATTCTTGATAGTAGCCGTCGACTACTTTACCAAATGGATAGAGGCCAAACCACTAGCCACAATTACAGCCCAGCAAGTCCAACAATTTTTTTTGAAGGATATTATATGCCGATATGGTGTCCCACATACAATCATCACCGAAAATGGCCGATAGTTTATAGACAAAGAACTTGCTAAATTCTACACCAATCTAGGCATCAAACACTTAACCAGCTCTATTAAACACCCACAAATCAACGGACAGGCCGAGGCAACAAACAAGGTTATACTAGTGGAGCTACAGAAGCGGTTGGACAATGCCAAAGGCCGATGGCCAGAAGAACTAGTAGAAGTGCTATGGGCTTACAGGTGTACCCCTCAATCAGCAACAAACGAGTTTCCATTCAGCCTAGTATACGGCGTAGACACCATGATACCCGTTGAAATTGGTGAACCATCCCTACGCCGAGAACTCTATGATTCAACCCAAAATCATCAAAACATGACCACCCACCTTGACCTCCTACCCGAGTTAAGAGAAAAAGCTCAAATACGCAACTTAGTTGCCAAACAGAGAGCGGCCAAAAAGTATAACGTAAACCTATGCCCGAGATCGTTCGCAAAAGGGGACTTAGTTTGGAGAATGGCCAGCAGTGCAAGAAAGAAGGATGGCATGTTCTCCACAAATTGGGACGGCCCATACCGAATACGTGAAGACATTCGAGGAGGAGCATATCGGCTGGAACAATTGCCTGGGGAAGAAATACCCAATACATGGAATGTGTCCCTCTCAAGTTTTACTTTAGTTAAAAACATGTATTGTATCGCACCAAACACTTGTAACCTTGGGTGTACTCTTTTTCCTCACCTGGTCTTTTTTCCCTAAGGAGGGTTTTGGCCGGGGAGGGTTTAAAGAGGCACCCCAGATTTCATGAATAAACAAAGGGTTCTCAAACCTCACGACTAGTCCTCACTTCGCTTCTCGAACACTTTTAAGTTCCCCACCCTTACCACAAGTAAGTGGCTTGGGTCTATCACCCTTAACTTGATGTTAATTCGTTTAAGTTCCCCAACCTTACCACAAGTAAGCAGCCTGGGTCGAACACCCTTAACTTGAATATTAATTCGCTTAAGTTCCCCACCCTTACCACAAGTAAGCGGCCTGGGTCAAACACCCTTAACTTGATGATTAATTCGTTTAAGTTCCCCACCCTTACCACAAGTAAGCAGCCTGGGTTGCACACCCTTAACTTGACGGCCTGGGTCGAAAACCCTCAATAAATAATCGCGTTCATTACATACATCAAACACCCACTCACAAGCAGACAAAACCATTAACACACAAGTAATCGACATCAAACAAACAAGATGTAACATACACAAAACATTCATATTAGCACAAAAGTAAGTAGTGTACGAATTATTACAAACTTAGAATCATTAAGCAAATTAGAAATATTAAAATAACGATTCTAAGCCTTCTCCTGCTCGGCACCCTTCGTCACCACTCCATCACCACCCATGTCGGCATTCTCCGCCCCCTTCCCCCATCCCCTTCGGGACTAGATTCAGCCTCGTCCACAAGAATGCCATCAATCACGTCCTTATTTACATCAAACCTTGCGTCATTAATATCAACATTCTCATAGAAAAAGGCCGCTTGCTGCACACCCTTCTGAAACTCTTTGATATGCTCTTGGATAATGCAACTCTTTAGATCCTCCATTTCCACCTCCAACCCGACATGTTTTTCCTTTATCTCATCATAGTCTGCCTCAAGATATGCAATTCGGCCCTTTAACTTTTCTTCTGAGTCCAGGCATCGCACCTTCCATGTAGCCAGCGTTTTCCTTTCCTCTTCCCACTCCTCCTTCTCCTTCTTCCAGGCTTCCTTTTCCTCTGCATGCTTGTCCACCTTCTCCTGAAGTTCGTCAACCTTCGTCCAGCTCCCCTCCTTCAGCTCTCTCTAATACAAAGATCCCACACATCGGCTCAATATTAACGTCTTGTTGCTGAATTCAACCATAGCCTTCACCAAAGCGTTCGACTCCATATTATCAATTGAGTCTATCAGCGATTCTGGCATGTTGATCTCGATGTCCTTCCGCACAATAGTCTTTAGAAGCTCAATCAGTCCAGCTTCCAGTCTATTCCCTCCACTTGATGATCCCGGCCCCATCAAGATGGCTTGCACCTTCTTCACGTCTTTTCCTTTGCCAGGTCTGGCCAGAAACTCCGCCTTTCTCTTAGTTCCACCGTGCACATGCACGTCTACCAATGATTCCTACAGGTTGGGAACCTCAGTACTTATGAGCGACTCTAGCCTTTGCCGCTTTCTCCTTTTGTAGAGTTTGGAAAAGTGTCAAGTTCTTCTTGCCTATCTATGCCATATGTCCTGCAACACACAACACACAAACCATCAGAATGCTCGAACATAAAATAATGCTCAAAATTATAGAAAGATACCTTCAATATCTATAATCGGTGAACCAAATTATACACCCTAACTAAGCCCTTAGTGGGCATCTTATCGCTAAACTGCATCAAGGTATCCACCACCTCCTTCTCGGCCACCGACAAATCCTCCCTCGAAATCACCTTATACCTCCAAGGGTTGCCGGTCCAGAAAAAACGAAAACTTAGTATTACCATCAACTGTATAAAAATGTGACCTACCAGCTTGCTTTACCACCACCTTGAAGAACCCATATTTGAAGTGTTTAAAGGACTGGGTGAAAGCAACTAGTCCATTGAAACCAGACCGACTTATGAGCGACAACCACGTCATTGGACTTTTCGGCCTCGTAACAAAAAAGTACAAGAACGCTCACGGAGACGGCTGCAAATATAACGCCATGCACAGCAACCGGAACGCTTGCAAGTAGGCCCAGCTATTCGGATGCAACTGAGTAGGAGCAACATTCAACAACCGCAGCACTCCCATGGTGAACTCATTAAATGGTAGCCGAATGTGCAGTGAGGAGAAATGACACATGTACATATAGAAAAACTCTTCGCCAGCTCCTTCTCGACCATGGCAGACAGATTCCACAACGGTTACCCTCTCCGGAACCACTATGTCTCTTCGAGCACCTTTCTCAAAAATTGGCGTACAGTTCAACCACAATTTTAGCAACCGCGACCACCGAAACAATGACTGTTGTGTTCGCACGTTTGCTGCTACCCATTCGTACCTGGCCTTTGTCGGCCAACTGCTTTTTGCCAACTCCTCAGGTGGATCTTCTCTAATCTCAACTACCCTCTCTATGGGGATCCTCCTTACGTTCCCTATTTCCTCCCTATCGCTACTATCGGCTCAACTACTCCCGCTACCTCTAGACCTCTCACTACTCGAACTCGACAACGAAACCCTATCACTACTGCTAGACATACCTGATTCTTTTTAGGATGACGGAGGAGGTAAGAAAGATATCAGACAACTCTAATGCACACGAAGTAGCTGATCCCAGATTTTTTGCAAATGAAACAATATGGGTGCACTACCAACAACATCTTCATTTATAGACATGAATCTCAAACGTCACAACTCCTTCCCGCCAAAAGTCACAACTCATTCCAATCGTCACAAGGTACACCAAAACTCATGAAGCATATAAATGATGGCGCAAAACCTCTCTAAGATTAGACTTTTGACACCCCTTCACCTGCCACAAACCCCTTCACCTGCCACATATCCCTTAACGCTTTTAGCCTTAACATTATTCATCACACTTAAAGGCTGGGGGACTGGTGTACCACACCTAGCCGGCCTCACTAGCACATTAGCACATATCCTCCTTCACCGCCATACTTATATCGGCAAAGGCTGGGGGACTGGTGTACCACACCTAGTTGATCCAAACAAATAATAATAATAAACGATCACCATATCTATACGCAAAATGAATCAAGTAGCCAGCCTAGGTTAACCTAAGCCTAACCAGCCTAAACTGCTAAAAGAGCAATCTGCCTAAGCCGCTAAGAGAATAGCTAGCCTAAGATGACATGCGAACAATAGCGGCATAAGCCGCTAAAAAGGTAGTCGGTCTACACCGACCACTCTAAGAAATATGACGAAATCGAAGCACTCCTAAAATTTAGTAAGCCCACAATAATCAGACTAAGGGCCTGGACTAGGGCCCATGCCTACCTATGGCCCAAACCAGGGCCCAACCCATGGAATGGTCAGACATAATTAATAATCTATAAATATACATGGACCCCACGAATTAAAGGTACACATTCATTACTTCCTTAATCACTAGATTTGACTTTCTAAGAGATCTCGTTGACTTGAGCTTCAGAGTCCCTTCTGCAAGTAACCCATCCCGAGTCCAAGTAGACATAAGCGACATATGTCAACCGGGAAGAGGCCTACTGAGGAGATGGCAGACCATGGGTAAGGTAATACTGGTGTCTAACTCATCTTATTTGTTCTCTGTAGGAACAATAACTAAATTTATATTTTTTATACTTAATTTAAATTGAATTAAATCAAGACTGAATCCACTCTTCTAATTAGATTAAATTTATTGAATTGATTTAATATACCTAACTATTTAGTCTACTAGATATAGCTCGGGGTTGACTTAACTCGACCTGACTCCAGGTTGACTCATGTCAACGTAGATCTAATTCACTCGGCTCAACTTGGATGTGGATTATTTCACCTTAACATCGTCCAAACTTGACATGAGTGAACTTGAGTCTGGATTGACTTCACTTGACCTGGGTTCATGTTGACTTGGCTCCACTTGAGCTTAGGACAACTCGACTAAACTTGAGCTTAGGTCGACTTGGCTCAACCCTTCGGTGCGGGTTAACTTGGCTTGATCCTTTGGCGTAGGCCAATTGTACTCAACCTTCGGCTTGGGCAAAGTCATCTCAAACTTCGACCTAGGTTGACTTGTCTCGATCTTTGATCAGGGCCAACTATGCTCGACCATCAACCAAGGCTGATTCAGCTCGACCTTTGGCTTGACCTTTGATCGAGGGCAACTAGGCTCGACTTTCAACTGAGGTCAACTATTTTGAACCTTTGACTTAGGCAGACTCATCTCGACCTTCAATAAATATTGAATCAGCTCGACTTTCAACTTGTGCTAGATTGGCTTGACTTTTAGGTTGAAACGACTAGGCTTGACTAGAGATAAGATGAGTTTATAATATATAAATGGGTGCAAACCCCGCCTTACAAGCTAATTAGAATTAAAGTCCACTTCTTAACATAATATTAGAGCCATGGGTTAAAGTCTATCCTAGCAAGAATTTTTGTTTGTTGGGCCTATCCTATTACTTACTATTGGACCGCCATCGGACCATCCATTAATGTATAGTCTCACGCTTGGGAAGTATATGCCTCAGCATAATGGGTGTGTGTTGGAGATCTCACATCGACTAGAGATAAAACGATTCTATAATATATAAATAGGTGCAAACCTCACCTTACAAGCCAATTTTGTGTGAAGTTGAGTTAGGCTTTAGGTCCACTTCTTAATAGTTACAAACGATTAGCCAACGTTACTCTATCCTTATGAATACTTATGACTATTCTAATTGTCTAGGGTTACCATCTGATGTAAAATTTTTACTGTTACAAAGTTTTCTAACTTAGAATTTCTTATTTCCAATATGACATTTGATAATAATCTTAAACTTTTATTTTGTGCAAGGATATTGATTGGTTTTTATGTTGTGTGCTTATCTTATATACGATGATGCGCTATTTTATGTAAGACCCGAGAAAAATTAAATAAATAAATAAATACTTATTTAATGAATATGAGGGAAAGAATCCCTAAATTAATTAATGAGGAGAGTTATGACAAGGAAGGATTCTAAAAGCACTTTTGGAGCTGGAATTCTACGTTAGCGGAGCTGCACCTTGTGAATTTAATTCATAATTATATATTGTGTGTAATGTATGGATACCTGCGTGCTTATGTTTCTGCCAAGTTGTTGAATTCTTTTGAGTTTCTGGAATTTTCGAGAAACTGGCTGACGACTTTGAACGCCCGCCAGGCAACTTATGAGAAAATAACCCAGTTTCTAGGTTTCTGTTAAGAACCGCTTGGCGACAATGAGTGGTTGTAAGACCCGTAGAATTTAATTAATTAAATAATTAATTAATTAATAAATGCAGGAGGGCAAACAATTATGACATTAAATTATGGTTGGTATAACGTGGAAAAGTACTAGCTCATGTGGTGGAGAGTACTTTGATTGTGCAAGAGGACTTGGGTTCGAGTCCTATGTATGCTAACTTTTGATGTTATGGTTTTATTATTTAAATGTATGAAAACATGTTCTTGTATATTATGATAATTGAATTATGATTTCTAGCAAGAACTATGAATTGGTTAAATGGTTTGATATAGATTTGGTGATTGCTTACATTAATTTTATCTTTTTTTGGCATTTTGGATGTGACTTGAATATGGAAAGGTGGAAAGGAAACCTAAGGGAGTTGGCAGCCAAAGGGGGCTGGAAAGGCAGCCGTAAGGGGGGAGTTGAATGGCACAATATGTCTTATTCAATGCCATTTTCGTTTTGGGTAATTAAACACTTAGTTTAGGCACACTTTAAAAAGGAAAATTAGGTTAAGGGGTAAGGTTTGACAAGTTGGGAAGCATACTAGGGAGAGAGCACAAAAATCTGAGTGTTGTGAGACTTGAGGGAAGGGTTGTGTCGCTGAATAGTGAGGAAGCAAGGAAGGTGGGTGATCACAAGGGGAACCTTACAATTGTCAAGCTTAAGCGAAGGATAACCAGGTTAGGGGAGCTGGTCTCCGCTTTTGACTTTGTTATTACCTTATTTCTCGAATAATATGTTAGTCTTGATGTATCATCATTGCTGTTCTGGTAAAATTCTGGGTTCTGGGAAATTTCTAGAAACTGCCTGGCGGGCTCTACATAGCCACCAGGCGGCTCATATGTGTGTGTGTGATTTTCTGGGTTCCTGAAGGAACCGCCTGGCGGTGAAACCCTGTACTGCCAGGCGACGCAAACTTGTCACTATAATTTCTGGGCGTTCTGTTGAACTGCCTGGCAATGATGAATTCCCGCCAAGCGATACGAGCCCGTTGAGCTCGATTTTTCTAAGTTTTTGGGGGTTTTGGAGGGAATTGATCAAGGAACTCGAGGAGGAGTGGTACTAGGGACGATTAAACTTGATTGTTTGTGTAATCCAGCGAAATGCATGGTCTGATTTGATGAAACAGTGTAATGAAATGGTTATGGTGAGGGTATTAGCAGATTGGTAGGATTAGGATTTACAAAAGTTAATTATAATGTAACTGGTTTGTTGGAAATTAGACTATGTAGTGCAGAGTAACATTATCATCGGGTTCTTGGAGAAAATGGGTTGCGAAAGAGATAAGAGAGCCTTCAAATTTGAAGGGGATCATTACGCAGGGGCTGTGAGATTGGGAAATGCCCAGAAATCTTTGTGCCGCCTGGCGGCGCGGAGCTTGCCGCCAGGCGCTCTCGCGGCAGTGAGACTTGGGTGAGTGGTCGCGTGAAATAGTGAGGGTAGTGGCTGTATTGGAAAGCAAGTTGGAGGGTGAAGAGGAAAGACGTGAGGAGAGAGTATGGGAGGAAATTATATGATTTGGAAAGAACGGAAGGATAAGATGCAAACTACTGGAGGTGTAATGGTTGTATAGACTAAAAATTAATGTCGCACTAATGAACCTGAGGTTCGATAAATCAGAATTCTGTGTTGGGTAATAACGACTGAATGGGGAGACCTTAAAGTTAATTGATAATGCTAGCTTTGGATCCTGAGAGCAAACGTAGTTATCGAAATGGTGAGAGATATTGGCTCTAGTACTACTGTATTCATAGCTGGATAAATCAGAGGGTAACAGGGGTAGGAAATGCTTAAGGGTACGTCTCATGTGTTAAATAATAGAGTTAAACCAGATTACCCTCTTATAAGTAGGGGTAGCGAACCCAAATGGAAGTGTAGAGTTTGTGTAATGGGTTAGTTATTGGGAGTGTGTGCAAGATGATTAGAAGGAAATTACGTAATGAAGTTGGCTGAATTGAGTCATGGTGTATTCTAGTCGAGCAATCTAAAGATAGTACTGTGCAACTTACTGATATGGCGCCTGGCGGCGGGGTTGAGATCGCCAGCCGATAGCCAATACACAAATGGCTCTAGAGTGAGTGGCACCTGGTGGAGAGGGATATTCCGCCAGGCGAACGGAGCAACAACAGTGATGTTCATGAGCGTTGGCGTCGGGCGGTGGCGACGAAACCGTCGGGCGGTGGCGACTAGGATCATGTGTTCTGAGGCGCTTGGCACCTGGCGGTACGCGACACCCGCCAGGCGGTCTGGAAGCTGGTAGCGCCTGCGGTACGTGTCCCCCGCCAGGGAATTTATACTGCTGCAGCTTTGAGTTTTGATTATGAATTTGTGATCTACAGTGCATCTAGTGATGCTTTAAGGGTGAGATTGCTGGTGTTCCTTGAGTTGTGGCTCGGAACATATCCCTTGAGTTATGGCTCGGGATAGGGGTTAAGCACGTGATATTCCTCGAGTTGTGGCTCAGAATAGCATCTCTTGAGTTGTGGCTCGGGATGGCGGATGAACACGAGGAACCCTTGAGTTGTGGCTCGGGTTGGTGAGTGTTGCCGGTGTGAGTGTGCTGGTTGTGGCCAGTACGGATGGGGTCCAGATAGATTGCCCTTCTCAGTTGTTGGCTGATGAGTTTGGTAGTCTTGGGACGATACAGGCATTGTTCGTATATGGGAACTCTACCTGGTGTTGCGGTGTATGATCCATAACATGTTTTCCCGCACGTGCTCTATCGGTTGTGGCCGATAGGTATGGCAGCAAGTCACCTTGAAGTAATCCTTAGACGTTGTAGAACACGAATAATCTGATTGGGGGTCAGATGGTAGGAATTAAAGAATAGGGCAATGTGAGATATTTATGTTATGTATGGTCGCTTGTGTTTATATGATTATATTTCTGTAACTTTACATATGTGATTTAATTGTTAAGCTCACCCTATTTGCGTGTGTGTGGCGATGATCGTGTACGCGGTACACGGGAGCAGATTCTGTTGAAGCAGGTGGCTCAGGTGACGCTTAGCCGCGGAGAGAGGTTAGACTTGGGGAAATGCTTATGTTTTCTTTATTGCCTTTGAAAACAGTTGTAAACCCTGATGGGTAATTTTATAACGTTATGGTGTTGGTATTCATAGACTTTATTCGATGGTTTAATAAAGTTTTTAAATTTTCCCGCGTTTTGGGAAAATGAGGTATTATTAAATGCGCGCGGTTTTAATTTATTTCTTTTATTTATTTATAAATCAATAATATCCTGATAGGATGTTACAGTGGTCATCAGGTGACAGGCACATGTTTAGTCAGTTCTCTCTATTTTATGGGTTTTTGGGAAAATTGGTGAAAACTTGGGTGTCTTATGTTTACGGTGATTTGTTTTGGACATGTATTGTTTGAATGTTGATGTGGTGATTGAAATTGATTGAATTGGGGGAGATGTTATCGTTAGGGTTCGTGAAGGATTGGGAATAAGATGATTTGTGTGAAAATTATGGTAATTATGGATTAATTTGGATGTGCATGATTACTGGAAATAAAAATTATTATGGATAGGGTTCAATTGGAGGGTTGGGTTGTGTTATGGGAAGTCTGGAATTTTCTAAATGTAGAAAACTGGGTTATGGGCAAGAACATTGATGCACCACCTAACGGTCAATAAGGCAACGTAATACAACTGTCGAAATGGGTTAGAACCCGCGAGCCAACCCGACTCATCACGGGTTCGAGCTGGGTTGGGTTGAAATTTTTTTACAAATTTCAATACGGGTTGATTTTTGAACCGGCTCATCTAGAACCCGGCTCACCCGGATTGAACTCGTGGTGAGCCGGGTTGGTGAGCCAACCCGCAGATAAAAGGGTCACACAAGTATTTTTTATTTTTTTTATTAAGTTGAGCTTTACATTAGGATCATGTGAGGTTTTTTTATCCGACATATAAATAATTTGTATTGTTTTTATTTTGGTTTGTATTTGGATTGTATTAAAGTTTATTTAGATTTTAATTAGAATTACAATTTAGTTTTGACCCGTGAACCCGTGAGCTAACTCGTTTAACCCGCCAACCCGTGGTGGGCCAGGCCGGGTTCAAATTTTTTTTGCTCACTAAAAAGTGAGCCAGGTTGGGTTGGCTCACTAAATCATCAACCCGTGGTGGGTCGAGCCAGTTTGGGCCAGGTTACCCATTTTGACAGCTCTAACCGTCAAGCGACGCTAGTGAAAATGCAGGGACATGTTTTGGTGTGTGGTGTTGTGATTGTGTTTATTGGATTATTCTGAATACTAAAATTAATAGTAATATGAACTGGACCAAGTGAGCTTTTGACTAGCCAATTCATGGGAATATAGGTGGGAGGTTATGCTAAAACTAGAATTGATAAGGTCTTTGAGTAAATAGGTTAATGCAAATTCTAAGGTGGTGAATCATAATTATTGACATGTGATATAAGTAGAATATGAGCTTGTATTGGAATGTATCATATAGGATGTATAATGTGAAATTAATAAGTGGACTTATAAAGTTTAGTGTGAGGTTAATGGTAGGTTAACATAATAAATTGTTAAGAGGAAAGGAGTGTTATTGGTACTGTTCGATGTGGGTAATAGAACTTGTATGAGTAAATAAACATGTGATTGTTGGACAGTTTATAGGAGCATGGTTTGTTCTTAGTTAATTGTAAGGGATGGCATAAGTAAGTTGGTGAATACATATGTATCTAAATATGATAGTAAAGGATAAGAGGATGAATTTAGGGTCAGATTGATTGATAGGTTCGCAAATTGGCCTTTTACTATGAGCTTGGGATGATTTACATGTGCTAGAGTCTGTCCAGGAATGTAAAAACCATTAAGATTCATTGTACTGGTGTAGCGCTTACCAGTGAGGTCTAAACCTTCAGTCGAGAGCTACAAACCAGGGAGTTCTTGGATTGTGTAGCGCCTAACGGTGAGGGTGTTTCTACTAGGCGATAGTGGTGTGGGTAGTGGCCATTGGAACGTGTGGCGCCTAGTGGTGAGAATGGTTTCGTCAGACAATAGCTGCCAAAACGGGGACCTCTAGAGTGTGTGGTGCCTAGCGATGTGTAGTGCTCGCCAAGCAATCTACAAAAATAATTTGCTTGGCGGCGCTTAGGCTGCTTTAGACGATAACGCAAGGGGGCAATGGTAGTTCTTTAGCGATCTTTGTGCGGTTTTTACTACTTTGGATGATGACTTGGGGGTTGAGACGTGTTGAGGCCTATTTACGAGTGGTGACTCGTAATGTATTGTAAACACGTGGTGTTCACGAGTTGTGGCTGGTGACATTGGGAATCCCAAGGAAGCATATGAGTGGTGACTCATATCAGCTAGCTCCATTTGATTATCACTCACTGGTTGTGGCTGGTGACTTTAAGAATCTTTTGTGAGAATATTGATGATGGTTCATATTGGTTCGCTCCATTGGGTGGTTACAGATGGTGGTTCATAACATAATATTTTCCACGTGTGTGGGTCTACGAGTAATGGCTAATAGAGGGTTGGACCACGGGTGGTGGCTCGTGGTAGCATGTGCCATCCTAAAGTCTTTATCAAGGTGTGAAAAAGCTCGATGAACATGGGGAAGACCATGATTTCTAGTGCATGAGGGTGAAGTCCTCAGAAGGGGGATTTGGGAATGAAATTGATATGCTTGGGTGAGGGTGTTATAATTGTTTATGCATGTTGATTATTTTGAGCTCACCTTATCTGCCTGTGTTTAATGATGATCGTGTAACTTGTTACATGAGAGCAGATGATGTTTCAGGTGGAATTAGTGATGCATAAAGCCGGAGAGGGGCTAGCATGAGAATATATAGAAAAACATTTTATAATATTTTATGTAATTTGACTATTATGACGTTTATAGTTTGGAACTAGTAATATTGTCATTTTAAATTTTGAACTTTGGTGTGTATAATAAAAATTTAAATTTCCTGCGTTTTTGGGAAAGAGGTTTTATAAATTGCCGATTTATTACTATTTATTATTTTGTTTTATTTAAATTAGTAATACCCGATCAGGATGTTACATTTTACGTGCTACAGGTCCTAAAATATATTCGTGATTCCCTCGAGTATCTACCTTTGATATTTGAACAATAGTAGTTAGTCATACACTCAATTATAATTTAGGTATTTGTGTCATAAGGTTTGTTGATACCAGATTAAGTATATCAAACTAACAAAGGAATGATTGTTTCACTTGATCTTTTTCCATTGTATTCAAAATTGGGATGTGCAACGAACTAGTTTGTTGTGCTATAGACTTTTACTATGGAGTTAAATACAAGTTACGATATTGAACTTTCACAAATTGAAGAAAGAACATAACATGAGTTGTGGCCTTTAGATCAAATTGATCCAACCAATGCAAAATTTGCATGTTGTTTGGTTTGGAATCCATTATTGGTGGTCTCATGGTTAGCTCCCTTCTTTGGTCACGTTGGCATTTGTAGGGAGAATGGAGTTATTATAGATTTTTTAGAATCACATGAAGTGCATGTTGATAATTTGCATTTGGATCGGTGGCAAGATACTTACAACTCGATTGAGAACATTTAGTTTCTCAAATACAATATCTAATTCTCTTATTGCCCTCTTTCTACATAGTTTGTTCTCATTAATAAATACATTCATGTTTTGCAATATAGTATTATGCCAAATTCAATTAACCATCTTTTGTTGGTTATGGGAGTTTAGGTTGCTAATGGTCTTTTTTATAGTCAATATAGTTAGGGGTGAAATTGTTAAAGCAGGCATTGATTTATTGGGAAAAACTACTTTACTAACTATGATATTGACATTGTCAAAATTGAGTTACATTTGTAGTTAGAGGTTCTTTAAGGTTAAAACACAGTTGATCACCTGTCATTTGAATCTTAGAGGTTTTACCTTGAGATATGCATTATATGAATCATTAACTTTAAAGTAAGAATTTCCTTCTTTTTTTACCCTTCCATATATCAAATGAAATTTGAACATTTTCCATTTTATCCTTTTTTTTCCCTCTCCTAAAAGCCTTCACTCAAATATTTTGTAATTTTCATCTCTAAATAGATAAATATCTTAAGATGCTAATTCAAATAAAGACATTAAGTTTGCAATTGGTTTTTGTATACTTCTCTTAAGTTATTGGTGCTTAATATCTCACTCTAAATCTTAATGGTATTTATGATTCTTTTTGTAAATCCACCTACTAGGTACATGTCAGATATAGATATAAATACATGTCAGACACATATATAGGACACAAATCAAAGTATCAATACATCATAAACTTTATCCATTAAATTTTTAGTTAACATTCTTTGTAACCTCAAATGTTGTTGCAATGTTGCTTCCCTCCTAACCTATTTGCACACAAATGCAAGCAATGTTATTGACATGGGATGACGCATTACAAGCCAATCTACGAGATTACGAGACCAAAACTCACAACATTTTCATTTGCAATTGCTACTCTTTTGTGGAACATTGTGAATTGTGTTTGTTATGACAGATCAATGGAGTGGAACATTGTGAATGTAGCAGCTTTGATTATGTTGAAGGGTCATTGGGTTGGTTTCTAGGCAATTGTAAAGATCTTTGATGCCTTCTTTTATGATTGCATTCTTAGAAGTTGTGATGATTCGTTGTGTAAGACCCGTAAAATTAAATTAATTAAATAAATAATTAATTAATAAATGCGGGAAGTGAGAGCCTTTATGGCATTACATGTTGTTGATGGTGACGTGGAAAAGTACTAGCTTAATTGGTTGAGAGTACTTTATTATGCGAGAGGACTTGGGTTTAAGTCTTATGTATGCCAATTATGTGTTATTTATTTGTTATTATATTTTTATAAATATGTGATCTTGTTGTGGAATGATATAATCCTTAAATTATATTCATTAGCAAGAAACATGAATTGGTTTGATGGTTATGCATGGATTTGGCATTTGTAAGGTTATGGGTTCAATCCTTGTAGAACCCAAATTAAACTTTATTTTTGCTATTTTGGGTTTTGGCTTGAAAACGGACCATAAAGAATCAATGAATGATAATAAACATTAGGTTAAATTATATTTTTAGTCCCCATTTTCGTAGCAAAATTTGAATTTGGTCCCTCAATTATTTTTTATCTCAATCTGGTCCCTATTTTGGGAAATTTGACCCAATCAAGTCCTTTCCGTTAGGGGTGAAGTAACGGTGTTAAATGGGGTGCCACGTGTCAGCTTCTGGATTTTTTGAATTTTTTTATTTTTTTATTTTTTTTAATTTTTTTAAAATTTTTAAAAAAATTAAAATTTTGCCACGTGTCAAGTGGACATAGTGCCATGTGGCAGTGACAATGCCACGTGTCACTATTTGGGAGTTGTCATTTTCTCATTCTCAATTTGGTCCCTCTATTTTATTTTTTGTCTCAATTTAGTCCCAATTTTTGTAAAAATAATGCAATTTTGTCACCTCCAAATTGAAACCAAATTTAATTTCTATATAAATAGGCACAAATATTTCTATCAAAATTGATATTTCAAGTAAATATTTTTAACAAGATTAAGTTTATTTTAAATTATATTTTACGTTAAACTTTATTTAAAATTGTTTTAAAGTTGTTAATAGAAAATAATGTTAATAAAAAAATTCATAAATTATATTGATATTTTATTACATTGTACTTTAATATTGTTTTTGATTTGAATTTATATTTTAAATAATTGCATATTTTTAAAATGTGTAAAATTTAATAATTTCTATACAAATATTTTAGTTAGTATAAAAATAACAATTATATAATTTAAGAAAAATTAACTAGTTTATGTAACAATAAAAAATAAATAAATTTAAAATTTGAAAACAATTTTAAGTAAAATTTAATGTGAAACAAATTTAAAGAAACCTGGTTTTATTGAAAATATATAATAAAAATATCAATTTGAATAAAAAAATCATTTAATAAAAATATTTGTATAACATTTTATAATTTTTGTTTCAAGTTGGAGGGGGACGAAATTGCATAATTTTTACAAAAATTGAGACTAAATTGAGACAAAAAATAAAATAGAGGGACCAAATTGAGAATGAGAAAATGACACCTCCCAAATAGTGACACGTGGCACTGTCACTGCCATGTGGCACGATGTCAGCTTGACACGTGGCAAAATTGTAATTTTTTTAAAAATTTTAAAAAAATTAATAAAAAATAATAAAAATAATAAAAAAAATAAAAAAAATAAAAAATTCCAAAAATTCCAGAAGCTGACACGTGGCACCCCATTTAACACCGTTACTCCATCATTAACGGAAAGGACTTGATTGGGTTAAATTTCCCAAAATAGAGATCAAATTGAGATAAAAATTAATTGAGGGACCAAATTCAAATTTTGCTACGAAAATGGGGACTAAAAGTATAATTTAATCTAAACATTACCATTAAACCTTAAATTCGTTTTGTGTAATTATCTAGCTTTAAGGCACCTTTAAAAGGCCAATGTGTGGTAAGAAGAAGGGTTTTGGAAAGCTGTGAGTGTACTCAGAAAACAAAGCACGAATTTTGAGAGTAGTGAGGTTGGAGTGGAGCTTTGAAGCTGAATTGGGAGAGAAAGCCAAAGGGAGATCATTGAGGATCAAGAAAGAATTCACAACAATTCCAAATTTAAGCTAAGGGAACCATGTTAGGGGAGTTTACGCGTTAGTTTTTATGTATGAGCATGAACTGTATAATGTTTGATATGAATTGCAAGCATTTCCATCATTTTTTTGTGTTTTTCTGAGTTTTTGGAAGTTTTCCAGAAACCGCCTGGGGGTTGTTCATAGACCTTAGGCGGCACATGTGATTTTCACCTGTTCTGGGTTTCTGAAGAGGAACCGCCTGGTGGTAAGCTCCCGATCGCCAGGCGACACAAAGCTATTTCACCAGTTTATGGGTTTTGGATGAAGAGTTTGGCGGTGACAGTCAAATCGCCAGGCGACACAAGCAATTTGGCTCGAATTTGGTTATTTTAGTGTTCTGGGAGGATTTCGATCAGAAGAAAATCATGTCTTAATGATGGAGAATGGTTCGACATTATACTTTTCTTAAATTCGTGGGGTTTGGGGCTTCAATTAAGTTGAACATGGTACAAGTGTGAGTTATGTTGAACGATTGGAGTTTGGATGAATTGGATACAATTGTTATTGGGTTGAAAATAATTAAAATTGATTATTGGTAGGTCATTTTCATGAGATGAGCGACGAGAATAGGCATAGAAGTGCTATGAGAAGCTGTTAGGAGGAGCTGTATAGAGAGAGAAATTCTGGAATTTTTCCAGAATAGAAGGCACCGCCTGTCGGCAAGGGTTGAGCCGCCAGGCGTCATCGTAGAGGTAGTAAATTGTGAGATTGTTTTGGTGCCAAGACAGTTAGGGCAGTTGGAACTAATGGATAAGTAAATAAATACCTAGAGAGGAGTTTTGTGGAGATGTTATTTGGATGTTAAGTATTGAAACGAAGTGAGAAAAGTTATTAAGTTGTGGTAAAGGAATGGAGTAATACTAACACATTAGTGTTTATAATTCAACCTGGGACTAGTTAGACTAAGGTATAAGGCAATAATTGCATGAAGTTGTTTTCATTGCGTTGGTTGATGGATATCTATAAAATGTGATAAGTTTGATTGGGGTGAATAAATTGTGGAAATTGGTTTGGAAATTTAGGTATTACAATAGGGCAGTGTAGAATGCAGGAATAGGATTGTTTGGGTGCATGTTGGAAATACTATCATATGACCCGAGGCTGGACTGGCATTGGATGCAAATAGAGTGGTAAAACCTAAGGCTAAGAATTTTAATGTTAATATGAGGTAAAGGTAATATTTTGGATCTAGTAATTGTAATGGATGCGAGACATTGTGGGCACTGTGATAGAAATTGGATGTGACCATTGAACTTGGTTGAGTGACTAATTGAGTCTGGATGCAAATCAATAGTGCCTAACTTCAGACCAGTACAGTATTATACAGATACTGGTGTGGCGCCTGGTAGCAGAGTGCAACCCGCTAGGCGATAGCTTCTATTCCAGAAGCTCTGTATGACGCGAGGCGCCCAGCGGTGAAGGATGTTCTGCCAGGCGATAGTTGTAGAGGCAATGTGAAATGAGGCGCTTGGCGCCTGGCGGTATGCGTCTGATGAAGGATTGACCCTAATCAAGGATGAAGGCACATGCTTAAGAAGACTAAGCATGTTTAGAAAGGAAGTTCACTAATCCTTCATCCCTTTCATTTGTGTTTGTTATTTTTGATTCCCTAAGTTGACTTAGTTGAATCAACTT
>Ga0214545_1003113_pt1 | contig 31884 bp, 9 predicted proteins | sample CNSS4metaG_FD_160064 | JGI IMG/M metagenome (GOLD analysis project Ga0214545, IMG submission 160064) | Root nodule microbial communities from cowpea collected in UCLA plant growth center, Los Angeles, California, USA - CNSS4 | ecosystem: Host-associated > Plants > Roots > Nodule | place: USA...
TATATATATATATATATATATATATATATATTTACACATATTTTCATTCATAACATTCAACATTCGCTCAAAAGACAGATTAATCAAGAAAAGTAAGTTTTCCATAGCAACTTAAATCAAGCACAAGCTTATTATAATTGTACATCTACACTTCTGCTAAATATACTCAGGACCACTTTTCTTATGCAGAAGTTTAACTCTTGTTTAAAAGTTAGAACAATAAACATTTCCAACTCAAAATTTACTTCAGGAAAATTATATTAACGTACAAATGAATAACAGTCTATACTGTGAAAGTTAATAAACTAATCGCAGTTGTTGATTAAATAACATTACATAATTCAATTCTAAAAGGTTACATTGGCAATGGTTAATTAATGCAGGATTTTGGTTTTGGCAAGGCCTGATATCTGGCTGAATCTTATGTTTGAATTAAAGTGTAAAGATGTATATGCATGCAGCAGAGAGAGGTCACATGGGGATGATGATGTGTGTGTTTCTGTTTTTATTTGGTGTATTTATTGTGGGAATTGAGATTGATACATGTTCCCCACTTTAGCAAGTTTGTTTACTTTATTTAGGGTGCTTCGATGTATGCAAAGTGTAGTGATAGTATTTTGTATAGCTAATTGCTATATACTGATGAAGTTTAAGAGTGTCTATAGAGATTGGAATTGTAATTGTAGGTACCTAGCACGTGTGTGACTATGCATTAGGATTGTTTCTAGCTTCTGCCACTGAAAACAACTACACAGACATTTCGTCGTATAATTAATCTATTCATTGGTTGTGAAAGACGATTTGACAAATGACACTTCACGACCTCATTCTCTCCTTTACTCTTCCATCTACAAATTCAAACCTTTCAAATATAAAATTCTTCTTTCAATTTGACAAAAGGAAGGAAGAATAGGGGCTTCTACAATCTGCATGCACGTGATGACAATTCTAAAATGCAATCCATCTCCTCCGTGACTACAATAGCTTTTCTAATTTTCTAGCTACCTAAACCTACTCATGTGATTCTGCCACATGATTTCCCTGAAAATTCATTAACTTCAAATTATTGTTAACAAAAATTATTATTTCAAGTTCACATAAATAAGTCAAATCTCTTCGGATTAGTTTTGTGACTCAAACTCAAACTCAAACTTTATGTTATTCGGCCCATATGGGTATGGGAAGAAAAGTTATTGGGCCCAAAAAAAAAAGAAAGACGCCATCACCACAACCAAATCTATGTGCCCAATCAAAAACGTACACGTTTTCAGATAAAGATGACCCTTTTCTTGTAAATTTGACATAAGATGATGGTAAATATACGCGGTCTCGATCTCCATGATCACGATTCACAAAAAGGTAAAAACTTAAGCAAAAGCAAACAACAATGGCGAACCCAGAGGGTAGTAGCAGAGGTTCAAGATGGTCACTTAAGGGAATCACTGCTCTCGTTACTGGAGGCACACGTGGAATCGGGTTCTTTTATCGTTTATGTTTTTATTCTGTTTGTTGCATCATGCATGAAGTGAATTGGGTTTCTTGAATCCGGGGTTTGTTAAAAAAGTTATTTTTCAAGCTGTTTTTTTTTTTTTTCTTTCTGGGTGTGATCTGGTTTCACGGTTGATTCAGGCATGCTGTGGTGGAGGAACTGGCGGAGTTTGGTGCCACGGTGTACACTTGTTCCAGGAATGAAGAGGAGCTGAATGCACGCTTGAAGGAATGGAAAGAGAAAGGGTTTTTAGTTTCTGGGTCGGTTTGTGATGTGACTTCCCCAGCCCAAAGAGAGAACCTCATTAAGCAAGTGGACTCTGCCTTCAACGGCAAGCTCAACATACTTGTGAGCGTTTCTTCTTTTTTGTTTGTATATTTGGAAATTGAAATATTTTGTCTTGTATTTGCGTTTGAAGTAATTTAGAATAATCTTTGTGTTCCGCTTTATAAAAAGTCATCCCTGACATGAAATCGATCTCTAACATTCGCGCATTCATGAAAAAGGAACTGTTGGATGAAGATAAAATGGTTACATTTCAAATAAATATCTTAAAATTGGATTTGGCAAGACGAAATTTGAGTTGTTGCATCTTCATCCAACGATTCTGATTAACCAAATGTGTGAATACAGGAAATCCCTTGCTATAGTACTATAAATGTAATATTAGAGTATGTGATAATATACCAGATATTGATCTCTTGTATTACAATTATGGTGTGAAGAACTATTGCATGATGCTATCATGAATTTTAGTAACATCCTGGTAAAACACCCAGTTTATAAGTGTTTGTTCTTCATCCTTTTCCTGTGGTATACGTATATGCACTCAATTTGCAAGTGATTTTGTATATTTTGCCTAATTGAGACTTTCTTCTTGTTGTTTGAACCATGCAGTAGGTAGCATTAGTATCTGCACAATACAGTTAATAGTTGAAACATAACAAGTTTTGTCTCTATGAACATCTTGTGAGCTTAGGTAAACAATGTGGGAACAACTGTGAGGAAACCAACAATAGAGTATAGTAGTGAAGATTATTCAAAATTGATGGCAATTAACTTGGACTCTGCATACCATCTGAGCCAACTTGCATATCCTCTTCTTAAAGCATCTGGCAATGGAAGTATTGTGTTCATTTCCTCTGTTGCAGGTCAGACAAGTGCAGCTTCTGGAGCCATTTATGCAGCAAATAAAGGTGGGTTAATGTGTAATTATGTCATCTCGGGCTCTGACATAGATTACAAACTATTTTGAAATATATTGACGAAATAGATTCAACACGATGTTTTCTTCAGCTGCAATTGATCAGCTTTCTAGATATCTTGCTTGTGAATGGGCGAATGACAATATAAGGAGCAACAGTGTTGCACCCTGGTATACCAACACATCAATTCATACGCAGGTAGTGCTCTATGTTTGATTTCATTCATTCAAATAACATTATCTTCTTAATCTTGGGTGCTAATTGTTATCATATATCTGGAAGTTGCTTGCAAATAAGGAAATTGTTAACGAGATAATATCTCGAACGCCAATAAAGCGAATTGCAGAAGCACATGAAGTGTCATCTTTGGTGACTTTCCTTTGCTTGCCAGCAGCTTCTTACATTACTGGACAAGTTATTTGTGTTGATGGAGGATTTACTGTGTATGGATTTCAGCCCAGCATGAGAATTAATTGAAAGAAAAATGGATGATTTTTATTATTGTTAGATTATGCGAAGAAAGTGGTTGCTTGAGTTTTGGACCACCTATGATCAATATATTTTATGTAATATATATGTAGAGAGTTTATAATATTATTAATTACATAATTATATTTAAGGGAAATATTTTTTATTTTTAATATACTTACCATATCTTACTATTTATTTGATATTTGAAAAAATAAAAATAACGCTAAAGCCAGATCCAATCAGATTATATTAAAATAGAGAATGAAGTTACCGAAGAAAAAAAAAAGACTATAAAATAGAGAGGAATGAGTGAAAGTTTAAAAGTTATTTTATTGATGTGATAAATAAAACTATATAAAGTATATACAAAGAAAAAAAGTTAATGATATAAAACATCTTTGAAATAATGGTTTGCAAACACATACAAATATATATTGCAAATAAGTAAAACAATTTATAAATTTTACAATATACAGAAATTACTATAACAAAAAGTATATGAGAAAATGTATATGTAAAAGAAAAGTAACTATTTTATTATTTAATTGATTGATGAGAAGAAAGGAAACAAAATTTTAAAAATTTATTTATTTTCATATTTCATAATTTAATATAAATATGATTTCTTTAAATTGCTTCAAATGTTACAAATCTCTCAAAAATTCGGATGGCAACCTTTATATTTCCATTCAGTTTCGTTCTAAACTTTGAATCAAACTAATTTTTTTTAGAAAAGAAAAACCTTTTCTTTTTCTCCCTTAATCTTCTTTCAACAAAAACATTATGCAAGAGTAATCTCTTTGAGAAGCCAAAATATCATTCCAACAAATTTTTTTTCTTCTAAACAGAATAATTAAGATTATATTTTATCCACGTGCTTGAGCTTGAGCTACACAAATTCATCATTACTGGACTCAATCACTTGTTGATTCACTTTTCTTTCTTCCAAAAAAAGAGAAAAACATATTGAGTTAAAAGCAAACACCCTAACAAATTTTAATACAAACATACATTCTTTTTGTATTAAATATGTTTTTTTTTTTAAATAAGTCTCTCTTCTCGAAACTTTATACCAATTTAGTCTTTCATCTTTAACAATGCGTGAATTTAATCATTCTTACCAATTTTTGTTAAGTTTATTTGACATTTTAAACGTATTTTATGATAATATTTGAGTTAATATTAAAATGAATATGTGTCAAACGATTTAAACAATTCAAACACTACAATGAAATACGTTTGAAACGTCAAATAACCATAACAAAATTTGTTTAAAAAGACTAAATCTACGCATTTTGTAAAGATAAAAGACTAAATTAGTTAAAAATTTAAAAAAAATGACTAATTTTAAATTTTATTTAAACTTTGAGGAATCAAAATCATATTTAATATATTTTTAATTGAAACTGATTCCTGATCCTTTTCCAAAAGTATTCTCTCTGTTTTGCCTAATCAGCAGTGACTACAACACACACAAACAAAGTCCACAAATGGGCCCATATGGACATCAGCATCCCCAAATATCTAACATTGTCGATTCCGCACAAGATAAAAACACTTTTCTTTATCTTCATGGTCAGAAATCACCAAGATACGCAAACAACAATGGCGAACCCAGAGGGTAGTGGCAGAGCTTCAAGATGGTCACTTAAGGGAACCACTGCTCTCGTTACTGGAGGCACTCGTGGAATCGGGTTCCTAATTTCTTTCATCTGTTCCTCGTTTTCTTTATATACGTTTTTGTTTACTCTCTTTTTCTGTGAATTTCATTAGTTGCATGAATTGATTTGGATTTCTTGATTCTGGGGTTTGTTAAAACGACTTGAAGTTGCGATCTTTGCATTCTACTTTTTTATGGGTGTGATGTGGTTTCACTGATGATTCAGGCATGCTGTGGTGGAGGAACTGGCAGAGTTTGGTGCCAATGTGTACACTTGTTCCAGGAATGAAGAGGAGCTGAATGCACGTTTAAAGGAATGGAAAGAGAAGGGGTTTTCGGTTTCTGGTTCGGTTTGTGATGCGTCTTCTCCAGCCCAAAGAGAGAGCCTCATTAAACAAGTGGCCTCTGCCTTCAACGGCACGCTCAACATACTTGTGAGTCTTTCTTCTTTCTTTGTTTATATATTCGGAAATTGGAATAGTTTGTTTTGTATTTCTGTTGAGAGTAGTTTAGAATAGTAGACACGATAACCTTCAGTTTTACGAAATGTCATCTCTAATTTATAATTCATGAAATCGATCTCTAACATTCATGTATTCACGAATAGATCTGTTGGATGAAGATCAAATGGTTCTCATTTTAAATACATATCTTAAAATTGGATTTGTCAAGATAAAATATGAGTCTTCATCTAACTGTTCTGATTGAGTAAATACAATCTTAGAGTTTGTGATTATATTATAATATGACACAGCTCAAGATAGTACCTTTAAAATTAAGGAAACTATACTGTCAAAAGTGAATTAATGTACCACTTTCTAATTTGTTTATTTGTGTTAAGTTTCAAAACATTTTGGAGCTCCTCTACATACCCTGTCATGTAGCCTGATGCAACTCGACAGCACTGCCTGTGTTTAGGATAGTAGCAGGATAAACAGGGTGTTCTGCTGTATTGATGACTCTATTTTATTTTGGGATACTAGTTACTGAATTTGTTAGAGTTTGATCTCATGTATTTCAATTCAAACAGGAGTTTCAGTATGATGTGTATTGCTGAATATTGTATCATGTATTGTATTAACATTATCACAAAACACTCAATGTGCTAGTGTTTGTTTTCCATCCTTATCTCGTCTTGCATGCACTCAATTTGCAAGTGGTTACTGGCTTGTAAAACAAATAAATAAATAATTGCAATTTCTTGATGTATTTTGCATGAAGAAGGCTTTCTTATTGTTGCTTCAAATCCATCCTGTAGGGAGCATTAGTATCTGCACACTATATTTAATAGTTGAAAACATAGTTATAACTTTGCCCTTTGGGATTATTTCATCTTAAAACTGTTAAAACTAATAATGTTCGAATAGCTAGGCTTGTTTCTCTTACGGGCAAGATTTCAGCACATGATAAGTTTTGTTACTATGATCATCTTGTGAGCTTAGGTGAATAATGTTGGAACAAATGTGAGGAAGCCAACAATAGAGTATACAACCGAAGAATATTCAAAATTGATGGCAACTAACTTGGAATCTGCATACCATCTGAGCCAACTTGCACATCCTCTTCTTAAAGCATCTGAAAATGGAAGTGTTGTGTTCATTTCCTCCGTTGCAGGTCAGAGAAGTGTAGGTTCTGGAGCCATTTATGCAGCAACTAAAGGTGTGTTGATATGTAATTATGTCATCTCCCGTTCAAACATAGATTGCAAACTATTTTGAAATATATTGACGAAATAGATTCATGGTGCTGTTTTCTTCAGCTGCAATTGATCAGTTTACGAAGTATCTTGCATGTGAGTGGGCCAAAGACAATATAAGGAGCAACAGTGTTGCACCCTGGTATACCAAAACACCACTTGCAGAACCTGTAATGCTCTTTCACCCTGTTTATTTTCTGTTCCAAGAGGGCTAATGGTCTTTTCTCTGAAGATTGGTTAATTATTTATTTAACTTGTGTATTCAGCAACATAAGAGTATTAAGGAAATCTAATTACCCTGCATATTGAGATACCTCATCGAAGTGGGTTAATGTTAAAAACTGTTGAGAGGTCCAACGCAATCATCATGACATAAGTGTGCATATTGGAGAGATACGATAAAAATACTATATGAGTTGAGAGGAGAGGGATAAGAATTTTCATCCCTTAAGCTAGTTTTTGGGTTGAATTAAATCCAGTTATGTATAAGATGATATCAGAATCTATTAAAATATCCTTGTAAACTTTGTATGCAAGGTGTCTATCTAGTCTTCCAAACCTTAAGGTTAATTTAGTACCAAATCCAAAATTCTAAGAGAGCACATGAGTATTTGTGCTAACAGTACATTGCCTTGTCCTTGCTTTTCAAATGCTGATGAATTATACCTGTACATGTCATGTATGTTAGCATGCTAATTCTTATCATTTATGTGCAGGTGCTTGCAAATAAGGAAATTGTTAACGAGATAATATCTCGAACGCCAATAAAGCGAATTGCAGAAGCACATGAAGTGTCATCCTTGGTGACTTTCCTTTGCTTGCCAGCAGCTTCTTACATCACTGGACAAGTTATTTGTGTTGATGGAGGATTTACAGTGAATGGATTTCAACCTAGCGTGAGAATTACTTAATTACTTGAAGCCAAATGAACTTTTTTATTGTTGGATTATGTGAATGAAGCAGTGGCCACTTTGATTGGTGATTGAATTATTTTAGTATTTTTAAAAACTTAGACAGTCATATTCGGTGCCATCATTGTAACATCATGGGTGCGCTAGGAGCTCCTTACACATCATTCAAGATATCTGTCTATTAGTGTCGAACTACTGCCAAGTGCCTTAACACTGTGTATTGCATCATTATTGCGCTTCATCTGTCACTGACTGAATCAAATGCAGATCTTCCAACAAGTTTGATTCTTATCTCAAATGGAACCAATCGCTAATAATGATTAATCTTATACCAAAATATAGATAACCTCTATCATTATGGGTGGCAATTTTGGCCGGCCATTTAGAACTATCTTGCATTGGTTCGTAAAATGCTTGTTGGTTATTTTTTTTATAATTTTTTATGATAAAGCTTTCGGTGTTTAATAAATTAAAATTTTTTAACAAGTATATAAAATTAAAGAAAAAATTGTTGAGAGTTGAATGATAAATTGATAATTTAATATTTTTATGATTTTCATATTCAGAAAATACATAAAGTTTATCTTTTTCACTTGTGAAAAAATTTGAAACTTTCACACAAAAGTTCAGAAGAAAAGTAAGTAAAATATACAAATATAAATTTGTTTTCTTTTTATACAGGTCAACTCGTCCTATCTCACCTCTATTTTACGCTGGCTACGGGTTATCTGGGTCGGATTTTTACAAGCCAACGGACTTAATAGCTCGATCTGCATATTATTTTGACAAGCCGACTTATTTGCTGAGTTAAGCCCACGTTATCATCCATATCTATCATAGGGCATGTACATTGATTACTAAAATGAGGTGAGTTCTCTTAATATCAGGGGTGACAGTAAATTATGGTTCATAGATATGTTAGTATGGGTTGATTTAAACTCCTAGTGTGTTAAAATTGGGGGTGGTAGTGTGGGTTTGTTCCACATTTTGTCTAAACAACATCTGTCAGAGTTTTGTGTAAAAAGTGCAGGTCAATTTCTTTAATCCAATGCATAATATTTGGTCTACATATGAACTGTTTATTTTTTAATCTTGTTATTTAAAATTAACAAGCTTAATGTATTCCATTAAGAAAAACTAAATTTAGTGTAACTAATAAAATATTCAAAACAAATTAGCAATTCTACTTTCTGAATCTTGATTTTCTTCGTTGTGACTATTAAGATTTTTTTATTAAAATTATGAGCGCTATTAAATATAATGGCTAGGTTCACACATTTATACGAGTGCTTACTTAATAACCTTTATATTTATACACTTTTAATGATTACAATTACAAATCACCATTATTACATCATAAAGTATTTCACTTTTCATTTAATATTAAAAACATGTAATTTTTTTTCGCACTTTAAATTTTTGCAAACTATGTGGGTCGACATATCTCGTCCTGTTGTTGGCCCACACAAACTATGATTTATACGGACAAACCAAAGCAAGCTCGTAGTCTCAAAAACTCCTCACTTTTCTTAGGGACCGGCTCATACAGTCCATCCGACATTGTCCTTGTCATTCTTATTAGAGGATAAATCAAGATTTTCAACCTGTTTCATTTTTAGCGAATTGATAATCAATTAGGATAAAATAAACCGAATTGTTATATTTTGTTACATGTTACTCTCTAACTATGATACACGGATACGATACGTATATCGGATATGACACGTATTTAATAAGATACAATACGTTATATATGCATATCAAAAAGGTGGACAATTTTTTTAAAAAATATGATAAATATTAAATAAAAAATTATAAATTATTATCATTATAAAAGTATTGCTGCTTTATAGATTAAATACTTCATTGATAAATATTAATAATTATCGAATACAGATACATGACAAAAATTGAAATATCGGTACATCATTATTATCTACTAACCAAAGTTAATCATAGCTAACAACTTTTATTTATAGAACAAAAGAATACAAAAATTTGAAAATAAAATCCTAAATTCTAAAGATTTGAAAGATCCTACATGTTTTATTGAACTTGATCGTAACTTCTCTTATATGTATAAAATTATGGCCAAACAGTTGATTTTGTATAATGAATATAGGTATGTTTTATTTTTAGTACAATAAATAGTTGTACTTTTAGTATAATTTGAATTCTTTTCAATTCTTTTTAAACTTTGCTAATGATTAATACAAATAAGTATACATGTTTATTCATTAAAATTAAATTTGAAGAAGTTAAAGATTTCGAGTTTAAAAAAACAAAGAGTAAAGGGTTTTCTATGTTTAATGATATATCAAAGTTAACTTTTTTTGAATAATAAATACAAGATTTTATCTAAGAATAAAAATGCCTTTAACTTATTTAATTATTAATAAGATTTAAATAAAATTAATGAATTAAAATTTATATACTCAAATTACATTTTTTTATTATACTAAAGTTTTTAATATTATTAAATTGAATCAAATTTTTACTTAAAATTGTTATCTAGATTATATGTATTTACAAAAAATATATTTAGTTCACAATCAATTTTCCTTATATATAAGTTAAGAGAGAGAAATATTGTTATTAATTTATATAAATTTTATATTTTTACGATGTTTTGTAAAATTTATACTATTATTATTTATTATCTTAGATGTTAATAATATTTTTAGTCTAATTATTCTATTTTAAAAATTAGAATTAGTTTCTTTAGAAAATTTTGGATTTTGATAAATTTATTTAATATTTCTAATCTAATAACTTAGATGAATTTAATAAAATTTAGTTAAAATAATTAAATTCTCTAAATTAGTGTAAATTTTTTGAATATAAACTAATTTCAAATTTTATTAAATGAAAGAAAAAAATATATTTAGTTTTTTTATTTAATATTATAATATAATATATTTTTTTTAAAAGTAGAAGGTAAAAGTAAAATAAAAATAATATTAATCTAAAATAAACTCATTAATGAAAGAAGAACATTTTTAAATGATGAGTTTTTCTATTCAAGACTGGTTCATTCAGGTTGACATATCTAAAAAAATTAATAAAGAGATCTGTAACTGTTAATTGTAATAATTATCATAGTTATTAAAATAAATAATAAATAGTAATAACCATGGTTTAATAACAATTTAACTATTTTTACAATTATGGAAATTAAATTTAAGAAATACATTTTTACTTTCTTAATATGGGTTTACCCTTAAAATTATAATAATTTCTTTGCTTGATCAAAATAAACAATAAATAATAGTTCTAATCGGTAATTATGAAAATTAAACTCATACAAGTAAGAAAATATAGAAAAGACAGATGATTTTTTTATAAAATATTTATAAAATATTTATGTTTTTATTGTGATAATAATTATATAAAAAATTACTTACTTTACTGTTGTTAAAACTGTGGGCATACCGGTACCCTGAACATATATACATAATCAAATATGATTTTATCTGTTGTTCTTTTAAAGGAGTAAAATATATTTATTATATTTTTTAAAGCAATTATTGATCGTAATATATTTTTTTTTCACAAATCAAATAAGCTAGGTACATGAAAAATTTTGTATATTGATACAATTAAAATTTATTAAAACAGAAAAGTTTTATATATGTTGCAAAGATGTTCAAGTCATTTCTACTTAAATATATTCAAAATAAATAAAAAAAATTATGCTTATGATATTTTAAAGCTTTGTTTCTAAGCACGACTTTGACACTTTTTATTTTATAATTTTTGTTCCATGAAAGCTTTTATTTTAATTTGTAGGTTGTTTTAATTGTCATTTTTCCACCTATATACTTTCATTTTCATTTAATTTTATTAGATTAAACATTTTTACTATATGATAAAGACCTTCTTAAATTTGGAGATGATATTCTTAGGTATTTGGGCTAATGAAATAAACTTATTATAACAATTTAATATAATTTTTAGTGACTTTTCTAGAAAAAAATGACTAAAAGATCCTCTTTTTATAGATAAATAATTTCATTGGAAGTTTAAGAAAATAATTTTTATCTTTAAAAAATAGTTTAAAAGGTTTCAGTATTATAAATAATCATATTTAAGTTTATATTTTAAACTTTATGTCATTTCAACATCATTTCTGTCAGAAAAAAAGTGTTATAAGATCGAAATATTAAAGCAATGTACACCAGTTACTGCATGGTAAGGGAAATCCTTGAGCTGTTTGGAGCTTATCGCCAATTGGATTTTGGATGACCAACCAGACCAGGTTTCCGTTCACGTTATGCTACCTCATGCTGCACACCACTTGTTTGACTAATTTATTCTTCTAATTTTTCAGCCTTCAAATTTCAAACCAAACTCCTAAGTTTTTCCTTCAGTTAAAAAAAAAAAAAGAAAATTCCACAAGTTTTTCCTATCAAATCTATCTATAGTGTTCTCACGGAAACCCAACTCACCGATCTTTACTTCAACTGCTATTAGTGACGTGCCATGGTTATATTCAAAAACTTGACTTCTCAGTTTTGTTCATTTATGTTATGAAAATGGATAAGGATGGTACCATGGTGTTGCTTTCAAAGGCCCTATCTAACCAATCTTGAGACCACTTATCCCTACCCTTCCATATTTTGATTGTATTTGAATTTTAGCCAAAACACTTATCTCTTCACAATTTTATCATATCTCAACTTTAGTCATGGATGAGGTCAGCTAGTTTTTTAAATCAGTGAAAAACAGGTTATTTATTTCACTTAACTATGAAGTTTATTTGTATTTTTAATTAGAACAAGTTTAAAATGTTAACTTATTACTTCTAATCTTATCCCATATATAGGGTTTCAATATATAGCTAGGAAAAATTAACCTTATTCGATTAGTTCATTCATGAAATATGGATTTAAGTTTTTTAATTTATTTTGATTGTTGGTTATTAATCCAAACCACCATTGATCTATTTTTCTTTCACTTTATTTATTTAAAGACTAACAAAGCATTACCAAATATACCCATTTATCAAATAGCTTTTAGTTTTTTTTTTTTTTTTTTTTTTTTTTTTCTGAATCTTGTCTCATACAGCATGTGGGGTCATGGGTCTGAGACATGTGTATTTAGGATATCAACATAGTCTAAATAGACGGTTGAATTGAAATAATTTTGATGAAAAGAATGATTGAGAAAAGAGATTATTTATAAACACTTCTTCAACTCTATAATAATACTTACAATAATGATAACAAAAAAGAATAATATAAGATAGATACAATTTATGTATATTATTTTATTTATATTATGTTATTATTATTATTATTGGTTTAAAGTTTATAAAAGAAAAAGAAAAATTTAGAAGTTGACGTCTGAATAGAGATAAGATAACAGTGGTGGAACAAACTTACATGTCTGCTATTTGTTTCTAAATCTCTGATGAAGTGATGATCGATGTGAAAATGACCATCGATGAATACACCAAAATTGGATCATGGATTGCATTGGCCTAGATAAAGACACTAAACACCCATTGTGCCATTTTTTTTTTGTTACATACACAACATGTTTTATTTGTACATGTTATGGCATTTTATTTAGTCCCTTTTCGACAAGCATCTACTTTGTTATAAGATGTGTTTTATTCGATATGTTTTTCTGGTTCCATTCTCACTTTTTTGATGGCTTACAGTAGATTCATTTCAAAGTGGCATCATTACTTACGTATTGGTGGCAGTGATCCCAATTCCCATGCTCATTCACAACACACACACCAAAATTTCATTCAAAGCTCAAAACAAACAAAACCAAGGACTAGCTATCTCAACAACTCATACACTGTACACACAATGTCATTTTGGTTATTACTATATCAGCCTGTTGTTGATGAGAAAAAAAGAAGAAGTAATATTCATGACTGAGTTGATAAAATTGAAAGGTAGACATAAAATAATTACTGTCTTGAAAATATAATAATAAAAAAATGATTACTGATTCTGAAGTAAATTTCCCTGTGAGAGGGACAGTAGAAAAGAAATAATGTTGGCGGTGATGTTTCAGAGACATTGGCATTCGTTATTTTTGTCGCCATTTGCAGACATTGATGTGCCCCACTCCTGCTCCTGCCGCCCTCTTATTACTTTCTTTATTCCTTTCTTTTTTCTTTCATTTTTATTTGTTTAACTTCACAAAGTAATTATTTTTCTCTACAACACTAAACTCTCACCCACAAAACACACTTTAATCACAGTTAAGCTCCACTCAAGGTTATTTATAAACTGTAACCAAACACCTTTGATCTTTATTTAATTATTATTATTATTATTTCTAGCCAACTATTTCTATTTTCTGAACCTGCATAATCGTAAAATCAGACCTTGAATTGACTTATATCTCTTCCTCCTAATAAATATATGAAGACTCTAACCAAAATCTAGATGTAAAAGTAACCAACTAAAAAAGTTTACATTTTTTAGTACTTTCTGATTGTTGAAGGTAGTAAATATAATTTTTCTGAAATAACCTATGCATACTCTAAATACACCAGTTAACTGTTGACAACATTTAACGATGTACTAATGGTTTGATGTTATTTTAAATCTGCGATGATTCCAAAAGAAAAACATGGAGTTTTCCATGAGAAGTTGACAATGCATGTTATATTATTAACTAGGTTTTGTTGTTGTTAGTGGTAGAAGTAAACAGTGAATGCATAGTATGTGATGGAGCAATAGATTAAAAAAGAAGAAAAAGAAAGAGAAAGAGAAAGGTTGTGATATAAATGCTGAAGAGGTGGGAGTATTGGGAGAAGTAGAAGAGTGAATGGAGTTCAGAAGTATGCAGCACAGGAACAGTGGGAAGAGAGGAAGAAGAGAAGCAATGCATTTGATTTTGGCGTGGAAGGCCCACCCCACGCGTCACTCCAGCCACCATGCTAGCAAGTACCACTTCCTCAATCACTAACCTGACCAACCAAGCCACCAAGGCACAGGGGTAGCAGAGTAAATTCCCCTTTTCCTTGCATATCTCGCGCAACTTGCTTCGCCTCTTTCTCTCTCTAATATTGTTTTGAACGAAGCTGAGTGAGTAGGTGACACAACATCAACAAGTGGATGGAGTTCTGCTTGCTTCGGAAGTTGAAAACTTTGAACACAACACAGGAACCGCTTACCAGGGGGACACCCCAAAACCACTCTCTCCTCAAAACCGCTTACCCTTCTTCTCCAATATTACTTCTTCTTAATGCATATCATAACATAACACAACCATTATTATTGCTGTTGCTATTGCTACCATCATCTTCTTTCTTTCTCACATAAAATATATATATATATATATAAAAAAGAACAATAGAGGACCCCGCTCACTCTCAAGGTACTTCCCACTGTTTCCATCTTCTGCCCGTACTAATCTGACCCTTTTAGTGGCATAGATTGAGGTACAATTACAAAAGCATATTACCATATTACCGTATTATATCCTTTCTGCTGCAACAACAACCCCCCGAAAACACTGCGTTTTTGTCAAGAAAAAACACCTCCTTCAACTTCAACCTCAACTACTCCTTTCTTCTCTTATCTTTTCCTGTACTTTCTATACACCCCTTTTTCTCTCCAGTTTTCCTGTTGCTTCTTCACCTTGGTTAATTTTTCCGACACTCTCTCAATTGGGTGGATGTGACTCCTCCTGTTTACATGTGTGGTTAGGGTTTACATGCAAAAAGCATGTCTTTCGTGTCTAATTGAGACAGAGATCTGAGCTGTCTATTTTTTTTTTTTTTATCAGTCTGTCTGGTTTGAGTTTTGAACATAAAATAAAGGGTTGGAGTCGAACATGGCGAATCGGTGGTGGGCTGGGAATGTGGGAATGATTAGAGAGCAAGAGTTGATGGAGAACAATAACAACGCCAATACTACTCCGACCAATAGCAGCAACAGCAACACGAACGCCAACACCAACACCACGGAGGAAGAGGTCAGCAGGGACAACGGAGATGACCAGAACCAGAACCTCGGAAGCCATGAAGGTTCGGAGCCCGGAAGCGGTGGTCGGAGGCCACGTGGCAGACCTCCCGGTTCCAAGAACAAGCCCAAGCCGCCGATTGTCATAACCAAAGAAAGCCCCAACGCGCTCCGAAGCCACGTGCTGGAAATCGCCAGCGGCAGTGACGTCGCAGAGAGCATCGCCGCCTTCGCCAACCGCCGCCACCGCGGCGTGTCGGTCCTCAGCGGCAGCGGCATTGTCACCAACGTCACTCTCCGCCAACCCGCCGCCCCCGCGGGAGTCATCACCCTCCACGGAAGGTTCGAGATTCTCTCCCTCTCCGGCGCCTTTTTGCCCTCTCCTTCGCCCCCTGGCGCCACCGGACTCTCCGTCTATTTGGCCGGAGGGCAGGGGCAGGTCGTTGGCGGCACCGTTGCGGGTTCTTTGGTGGCCTCCGGGCCGGTGATGGTGATCGCCGCCACATTCGCCAATGCTACTTATGAGAGGCTGCCGCTGGAGGATGAACAAGGTGAAGAGGAAATGCAAGTGCAACAGCAACCGCCGCAGCAGCAGCAGCAACAACAACAATCTCAGGGTTTAGGTGAACAAGTTTCAATGGCCATGTATAATTTGCCTCCTAATTTGCTACACAATGGTCAGAACATGCCTCATGATGTGTTTTGGGGAGCTGCTCCACCTCGTCCTCCACCTTCCTTCTGAGCCTCAGCAACAATGGATTTGCTTAATCTTACTGACATGTGAATTAAGTATGTTAATTTTTCTGACGGTTTTTCTTTGTAAGCATAAGACTAGGCTGTTTTTTTGGTTCGTTTTGTTAATTTTTGCTTCTTAAAGACACTCGAGTCAAGTAGATGTTTTATTATTATTATTATTATTAGTATGGTTATTATCTTTTAAGACACTTTGTAGTAGCACTGGTTTGCTTATTTGTTTGTTTCTTTTCTGTCTAATGGATCTGCTATTTTTTGGTGGAAGAGTTTGATTATGATTATGTGTAGGTAATAATAAGGATGGAGTTTGAAATGGTCCAGAATAAGAGAGTGGAGCTAGCTAGCTTTGTGCGGGAATTTGTGGTAAGCAAACATGTTGTTTGACTCTTCCAAGTAACATTTAGTACTTCATTGAGTAGATGAAGTTGATGGATAATTGTAGTGTGGAAATGGCATTAATTGGAGTCTATGCCGCATTGAATGTTTTTGCACTTGCTACATTTTCATATGGAGATGGAACAAACTTTTCTTTAAAGAGAAGGGAAGGGGTGACAGTGATATGGTCGGGTTCATCTCCCTTTACCTGAATGAATCAAATCACTCTCATGCTGTTTCTTTGGACTTTAGAATAGACCATACTTGGTTAACTCGGTCAACATTATTATGCTTCATGTTGTCTCGGTGTAGTACCCCTTGTTTTTGTTTTCTAGGTTTTACGGGGTTTGCCTTTTAGTATTTTCTCAGAAACAACCTGCACCCATTAAAGTTGGACCCCATAATGGATAATATTATTTATGCTCTTCGCCTTTCGGTTTGTGTCACTCGTGCTTAGAAACTCCTCTAGCCAGCATCATTTCATAATTTTTTTAGAAAATAGTTATCGAGTATGGAATGGGTCGCATCATGTGTCCACTGTATTTTTAAATGTTTGGTATTCATCGGACCGAGGCTGTTCAATATCTTGTACCAATCCTTAGGTGTTCCTTTTGATATCTTATTTTTGCTTGCTTTCTTGCTCAATTTCTTCGTCAATTTGACACTTTATATATTCTCATTTTCGCATGTTTTGGAAAATGTTGAATGTGGAGAAACTGTAACTTCTTTCATGTTTCATCTGTGTGGTTGAAATCCTTGCGCATTGTTAACACTGTATAAATGTCATACATTTTAATTGAAAAAATATACTGTTCTAAGTGCAATCTAGAACGATCGATTTTAACTTTTGTCAGATATGTACTATACCAGTTTATGCAAACCAAATGAATAAGATGTAGAGTATTTTTTTTTTTCTTTTTTGTACCGTTGTAAAGGAGTAGAAACAAAGGAACGTTTGTAATCTTTCTGTGATGCTGTTCACATGGCACATCTTTTTGCTTCTAAATTTGTGTTAATCCATCATTTTTACTGTAGTGTTGTTGAAACTAAGGTGATTTAGGGAGTGATATAGTGATGAATGGAGTAAGCATGGCTATGAGCGTTCCTTGAGGAGCATGAAATATGAATAATACTTGGCCAATTAAGTATCTTTGCAGCATGTGTCCTAGTCTGGTTGATGTTTGTTGTAGGCTTGTAGGGTATGAAAGTGATAAGGGAAACAGAGAAGGATACACACATTTCGTGAAATTGAAAATTCAAGCATGTAAATTAACAATATTAGTGGGGTTAAGTTTGTCTAATATGATCAAATAAAACCCTAGGCCACTAGAGCAATAGTTCAGATGACAGCCTGGTTTTCCACTAAAATAGGCAAACAATATTTTCAAATGCATCCTCCCTTGGCTAAAAAATGGTAGCTGCTAAAGACAACCCCTTCCCCCACACAAGATAAGTACGTAGGTATGTGGTTAAAGCTTATTTAGGATACTCATTTGTTGGATCGCAATCTGTTCAACATTTAAGAAATTGACGTGTTGGAGAGTTATTGATTGGGAAAACCATTATATAGAAATCAACTTTCTATCAATAATTTTCGTCATGAAAAAAAACTTTTTCTATTGGGAGAAGGAAATTGTTGTTCACTGAAGGTTCCACTAGCTTTTATCTACTTTGCTTGATTTCCAGATGCAAGCAACGTACAATGAATGTTAGGTTGGTGAATAAGTAACACACATAAACCTGTGGGAACAATTAATACACATGAATTAATGCGTATATATGTTAGCTAGGTAGTAGTTGCGATTCCCTTGACTATTGCTTTTTTTTGTCTCTGCTGTGACTAACTGCTGCTGAATCATCTCAGAGGAATTGTCTGGTAACTATTTCATTCTAATATGTAGACTTACGCTGTTAATCATCATTTTATACAAAGCTTATTTTGGCATTCCTTGTAATTGTAACCCAAAAAATAAAAGGAAGTTCATGTGTGTCTTGGTTCAAGATCTTGCACCGAGCATGGATCGGTGGAGGGTTGACACCAGTCCATGGTGAGGGTTGGTGGCAACCCTAAAATCAAACACCTGGCACGCATGTATGTGTGTGATAGAAAACTGGAGATAAGATAATGCCTCTACTCTGACCGAATAGGGGAGCTTGCCCTCTTACCTAATCAAACACCTGGCATGCATGGCAGAAAACTTTAGATAATGCCTCTCAATATATATTCCTTTTTACATCAATTAATGAATTACAAAGGAATTCAGTTTTTTCTTTCCAGAGTTTAACTATGATCGTCTCAAATGTTTCTATAGTAGGTTTTTTTTTTTCTTTGCATAGTTAGAGTAAATTACTGATAACATAATTGTCTCTGATAAAATGTGATTTGGTTTTGTGATGAAAGAGAAAGGAAGAAAATAGAAATATATTAAAAATTGATTGGTCTAATGGTCACAGGAAAAAAAAAATGATAGAATGTAGCAAGCTATTTAGTGAAATAGGAAAATGTTGAGAAAAGTTAAGTGAAAATTAAGGTGAAAGAAAAAAGGAACAATTGGATTGTATGCATACAATGCGAGTATTTTTCATTCAGAGGAATGACTTATTTATTTTTATTCTTTCAACACTCGAGGTGACCGTATTCAAATTCTATATTAGTGATATCGTATTCAAATTATAGACTGGGATGTAAATGAAGAGAAGACATAAATGATTGATAAATTGAAGATATCATGTGATAAAAATAAATGGAAAACGAAAAATGTGTAACATGTGAGATTAGTATTTCAGCAATGAGATGAACATTCTTCTATTTTACTATTTAGAGATTATAAGAAATACCCTGTTTGATTTTATTGTCATGCAGTAGCAAATTTAATTTTTATCGTATCTATATATCCATAATCATACATGTTATCCACACATACATTACTCACAATGATAACATCTATCTAATATTAATGTATAATATTAATGTGACACGAATTTAATTCATACTTAAATTCATTTTTGAATTTCTAATAATCTTCTCCTTAATGGTAAATTCCTTTTTTATTGATAAACTTTTTTTTTTTTACGAAATCATTTCCGATCACAAGTATCTTAGTAATGACTTTCTTATACTTTTTTTTGTTTTTATACAACAATGGGATGAAATCTATAACAAGAAAACTTATTTTAGAGATTCAATACTAATAAAATATAAGCCTTAGAGATTGAAATTACTTTCCATATAAAAAGATTAGAGATTGAGATTACCTTCCGTATAAAAAAATAACTGTCTATGATATAAAAAGATGTACATAAAGAATGAACTAACTTTAGTTAGTTATATATATACATACCACTACTACATATTTTGAATTTTTTTTTCGTATGACTACATGAATTTATTATTTTTTTCTCTCTATATCTCTTCATCGGTTTGAATTTATTGTTTTTTTTTTCTCTCCGTATCTCTTCATCGATTTCAATTAACAAGAAGGTATTTTATGTATTATTTTTAATAAATTTAAGGAGACTTGAAAGAAATTGAGAATGAGGTCACTCCTTGGTCTTCACAATCATGTTTAAACTAAGTAAAAGGTCTTCTATAGGCTGAAACAAAAAAAAAAATAGACAAGAAGCGGAATTAAATAAAATTAAGAAAAATGCACAAAACCTTCGTACTCACACTATTGAGTCACTATTTTCTTCTCTTTTTATGGTATCCAATAGCCATCATAAAGTTGCTATTTATTGGTCAAATATTAAATTTTCATTTCACCAAAAACAGCTACAAGTCTTTATCACAAATTCACATCAAGCAATAAAATATTCTTCAAAACAAAAAGTTATAAAACAATACTATAGAAAATTTTAATCAAACTAGAAAAGTTATAAAAAAAAATGTAGTGCGAAAAATCAAATCAGGACCATAACTTTGCATTTTTTTTGAACTGATTATTTTTAAATTTTACTTTTAAAAGTTTTAATCGTATACAGGATTTGATTAAAATAATGGATTATTTTAAGTAGCTACTTTAGGAAAAAATGAGATTTTAGTTCGTTATTATTATTATTGGTTAAGTTGGAAGCTTGATTTTTTTCGTCAAACCCAATCCAGTTTCATTTTGCATTAACATTTTTTTCTTTTTATTACAACAATACTGTTAAATTTCATAGCTAATCACTACACATGAATTTTCTTGCTGAAATATAGATCTTCTGCACAGGAATTGAATAATTGAGTCGTCTTATGAGTATGACAAATTGAATTTGGGTGGCTAGGTTTTGTAATTGTATGAATTGGTTGTCTGATGAAATTTTGAGAATGTTGTTTGAATTGAATTGCAAATATGCTAAATTGAGTTCAAGAATGTTGTAGGATTGATATTTGATGTATTCTGATCTTTATAAGTGTTGTTATACTAGATTGGCAGGACTGGAATAGTATGAATATGCAAAATTACATTTTGCAAAATTATGCAAATTCGTTGATCGAGGAATTACGTTCTTGGACGAAATCAAAGTCAAAGAGTAACTGACTTGGTAGTCGCTATGCAAGAATATTTTCATTGGACAACTCCAAAGTTAGAGAACTCACTGACTTGGCAGTAGGTGGGCAAGATAGGTCTCGCTGGTCAACTTTTGGGGGAATCAACCTCTATGAACCCTAATACAACTGAATATATATGATGAAATGGAATCTCTATGTTAGACATGCAATAGAACAAGAATCATTTAATGTGTTTTGATCTTTTGAGCAATTTGAGAATGAATTTTATGTCATTAATGAAATATGTAATTGGTACACAGTATTTTTAGTGTGTGAGAATGCATTTAGAAAATATAAGATTTTGTGAACTTTGTTTGAATTGATATTGTTGTATGTATGTCAAAGTGTAGTGCAATGTGATTCCATGAGTGAGACTATAAAGATTATCATACTTAAGGAGCTAGTGAGGTTAATCTTGTAATTATAATTTGGGTAATTTGGAAGTAAGTGTGATAGGTGCAGAGTCTCGTAAGTCTATTCAATACACCAGTCTTTGAAATTGTGTTGTTAGATGATATAAGAGATGTGGATTGATTTGGAGCTCGTTGGACTAAGTCATATGTGTTGATTTATTATTTAAGTTGTTGGGTTGATAAATGTGGTGATGAATTAGATAGAGCCATAATGTGGGTTAAATTTGATTGTTTGAGTTAGTTTTAATCCAACACTCAAACGAAGTATTTGATGAAATATTTGTTTAAGCCAGGAGAACTGATTTGAATTTGAGATAATAAGTGTGAATTATTTTAGCTATGTTTAAAATTTGATTATTTTTTTCTTAAATGCCTCTTATAAAATATATTAGTTTATCCTTTCTTGTTTTTGTGTTTGTTTAGTTTTAATCTTTTACAATAATTATATGATAATACGTGAGCAGATGAACACATGTAATTGTAGTAGCACATGAGCCGAGAAAAATCGGTGAAAACCTAAAATTAAACTAAGTGACAATGTTATTAATTTTGGAGAATTGTATGAATGGTCTAATTATATAAAAAATTTATAAAGTTTAACGAGATGTTATCATAAAGTCCTGAGATAGATGATAAAACCAAAGATATAATTATCGAAGTAACAGTGAGGATAAAACAAAATATTTTAAATTTGTCAAAGTTTCAGTTATTCATCCTTGGTGCATATAACATATAAGATGATGTTAGTGAATAAAACGTAATATAACGTCATCTTATAGTGAGCAAAACTACTTGGAATTTAGTGAATGCCTATATAATAATATTATCATTTTACTAATTTGTTAATCTAAATAACGTAAAAAATGATGTCGTTTGAAATGAAAATATTTAAAAATGTTATCATGAAATTTTTAAGGAAATTGTTATTAAAAATAAACAATGAACAAGTGAGATTAATATAAAACTATTACTTAAAAAGAATGAGGAAAATCGGAGCATACAACATATCCAATAATGCGAATCCATCCTTATCTTGTTGACAAACTATCTAAATTAAATAGCATTATAGGAATATCTTATTAAAACCACGTACCTTGTTCTGATCTTTTTAGGATCTATCCCTAAAGTAAAATATTGTCTAAGGGTATTCTTGTAAAGAAAAATATACGAAAAAACACATCGTTTTCAAAATCATAAATAAGTGAATTAAAAGTAAAATAAACGCGATATAATTCTATGAAAAATATAAACGGAGAGGATAACTATAAAATATATTGCATAAATTATTCTTTTCTTTATACAAAGTAAAAATATATTAGATTGAATAAAAACGGTATATTTGTTTGTCACATCTTTTATCTTTCATCAAGAAATAAGTATATGTTTTCTGTTAATTTCCTTGCAGAAATAATTTTTTCCATGAAACCAAAGGGCACAAAATTCAGCAGAAAAGGATTTGATCGATCCAACCGAGGAAGAGGAAAAAATATATATAAAATTGAAGAATAGAAAATAGCGCCAAAGCTATCGACGGGGTTTTATTTATTCTGTGCCACACCAAAACCCTCTTTGTTTTACGCTACTGCCACACTCTTTTTGTTTCGGTATTCTTCGTTGCACTTTTATTCGCACCATAACTTTTTATGATTCTGCTTGGTCCTCGAAGTTTTTATTTTTCGCCCTCCGTTTCTGTTTTAGAGCTTCCCTACACTTGATCGAGGACATGGCTGCTGTCACAGAAGTTGGGGTATCCCAATTCCTGCAGGTTTGTTTTTACTCCCTGTCTTTGAATTAGCATTATGTGACGGACCCCTTTTATTTATTAGTTGTTGTTGTTGTTGTTGTCGTTTTTTCTTGGGGAAGGGGTGTTTCATGCTTTGATACTGTTATAGCATGTTTTGATTCAAGGTTTGTAGCTTTGGCATAGGTTGTTTTTATTTGTCAGTTTTTTGTTGATCACTTGGTGCAGCGTGTTAAACTAGCAAATGAAGTGCAGCTATGTTTTATGGGTTTTCCCTTTCCATTTGTTTTTTCCTTCTCCTTTACTGTTGTAGGAACATATTGGGATGGCTTGAAAGTTTGAATGGTTGACCTGGGTTTGTGTTTGTTTTGGTTATATCTTTGTCGTTGACAAGTTGGTGCACTATGTTTAATTTGGAAAATGAAAATGCATCTTTGTTGATGGGTTTTGTGAACTTATTTCAGGGTACTTCGAGGCAGACATTGTTTTTGAAGAAGAAACCTCAGAAACATAGAAGTCACATGCTTTGGGGTACGCTTTGGAATAGGAATTGGGCTTTGGGATCAACTCGAAGAGCTTTGCCTTTAAGTTGTCAGGCTCATGAAAATCCCAGAGCAGTGGTTTCTGGTGGTGTGAACAGTTCTGTAGAAGAGCAACCTGGCTTAGTTGAGAAGCCTGCCTCGGAAGTTGTTCATTTATTCCGAGTCCCGTTTATGCAAAAAAGTGCAGCTACCGAGCTTTTAAAGGATACTCAAGTGAAAATCTCTGATCAGATCGTGGAAATACAAACCGAGCAATGTTATAATGTTGGCCTTAGTTCACAACTTTCGAGTGAAAATTTTTCTGTCCTTAAATGGCTTCTTCAAGAAACATTTGAGCCCGAGAATCTGGGAAATGAGAGCTTTCTTGAGAAGAAGAGGAAGGAGGGGTTGAGTCCAGTTATAGTCGAGGTTGGTCCCAGGTTGTCATTTACCACAGCATGGTCTACTAATGCTGTGGCAATTTGCCATGCTTGTGGATTGACAGAAGTGACACGTTTGGAACGGTCAAGGAGGTACTTGTTGTTCACCACAAGCGAACTGCAAGATCATCAAATAAATGAATTTGCATATATGGTGCATGATAGAATGACTGAATGTGTTTATAGTCAAAAGCTAACATCCTTTGAGACCAGTATTGTTCCTGAGGAGATTCGTTATATACCTGTAATGGAGAGGGGACGGAAGGCATTAGAAGAGATTAATCTAGAGATGGGTTTTGCATTTGATGACCACGATTTAGAATACTACACCAAACTTTTCAGAGAAGACATTAAGCGCAACCCAACAAATGTGGAGTTGTTTGATATTGCGCAATCCAACAGTGAGCATAGCAGGCATTGGTTTTTTACTGGAAAGATTTTCATTGATGGACAACTTATGAACAAGACTCTAATGCAAATTGTGAAAAGTACTCTGCAGGCAAATCCAAATAACTCAGTTATTGGGTTTAAAGATAACTCAAGTGCAATTAGGGGTTTCCCAGTAAAGCAGCTCCGACCAGTTCAGCCTGGCTCATCATGTCCGTTAGAAATTGCAATACATGAGTTAGATATCTTGTTTACAGCTGAAACGCATAATTTTCCATGTGCAGTGGCACCTTATCCTGGGGCAGAGACGGGTGCAGGAGGTCGCATTAGGGATACACATGCTACTGGAAGGGGTTCCTTTGTCCAAGCAGCTACAGCTGGTTACTGTGTTGGGAATCTCAACACTTCAAACTTTTATGCTCCATGGGAAGACCCCTCCTTTACTTATCCATCAAATTTGGCACCACCTTTACAAATTCTAATAGACTCTAGTAATGGTGCATCTGATTATGGGAACAAATTTGGAGAGCCATTGATCCAGGGTTTCTGTAGAACTTTTGGAATGAGACTTCCTAGTGGGGAGAGACGAGAATGGTTGAAGCCAATAATGTTCAGTGCAGGTATTGGACAGATAGACCACCTTCATATAACAAAGGGAGAACCTGACATTGGGATGCTAGTTGTCAAGATTGGAGGCCCAGCTTATCGCATTGGTATGGGAGGTGGGGCGGCCTCTAGCATGGTCAGTGGGCAGAATGATGCAGAGCTTGATTTCAATGCTGTGCAACGTGGGGATGCTGAGATGGCTCAGAAACTATATCGCCTTGTTCGGGCCTGTATTGAGATGGGGGATAAAAACCCAATAATCAGCATTCATGATCAGGGTGCTGGTGGGAATTGCAATGTTGTAAAGGAAATTATATATCCAAAGGGTGCAGAGATAGATGTCCGTGCAATTGTGGTTGGTGATCATACAATGTCTGTTCTAGAAATTTGGGGGGCAGAGTATCAAGAGCAGGATGCAATCTTGGTGAAGCCTGAAAGTCGTGATCTCTTGGAATCAATCTGTAGGAGGGAAAAAGTTTCAATGGCTGTTATTGGAACTATTAGTGGTGACGGACGTGTTGTGTTAGTCGATAGCCTAGCAACCCAACAGTGTATTTCAAATGGACTTCCTCCACCTCCACCCGCAGTTGATCTTGAATTGGAGAAAGTCCTTGGTGACATGCCAAAAAAATCTTTTCACTTTAGTCGGGTGGTCTATGAGCGAGAGCCACTTGATATTGCTCCTGCGATTACAGTGATAGATTCTTTGAAGAGGGTGTTGAGTTTACCATCTGTCTGTTCAAAGCGTTTCTTAACTACAAAAGTTGATAGGTGTGTTACTGGTCTAGTTGCACAACAGCAAACTGTTGGTCCTTTGCAAATTCCACTTGCTGATGTTGCTGTTACAGCTCAAACTTTTACTGATTTGACTGGAGGTGCTTGTGCCATTGGGGAACAACCAATCAAAGGTTTGTTAGACCCCAAAGCAATGGCTAGGTTGGCTGTTGGAGAAGCACTAACAAATCTTGTATGGGCAAAAGTCACTTCCCTTTCTGATGTCAAGGCTAGTGGTAATTGGATGTATGCTGCAAAGCTTGATGGGGAAGGAGCTGACATGTATGATGCTGCCATATCTTTATCTGAAGCAATGATTGAACTTGGCATTGCTATTGATGGAGGGAAAGACAGCCTTTCTATGGCAGCCCGTTCTGATGGAGAAGTTGTCAAGGCTCCTGGAAATCTTGTTATCAGTGTTTATGTTACTTGTCCTGATATAACAAAAACAGTGACTCCAGACTTAAAACTTAGGGATGAAGGTGTTTTGCTTCATATTGATTTGTCAAAAGGTAAGAGGCGGTTAGGTGGATCTGCTCTTGCTCAAGCGTTTGATCAAGTTGGGGATGAGTGTCCTGATCTTGATGACGTTCCTTACCTTAAAAAGGTCTTTGAAGGTGTTCAAGATCTTCTTACCGATGAACTGATATCTGCTGGCCATGATATCAGCGATGGTGGGCTACTTGTTTGTGCCTTAGAGATGGCATTTGCTGGTAATTGCGGATTTAATTTGAACTTGGCATCTCAAGGTAACAGCCTCTTCCAAACACTCTATGCTGAAGAGCTTGGGTTAGTTCTTGAAGTAAGCAAGAAAAATCTGACTTTGGTGATGGAAAAATTGGGCAATGTGGGAGTTTCAGCCGAAGTCATTGGTCAAGTAACAGCCAATCCATCGATAGAAGTTAAGGTTGATGGGGAGATTTTCTTAACAGAAAAAACTACCATCCTTAGGGACATGTGGGAAGAGACTAGTTTTCAGTTGGAGAAGTTCCAAAGACTGGCATCTTGTGTGGATATGGAGAAAGAAGGACTAAAACATCGATATGAACCCTCATGGGATCTGACCTATTCTCCTGTCTTCACTGAGGAGAAGTTTTTGTCTGCAACTGTGAAACCTAAGTTGGCTGTGATTAGAGAAGAGGGGAGCAATGGAGATAGAGAAATGGCTGCAGCTTTTTATGCTGCTGGTTTTGAGCCATGGGATGTTACCATGTCAGACCTTCTCAATAGAAAGATCTCTTTGCAAGAGTTCCGTGGAATTGTGTTTGTTGGTGGATTTAGCTATGCTGATGTGCTTGATTCGGCAAAAGGTTGGTCTGCTTGCATAAGATTCAATGAGCATGTTTTGCAACAATTTCAGGAGTTTTACAAGCGACCAGACACTTTTAGTCTAGGTGTATGCAACGGGTGTCAGCTAATGGCTTTGTTGGGGTGGATACCTGGTCCAGTAATTGGGGGTGTGCATGGTGCTGGTGGCGACCTATCACAACCAAGGTTCATTCATAACGCGTCTGGGCGGTTTGAATGTCGCTTTACAAGCGTTACCATACTGCCCTCACCGGCTTTGATGTTCAAGGGCATGGCAGGTAGCACAATGGGTATATGGGCTGCTCATGGTGAGGGAAAGGCTTATTTTCCAGACGAAGGTGTATTTGACCGAATAGTACATTCTGAGTTAGCTCCTGTCAGATATTGTGATGATGCCGGGAATCCTACTGAGTCCTACCCTTTCAATGTGAATGGCTCTCCTTTAGGGGTAGCAGCTATTTGTTCCCCAGATGGGAGGCATCTCGCCATGATGCCTCATCCAGAGCGATGCTTCTTAATGTGGCAGTTCCCATGGTATCCAAAGCACTGGGATGTGGAGAAGAATGGGCCTAGTCCTTGGTTGCGCATGTTCCAGAATGCAAGAGAGTGGTGTTCTTGATACCACCATATGTTTTTTGTTCTTTTTTCTATAAAGCTCATGTCCTGTTTTTGTTGACGAATTATCCATCTCTTCCTTTTATTTACTCTATTTATCAATAATTACTGGACAGGTCTTGGCAGTTGAAAAATATCAAGATTCTTGATGAAACCTTTTTCAGTGCTAAAAATATTTGTACTTGAACAACTGTTTGTTACCAATATGCACACTGATTATAGGCTGTTGATCTGATGACTACCAATATGCACATTGATTATAGGTGGTTGATTTGATAAAACACTAAACCAGATGCCATGGTTGTGAGGATAGCATAATTTTAAAATTAAATTTGTAAAATAAATGTCTGCAACATAATGTTTATTTTTTATGCAATCATCCCGTATAAGTGAAGTTTAGTTGCCGCTTTAGTTTTCTTATTTATACACTGCTATGATGTTGCTTGGTTGGAATATGTTGGCAGGCAAGGAATAATGGCCAAATATTATTACTGCTTAGTGACTACAGGGAGTAAGTTCATTCAGTCCTTTGTTAAATCCTCCATTTGATCTGGTAATGGAAATAGTCTGAGTTCTATTCCAATGCATTCTGTTTGGAACATTGGTAATAGTGGTTCAATTATTTTTTGAACAAAGACAAATAGCTCAATAGGTGTGTGATGGCTTATCTTCGAATTCCTGAAGAAATCAATATTATTCTGTGAGCAACAGTAGCTTATGTTATTGTTGATGGAAAATGGTCTATGCCTTCTGTCATGGCTCAATAGCATCGTATTGTATTTGAGCAGATTGTTAACACTGTAATTCCTTACTTCCAGACTGAGGATTTTAGAGTATATAAGCATATATATATATATTTGTGTTATAGTTCCTTTGTCAAAAGGACACCTTCCAAAACTTTTCTTCTATGGAGACTAATGCATAACAGCCATTCCTTCTGAAGAAAACTTAAACATTAGAGTTTAGGTGTTGTCATTGCCACTTCTGAGGAAACTTCAGAACATCTTTTCTTCATTGTGAATTATAGCTTCCAAGCTTTGGAGATGGTTTAATAATGATATTTTTTGTTGTGCCAGCTGTGTAAGCACCATGGACAAGCAATAATGTCATACATGGTTTAATAATTTTGGATTAACAGAAATAACATTCTTTTCAGGAATGGGAAACTGGATTGTGCCAAAGTAAAGAATAATATATATGATGCTGTAAATATCTCTGGAAACCAGTGATGAACAGGCTAACACTCCTTTGAGAAAGCACACGAAAATGATGCAGTGATGATCTCAGAGAAGAAGGGAAACTCCAAATGCAGATTCTCGTTCTTGGATATTTGTTATTGCTATTGTAGGACAAATTCTTTTACAGACACTTCCAAATAACCTCATAAAAGGGTTCTTTATTTAGCAAAGAGTCCTATGGAGAAAAACAAGCTTTTCCTTTTTTTTTTCCTTTTCTATCTGCTTTTTGGTTTTAGAAAACAATGAAATTGTAAAATCACTACTTTAAAGTCATCTCCGGTACAAGTATGTTTATTTTATTCTACATGAATTTACCTTATCATATTATTTTAGAAGTATTACTTTTGATGTAAAAATCTCATAAGATAAATAATTTAATAATTTTCTGTTCACGTTTTAATTTTTTCAAACTGAAAAACGTACTTTCATTTTTATGCTTCAGAATCTTATTCAAAATTATAAGTATTAAAATGTATATCACATCAAGTGTCAACTAAGATTCCTTACAAAACCTAGATTTTAAAGTTATATTTTTATTATAATACTTATATGAGAGATATTTCAAAATATTTCAGATTTCCGAAAAAGCTTTGTTGAAGGACAAACTGAAATCTAAAGTATAAATGGATAAATAAAGTTTGTTAAAGTCGAGAATGCGATTGTCAACTTGAATTTTTTTCTTTTATGTCTTAAAAAAGTAGGGATTCATTATCTTATCAACATTACCATTTGTGGACCATTTAAATTTATCTAATATTCATTTAAATGTAATTTTATGGTAATTTAATGATGTGGAAACTAAGGTATCAGTCTCTTATTTAATTAAAATTTAATAGTTTTTTTAACTATAATTTTTTTTTTCCAATTTCTTACAGTCTTTTCAGTTTTTTGTCTTTTATTAAATGAATCATGTCAATATAACTATTTCGTCAAATTCATGATAATAATAATGATATTATTATATATTGATATATAAGATTTATTATTTAACAAGTGATCTTTAGTTGACAACGTATTTTTTATTATTTTTATAATATGTTATTGTTTAAATGTTACTTTTTTTAAAATAAAATCAAATTAACAAAATTTTAAAATTACAAGAAAGACAATTTTTAAAATTTTTTTAAAAACATGTTTTTAAATACTTCTAAATAGTAAAATTTGTTTACCTATCATCATATTTATTATATTTGATCAATATATGGGGTTGAATGTTATTAAATGTGATAAGTGAAGAATAAATGATAATATTAATGATTTAATTAAGATGAAATGTATATGAATGAGATTGTATGATGTTTTGGTTGTGATATAACATGTGGTATGTTGTGAACATATTTGTTTTTAGGAAGAGAATAATTGTTAGATGATGATAATAAATAAATGAGATATGACTAAAAAAATTGATCAAGCTAAACAATTCATATAACAAACAATAACAATATTAGATAAATTATGAATAAAACAATATTGTAAAGAACTAAGTTAAGGAACACAAAAAATGTTGTCCTTAGAGAGAAATTATTCTCACCGCACAAGACAAATAAAATTATACGCGTTCCTCTCCCATAATACATTAACCTCTATTAGATCGACTAAATTAAGCTAAGAATATCTGAATCTCAAAAATCCTAATATTTTAAAAGATAATATATAATAAGACTAAAGCAGTTATATGAGCAGTTGCCTTGGGTATTGCTCTTGCATATAAGTTATATTTATAGGGATAAGAGAGTAAATAATAATAAATCATACTAAAATAAAATAGTAAATAATAATAAATATAATTAAAATAAAATAAATGTAATAAAGTTCAAAAATTGTTCACCTATAAACAACATTTATCCATAAAATTAATAATCTATAAAAGTATGAGTAACAATAAGGTATATATTTTTTAGATTATACTCAATATTTCCAACAATACTATATCGAGATGTTTACCAAATTTGAGATTTTAAAGAAGATAATCTTAACTGTACTTATATTGGACTCAGAGAAAAATATCAGGTGGTGAAAGTAAGACGAGATTATTTTGATCTAGTCTACGGTATAAAAAAGAGCTCTCTTTAGTAGGTTATAAAGATTTACCATGTCATATGAGTGGAGTTCTTATTATGTAGTTTTGTTGTGGTAACAATGTGACAATGTAGTATGACAAGTGTTGATTTCTGAGTCTAATTTTACGCATGAGTCTTCTGAATTAGAGTAAAATAGTTGTGATGTATAATCACAGTAAGTATATATATATATATATATATATATATATATATATATATATATATATATATATATGATATCAATAACTTATGACATGAGAAGTAGCCTGCATGTAAGTGTTAGATACTTAATTTTGATATATAATTAATAAATGAATTAAAATTATGTCTTTTAGTATATATGGATGGGATGTAATTCTAATACGTATATTATTTAAAATATAAATGTATGAAAGTCTGTAAATTTTTAATTTATCATGTTTTGTGTGATTGTGTTATTTATGAATTATGATCATAATGTTACACAAAAACAAATGATGTTGTAGGAAAATAATATCAAAATTAATAGTTGAGAATAGAAAAAATGAATTATATTTTTGTAGTTTTTCTTTTCTTAAAAATGAGTACATATATTTTGATTTCCGGTTAAGGAAACTTTATTTTAATTTTTTTTTAAATGTATATATATATATATATATATATATATATATATATATATATATATATATATATATATATTTTATAATAAAATTTTTTATTTTTTTATTTTTATATTTTTTTTTTATATTTAATTTTTTATTTATTTTCTTTTTA
>Ga0214545_1003114_pt1 | contig 31880 bp, 13 predicted proteins | sample CNSS4metaG_FD_160064 | JGI IMG/M metagenome (GOLD analysis project Ga0214545, IMG submission 160064) | Root nodule microbial communities from cowpea collected in UCLA plant growth center, Los Angeles, California, USA - CNSS4 | ecosystem: Host-associated > Plants > Roots > Nodule | place: USA...
CAATCTAGCCCTAAGACAAAATATTTTTACTCATTAATCACGTTTTCAAAAATAACAATTGTTTAAAACGATTACATATTTACAAAATAACTTCATCTTATTATGAGTTTATCTCTCTGCCGATGAAATAAACTCCATGTACCCCTATACTTTTAAATGTCATATGTTACGTATAAAATATAATGCTGATAATTGGCCAGATTAATAAAACCTTATCATCTAAACTTATCAATATTTTCAAGAATTATGACATTGTTTTTATTAATAGTCGAATTGATTAAACTAAAATATTAAGATGTTGAATCCTACTGTACTTCTTCTCGTACTTTTTTTATGAAATTAAATATAATTTTAAAAAAGAATGAGTGAAGTCTTTTTAATTCAAGAAAAAAAAAAATGAGTACATTTTTTTTAATTTAATTACATTAATTTTTTTTATTTATCAAATATATAGGTGGATGTTTTAGTTATTTACACATTTTTATTAAACGTCTTTTAACATATTCAAAAGAATTAATGTTAATGGGTAAATATTATATTTATTTATTTTTAAATTTTATGATCAAAATATATCAAATTTGAAATATAAATGAATTTCATCAACTTTAGAGACTAAAATATATTTAACTCATTTTTATATTTGAAAAATCTTTAAATTATTAATTATTTTAAATTCAATCTTCTTTGTTTATATATATTGTTGAAAATAATTTAAGTGTGAGTCAAAGTTTTACATTGGATAAAAAATACAAAATTAAATACTATATAAGATAAAATATCCATAACTTCATTGTCTTAATGTTTTGAAATAAAAATGATGTCAAATAATTTATATGTATAAAACTAATGTCATATATTTATATAGAACCATAATCTCTATACGATCAATCCCATCCTATATGAAATATATAAACTCATCTATATATATAACTATTATTTGTATATATCAATTACTTATACTTATACTTGTAACTTTTCTTCAATATTTTTCCTTAAGTAAAAAATACTCATATTTTAAAGTTTTATATTAGTTACGCGTACTCATTTTATAGTGCACAAAAATAAAGTCTTCAAAAATAATTTATTGTATTATTATTTTTACTAATTAAAAACCCTGTTCTCGAAACATATGTAGTTTAGGATAAACTTTAATCCGACACGTGTTGATGTGTAAGACAGCATAATTGTTTGGCAAACGAAGTATATTATAAACATTTTGTTGGAAATATTTTATTATAATTTAAAAAATAAATAATTAAATAAAAATTTTTAATGTTACTTATGTTTTTATAAATCTTTAATTTATGGGTTAATGATTTTTATGGCTAACGGTTATATTTTTATTACTATTTACTCCTTTTGTCTCCTTTTACTACCTATAAATACCACCTAGGTGTATGGGGAAAGACACATCACAACAACAACAACAACAACAGACAACAAACACTGTAGTTTTTTCTTAAAAGTGTTCTTCTTTTCTTCTCTATATTATCTTTAAGACAGTGGTGTTCATAAGGTTCGGAGATCCTTCGCTGCACTCGATCGATCTGACGGGTTGTTGTATCTTGGGAGAGAAACGCATATGATTTGAAACATATATGATTGTGTATTTGTTTAGCCCTGTGTGCAGGAGGGGCTTTTCTCTATAAGGATAGCACTATGCATGCCTCAACCCAAGATATTTCTACTCCTTTCCTTGTTTATTTATTATTTATTATTGTTATTATAATTGTTGATCTCTTATTAATATTCATTGATTTATATAGATGTCTTAGTGTTTTTATTGCCTTAATAATTATTATTATATCATTTGTATATTTTTATTATTATTAGTATTATTTGGGTAATCATTTTCTAACATTCTTAGAGAGAAAAACTTATTATCTTGCTATTTTTATTTTTGATGACTCATCTGTATTCATTTCTAAAATTAAAAATAATATAGAGTTGAAGACTGAAAACACATGTTATAAGTGTTTCTTATGATTATAATTAAGTCAGTTTCAACTAAGCCTAAAATCTTATGTGTATAATTGTTTCTATTTCTATTAGTAATAATAAATGAAATTATGGATAAATGATATTCTTGCTCATTGAATATTTTTTTTTGATAATTTGTTTGAGTAATCATTTGTATATTTTTATTATTATTAGTATTATTTGGGTAACCATTTTCTAACACATTTAACATTGAAAAAGAAAGAAAAATGTAGATTTTGAAAAGACATTGTTAATGATATAATTCCATATATATAGGTTGGAAGGGTTGTGTTCCATTTTAGAATGATTGAAGAGGTGTGTAAGATTTTACAATATGCTTCCTTAGCTGGTCATAATATTGTTCCTTGCAATGGGAGACCACCCTATATGAATCATTCAGCTGTGCTTTTGATAGTCTCATTCCTCATCATCAAGATTTCATAAACTGTCAGAGACCCTATCACCACGTGCACTGTGCACCCCATTTTCTAACCAAACTCTCACTTTATTTTCCATTCCAATCTAATGTTTCTGCACACTTCAACTACGCATTTCTACAATCTCACTGCACCCTAACCATAGGGTTTGCCTCAAAAAGTTAAGACTTACTTTCCCAAGAAGAAAAAGATAAGAGAGCGAAGAACGTGGAAAATGTAGTGGTAAAGTGTGTCTTATACTAATCTAATCTTAATTGATTGTATCAGCAGAAATGAGAGAAAAATATTGATTAGGAAATGAGTTGGTTAAAATATGGGAAAAGCAAAAGTAGTAACAGCGAAGCAGGAAGAGATGGAGTAGAATAGAACAAACTAAACTGAGAAAAGAAATGGACATATCGAAGAAGAAAAGGAAAAGAAAAGAGAGATGAAAAAGGTGATGATGAAGAATAGGAGTGAAAAGGGTGGGAGAAAGTGATTATGGAAAGGGTCAAAAGTTGAAGTGATTGAAAGGCACTCACAATACCACAGTGGGGAGCAGCAGCCAGACCATCAATGGACCACAAAAGATATGCCTTCACCATCTTTATATCTCCCCAGATTCTCTTCACATTTATTTCCCATACAATCTTTAACTTTTCCTTAACCATTCTTCTCTTTCACCACCTCCAATTCTTCTGCTTCCAAATTTAGTTCTTAATTTAATGTTCCCACCTACATTCACTTTTCTTTTTTCACATTTATATATATATATTTCTTAATCCACTTATTGCTTACTCCTTCTCCATCCCCGCACTTTCATACAACCTCAAATTCGACTTCATTCATCAACCGCTTTCCTTAATCCTATGCATACAACATACCAAATCTAGGATGTACAAATAGGATAATTTAAAGAAAACAAAAAATATTATATGTTCCAGTATCTCCAATATACGTGTCATCAAGGAACAGATATTGCTTAAATATATGGATTATTAGAATTTGAATTGCATAAGGTGTGAAGCTTTGAGACCCTTTCCGCGCGTAATTTATTTTTTACTTGCAAACTACTTAAACTTTTATGTTTCTCCAATGAGGAAAAGAAAAGTAATCAAACAGAAGTTGCAGAAGAACCGAATTTACACAAGGGGGATATATGAAAACTTCATTTTACCACACGTGAACAGCGAGAAAAATGATATTAAGGATGCAAGTCGGACGGTCATGTTCAAAATTTAGGTTCAGTCCTACAATAACCAATCAGTTACGTAATTTTATATTCTGCAAACTAATAGTCCATATTTACATATTCTTTATTCATTTAATACTTCATTTACAAAAACTTTACATTAATACGCCAAAGACAATTTTAAATTGGGTTAAGTTCCATAAATATAATAATTTTCAACCCACCGGTTGTGCTGATAAAATTCAAAGTTGATGAACACTTACTTAATAAAATGTCAACTTGTTCTATTATAAATTTTCCAACTTATGCCCGTAGAAGTAACCCCTGGAGAATGGTATGAAGAGAAATGGGGAATTAATCTGGAATGTATCATTATAAACAAAATGTTTCCAGCACGTTTGATGTGCGTATAAGGTTAAAAGATCCACGCGGATTTCATATGCCGGCTGTCTATAGCCCTTTGTACACCTGACCTCATTACACTAGAAAGAACTTATACTTTAGCCATGTATGGGAATATCTGTTTATTCCTTTTTCCAATTCCAATTCCAATTTCATTAGAAACCATTAATGGAAAATTTTACCAAACCAGAAAGGGTGACATTTTCCAGGAAGATTTTTGGCTCAAAAATATGACCCAACAAGCCGAACAAAGTGAACTTAAAACAGCTGAAAAAACAGACTTGTTGATCCATCTCCGAAAGTCCGAAGATCAGCTGGTTTTACCAAAGCCCTGCATAATGGGCAAGTCCGTTCTCTCTCAAACCTGAAAAACAGATGTATCTTTGTTGGTTAAAGAGAACTGATGAAAACGATTATGAAACAAATCAGTACATTTTATCGATTTTTTTAATAAAAGTACTTGGACAGGGAATTAATAATGATAGACAGATAGCCAGCCCACCCTAAAAAATTATCTACTATTACAATCCTTTAGTTCAGTTCTCTTAACTATGTAGTAAGCTTTCAATTTTCCGAACAAGGAATTCAAAACTGACCATTCAGATACACACTCCTCACAGAACATGTGTTTACAGCTCAACAATATGGGAGCCTGCATCTTCTCCTGACATATAGCACACATGTCACCAGCGGCACTCACCTGCATTTAGTTAATCACTGTCAGAAAGGATGAAAAAGATTATTCGACAAAACCCAATATTAGTATACAAAGCTTTTTCCTTAAATGCAGAAAAGATCTCGTTAAAGAGGAATAAATGAAAAACATAAGGTCAATAGCAAACATAATATAGAATAAATGTATGAAGTAAACGCCAATTATCAACATAATATAGATTTTCAACACATGGATCACTCCCCACACTATTATCCAGAAAAAGTAATGTTTTATTTTCTAAAATACAAGCACTACGTGCTAGCAATCCACTAAATAAAATTTATGAATGACATGAGGTCATATTATTCTGGAATGGAGACAATGCAATGCAAGCATATCCATAGTCCATATCTAAGGGATTCATGAGTGGTCATACAATGATAATAGAAAATAGAAGGGGAAAAAGCTAAAAGAATGATAACAATATATAACATAATTTTACATGTTATTTAAATTAAAACATGCAAAGATTAGATATTATGATGTTTTGGTCAGCTTGCTCAGCTGTGACACAATTAAGAATTGAGGTCTAACATATTTCTTCCCTTTAATATCTTTGATGGCCTAGTTTATAACTATTTCCATTTCATATTTTTTAAAGATTGACAAGCTTAGCATCTGCAAGAAACCCTAACCATCAGCATAGAGCTATGTTCTCAAATTTTAGAACATAGTTTGTAAACATTATCACACTTTTCACTATTTGCCAGAGGTTTGGAGTTAGAACACCATGAGGAGTGGAACAGAACCAAGAGCAACAAACAGTTTTAAAATGTGAATATTGCACAGGTTGCCTCATCTGACACATCCAACATGATTGCTGTCTGCACCACTGCATAAAATGAGTACCTCCTGTTCATGGGAGAGATGCAGCCTACTAAGCCAATTTCTCTATCCGGAAATCCTATTGCCTTCCTTTCACAGTCTTCCACACATGGCATGAACAAAACACCATGGCCATCAAGGACACAAATACCATGGAAGAACCATCGCATGGTGCTGTTGTTTGTCATAGCTAATTCAGACTGCTTTTCTAAAAGCAATCACAAAGGAAATTGCAGCCATCACGAAAAAATATTAATTTTGAAATGATAGCTCTCCAAATGAGATTATAATTCTTATTTTTGAAGAAAACATGACACTCCACGTAAAACCTAAACTATACATATACAGGAACCATCTTCAATTCATGTCCAGTTGTAAAAACACTACCTCTGACAACCAGAAGTTATTTCTAGCAATTGCACAACCGTCTTCAGGAAATTCCTATTTCTCATGTAAAAGGATCGCCTACCCCTATTTCTTCCTCGAAAAAATTCTGGATTCCAACTTTCCTCTATATTTTTTAGTTTCTTTCCTCCCCCTTATTCCCTTCCTTTTGTGTCCTTTCTTTCCCTCAATGTCTTGTTTTTTTTATGAATCTGAAATTCAGATTTATTATTTGTAATATCATGTTCTATTTTCACAAACAAATTGTCCTTGACATAAATTATGTTTAACAAATACGTTCACATTCTTAATTCTGAAGTTATATTCTCTGTGGAGTCAGTACTCGGTTCTTTGCATCCAAGCATGGCATACCAAAGTTCTATTTTCTTACTCTCTTTTGTTCAGTTATTAATGTATTTCCTCTTTGTTCCCTTAATTTCATGAATTGCGATACTTTTGGAAGACTTTATTTCTTATAGGTTTCTAATTTATTGTTCTTGATAGACATACATTCTAAGTTTTTTATTTTACATATATATTATGCAGTTTTTAGGGTGTACATAGTCTACAACACCATCCACCATAATAAGATTGCTATTGCCTTAGAAAAATATTAATCAATCACATTTCACAATCGACATTGTATACTCCTTTGCATTAAATTCTTAAATAGTAATGTCACCCGTTCCATGATACATTATTGATGTGCAATAATTTACAATAGCAATAGTAATTATATGTTAAGTAATAAGATAGGAAACAGTTGCCTTAACTTATATTATAATTTATTATATTAACTTAATTACACATTCATGCAACTTATTATGGAAAGAGAGAATAGTTAACGCCATAGAATTATAAAATTAATCTATTTTCTTTTACAAATATGGTTTGTACTTAAAATTTGTTACTATATATCAAATTTAACGCAATTAAAAGCCCGAGACAGAAACTGACATACTCAATTTTAGATATATTGTGTGCATTTACAAATATAAGGCAACAATTACGAAACCAAAAATGGCATTAATATAAATAAATTGCAACAAAGAATTGATAAGTATCCCTTGTAATTGCAAGTATTCAGATTCAGAGTTAATCAGAACATTCCAAAAATTATTTACCTGTTCTGTTGTAGCATAAACCCCGTAATGAACTTCCTTTTTCGATAATGCTTTTAAGGCAGAAACAAAGCATTGGACCTAATAAATACATAGAAGGTTGAATAAAATGGAACATTTTAGGTTCATGCACAAATATTATTAAACATATCACTATAGCGTAAATGCCAATTTTAAAGAATGAAAACATACCTTCTCAACTACTGATGTTAGCTTGAAAGTTAAATACAATCCTGTGGTCAGTGAGGAAAACAGACTTCCATAATCTTTGTTCAAGAAAAATCGGTACCAAACTGGTGTTGGCAACAAGGCACGATACAGCAGAAGAGTGTACTCAATCAGAGTTAACATTTGACCCTAGAAATAAGTTAAATGCATTCAGAAGATTGCAGGAGAAAACTATACTTCAAAAATGCTAAAATGCTTGATAAAAAGCAAGGAGCTACTCAAACCTGCCGACGAAAGTTATGGCCTCTTCCATTTTTGTAGTAAATGAGCAATAAACACTTCAAAGCCATTGCTGCTTGCCGCACCAATGTATCTAAAAAGACAAATGTACATTGTGACCATCAATTCCAACCAACCAAGAGACAAGATTTGTTACAAACAGAATTAAAATTATTACATGCCTGGGAAAACACCAATATCAAGGGATAGCCAAGACACCAACAAACAATTAACAAGGACACCCCAAAAGTCTTATTGATATAGCATCAAAGAGATTTGCAAAGATACTAATTATTGGTGTTGTGAAATATTTCGTAATGCAAATTGGCAGGTACCATTTTTCCTCCGAAATAGCATTCAATGAAAGAAAACCAGTCAAGTATTATGCAAACAGCCAAATTTGAGAGAGAGAAAATAATAGGACATAGCAAATACTTCAAATGGAAAAATACTTCAAGAACATGAATCTTGGCTCACGATTAAAAAAATAAGAACATGTTTAATATTGTAAGTAACTCATTAAGGTTTCACCAAGGTCGGCTGCATGGCACACTGATGCAAAATATGTAACTTAAAAATTCTCAGATATGCATCAAATCCATCTATAATACTGACAGTAACACAATGATAGTCTTCACAATTCATGTAACAATATCAATTCAAATGAAAGGAGTGGGGAGAGGAGGGGCTACATGTTTTCATGCTCAGATCAAGACTAGACGCAAAGCTAAAACTTGTTTTAGCTTTTAAAATAAACTGTTATCGCAAAGTTGTGTAAGTGAGAATGTAAGACACATTTGTATATAAGCACTTATTTCAACAAGCTCGTCTAAAGGTACGATTGTGTAAAGATTTTAGTTAAACACATTCGCTGTATCACATGAGAGCTTATTCACAAACACTAAATTCAATAAGCTTAATTTGATAACCTTCACCAAGAAAGCTTGTTGAAATAAGCTAAATGGAGCTTATAGAAGGATTTTAAGCTAGTTTTCTAAGCTTAATTACTTTAGATGTGATGAAATAAGCTCAGAGAATCTGAATAAAAGCTCTTCCACAACACCCGTTAAAGAGGCCTGAAATGAGTGGGTATAGGGAGATCAAAATTGGCCTCACTATGTCATATTGGATTAACACCACCACCACCCCGTCCTTCCCAAGGAATGTACTGATATCATCAAGCAATGACTGTACATAAGCACAAAAAGGGCCAAAGTCGAAAAACGAGAAAAGAACGGTCAACATTTTTTGTTGATAAAAGTTTAGGGTGCTGAAGGCTCTCCCCATTCTAAGGCAAAGGAGAAGTGCAAAACAACCAACATCAACAAAGATTCTCAATAAGATTATAGATCACCCACCAACAAGAGACCTTAATATTCAAACTCAATTCATGCGGTTTCCAAGAAAAAGGTTGACCAGGTAGGCAACCCCCATTGGCAACAAACAGTTAAAATTTATCTTCAAACCAGTTTCATTCAATTTTGACCCAGAGCCACTGATTAAATGCAAAGAACCCTTTTATTGTACTTCCGTCCTTCCACAATCAAGATATATTTCAAAATAGAAATGAGTTATGAAGTATGGAACAAAGAGAAAAGGAAGTCTTCAATTCCATCATTATTAATCAAGTAAATAATCCTACTGTTGTGTTAAAACTTCTGAGTTTGTTACACATTAATCAAGCATAAACAATCAAAACAAAGTGCTTAGATTTTTTACCAAACACGTGCTATTAATACACATTTCATGTCTCTGTCCAATAGAGAAATAAAAATATCTAGCATAAATAAAACATAAAAACAATGTAACAACGGCACGTAAATAGAACTAAAACGTACCGTTAACCAAAATGATGAATATTGTATGCCAGAAAGGTGGAGTTGTCTTTGGTGGAAGCATGGCCAGTGGGTATAAAAGATCATCATTTCGATACCACCAGTAAATGCATATAACATGCAGCATAAAGGCAAAAGAGATACCAAGAAGAACAGAGACTTTCCGATCTCCCTGCGAAAATGAACATGAATTGAGACTCCTAATTTTATTTTCCTCTGGAGACGAGAGGATGGGATTTTACACATAAATATTTCATTTGGGAATGGAAATCTAAAAGAAATTACAAAAATCTGGGTATATCACCTTCAGGGCAGTCTGCTTCTTAACAATTTCATTTGACTTGAACATCACAGCTGATATACAAATTGTGACAAAGAAACCTGCATGATCCCATAAATGAATAGATCATAGTTATGTCAAAAGAGCCAACTCAAAAGTAGAATACCCGAATAAACTGAAACTGTATGTGAGAAGCAGTTTACTGCCACCCAATACAGTAGAACCAATAAACTAAATATAAATAACAGAAAACAAACCACAATTCTTCTTTCCCCAATTAGAAGAGGTAAGAGATTGCAAAGGAGAAGATAAGAATCAATCATGGACTCATGGTCACAGGGAAAATAAAAAAGCAAGCAGCAGTGTTCTTCAACAATAAAGATTTGATATAATCAACTAAGAACCATTAAAGAAACAAGAGGAATCAACATAATCTCGAATTAACTTTACAAATTCCTCTTTACATCTCTAATGATTACGAAATTCCAATTTCCTTGCAAAGGAGAGGCACCTCCGTCTAATATAACAGTAAACGAAACAAAGGTACAAGCACATTCCTACATGATCCTCAGCAATTGTTTCAGGTAACCTTTTCTTTCACTCTACCTCTATCCTAGGCTAGTACACGGCGTGCTGAAACCCAAACAGCAGCCCACGCTAGCTTTATCCTAGTTTGAACAGTAAACATTTATCAAGAAATAAGCACCAAAAATTAATATAAACCAAATCCGTATCAGGTATATTAGTTGATACTATTTTCGCAGCTTTTGTCCCTTAAAAGAGCAAGCAACATTTCTCTGACCAACCATTATTCCACCAAGCATATCACGAGAAAACCAAGACAGGCCTCCAAATACAAGGCGCAGAAAAAGCCAAGATATGTTAAAGCACAACTATCAATATCAAGAGCACATTGCAAAAGAGCATACCCCAAACAAATCATATCATAGTCACGCCAACAAGTCAAGCATATACAATCTCTCTAATATCTGAGCAAGATAACTAACTTCACCCACATCCTCAAACTCTAGCACATACAACAAATCAGAAATAATATAATTCAATGGCTTGATCACGTAGTTAGCATTTAAACAAAAAACCAACTTGAGAGACCAAACTAAACACCAGAAAGAAGCAGTACCTTGCAAATGCTGGCGGATGAAAACAATCAACAGCAAGAGGGAGAACGGAAGAATCTGTTCAATCCACTTAGCAACCTGCTGAATATCATACCTCTGGTAGGTAGAGGAAGACGAAGAAGAATCCCTACCGCCACCAATACCATCATCCAAAGACACCAACGGCACCCTCTCCTCAGCCATTCGCCGGCGAGCTTCCGACGACAGCATCCCGCTCCTCCCAACTACCGCCGCCTCCTCACATCCAGGTTCCCCAGCGCGGCTCCGCGACGACGACGGCGACGAACCGCTCTCTTGCTCGCCGGCCCCAATGATGCGTATCGCAACCTCCTCAGCGCCGCCGCAAGCATTATCGCCAGAGTCAGAGGCCGAAGCAGAAGCAGCAGATTCAGCCGGCGCCTGAAACCGCGGGCGCGTCCGGGGAATGATAATCACAGGCTCTGCGGAATCCTCGCGCGTGCAGTAATCCATCACGAGAGAGAGCGGAGAACGGAACGGGAAACTCATCCCGAACCACGTGACAGCGCCCCCACCGCCGGCATCGCTTCCAGAAGACGACGACAACGAGGACGAAGACGAAGACGACGGCGACGACTCCATCTCTCCGAAACCCTAACCTCACCTACCTTATATTCCTTATTCCGTACGGTACTCTCCTATCAGAATTCACAACAGCATTCGTTTTGCGTTGCGAAGAGTTTCTTGATTAGACTATCGGGCGCGAGCAAAGAGATGAAGTTTGACGAAGGAAGAAAAGCAAGATACGTAGAAGAAGATTAAAGTGAAGATGAACATGGCGAGAGAGGGTTTAATGCGAACGCGGATCGTGCGATGCGATGCGATGGAGATGCATAGCGCAAGCAGAAGAGGGAGAGAGGAGAAAAGTCAAGGTCACGAAGCTGAAACCTTCTCTTTCGATTAATTTTGTTTGTGACTGTGTCGGAGCGTGTGTGAGAGGTTGACATCGATGAACCAATGATGATAAATGAACCAACGCGTTTCATTGGATAGATATTATTATTGTTATACTTTTCTTTCCTTCCACCTTCCCTTCCAACGGATCCCGTCACCTCTTTTTCTTTTTCTTTTTTTCTCTTTTTTTTCCTCCTTTTATCGTTATTAACTTCTTACTCCGCTAAATTTTTGGTAATGATTCTCTTGCTAATTATATTTAAACGTTTTTTCAATTCCACCATTTTTTACAAATTATTATCTCTAAAATTTTGACTACAAAGGTAGAATCTTATCTGTGTACATGACACTAAAAATTATAAATATAGAGGATTGGTCGGGAATTTATTTGTTACTTCCAAAATTTGGAGACATTCCGGTTAAGTTAATACAATTACTTTTTTTTCTCGTTTTTTTCTTTTCAAAAATGCACCATTTCCATTGTTTTTACCTTTTTCATCAAAAAAAATCGAAATATTACAATTTAAGTGCCAAAAATATTAATTCCGGATCTTCATTAAGAAAACCCACATTCGTATTTAAATATGTATAGTCTTAAAATCGCTTTAGAACTTCAAAAGTTCCAATAAATGCTTTTTTGTATGACCAATCCTATTTATGTTTATTTATTGAGTGTGATGGATCAAGAATTTGAAACTATTCGACTTTAATCAGACACACACCACGATCCGTACATCCTTAAACATGAAAAACATATAATTGACTAATCCACCACTCTTTAATCTGAAGTCTAACAGACATTAACGCTAACTAGAACCATTCATAATCAAAGACACTTAGTACAGTTTTTTTGTTTGCTAAGTCTTAATTTAGATATGATTAGTCTGCACCACGCTTACGCGAAACGTAAGAAAAGCGAGACCCGCAATCACCGCACGAAGCTAAACCAAAATAAAAACACATGGGTAAAAAGCAAGCATTATTTTCTCTGACAGCACAGATAGAAAAGAATCTTCCTAGTATCTGTGTGGTTTTTTTTATTAAGATTTAGCGGTTGAAAGTTACATGGTGTCAGAGAGAGGAGAAAAGAATATTTTTGAAGCTCAGAAGTATATAACATGAATGAAATGGAACATCTTCGCATTAGACTAACCAACGTAAGATACATTGTGCAAACATGACAAGTATCTGATATCTGTTTTTCAGTTTTCAGCTTTCGGCAACACAACAACTCCACTTGTCTTTCAGCTTTCGTAACTCTCTCAAAGCTTCAATTGGAGACTTGCACCCTACTTTCTCCTGCAGAGATTTTTGCATTATTTGTCATAGTTTGGAACAGAGAAATGAAAATGTGGCATGGGACAAACCTGAATCTGAGGTAGGTGAACCCTCATAAATGGGTTGGTCTCCATTTCTTCCTCAATGGTGGAGGGAGTTGTAGGTTGGCCAGCTTGGTTCTGATTCTTGGCCCATGTTAATTTCTGCTGTATCTTCAAATTATCTGGTTCAATTGTCGTAGCAAATTGCAAGTTCTTCACTGCGTACTATAAACACAACCAATTCCAACCCTTATTATGTAGTAAACCTAACCAGGAGTTGTTTACAATAATTAACACAACCCACTTCTTTAAATATAAGGACATTGTACAACTTACATTGAATATCTAAATAGTTTTAACTTTGTACCAAAATTTGGTACAAATGATTCTCTCATATATTGCAAAACTCTCGATCAATATCTACATAATTAATTTGGTAGAAATGAACCTCTAATACTTCCATATTTTCCATATTTATTTGTAGTGAAAAATAGATTGTGTTGGATGTTAAGGTAGAAATCAATTCACATGTTTTTTTTCCTCATATATTTTTTGAATTCCTATTGTTCCTTTATTTATCATTTTATTATTAATTAGTGTATAATTTAAAATTAAAAATGACAAAAATATCAATGTCCTACAAATAACAAGTGCCAATAAAATCTGATAACAAGTAAATACTTCAAATGAGTGTTTAAAAATAATAGATAACAGATAATTCAAGTAAATACTTCAAATGGGTATTTAAAAATAATAGATAAGAGATAATTTAAAACTCATTTAAAATTCGTTTATAAATAAATTGGGCAGTTGATAATGAGTAAAAAATTAAAATTAAAATTATATTTATATTTATTAGATTAAATTTACTTAAAATTAAATTAATATTATATTAATATCATGATTTTTTTAAATCTTCAGATATTTTTTAATATTCTTTTAAATTTTCGTGTCGAACACGACATATTCTCATCCCTAAGTAAAATTAAAATGTTAGAATTTTTTACAAACACATGACCTGAGTTAATTATAATATTGAATTCATATTTTTAATACCATTTCATTTTATCATAATTATGACACGTTTATTAATATGGGAATAATATTAATGTTTCTAATGTTAATTTTTTTATTAATATTATTATAATAAAACTGATATAGTATAAAGAAAACCTTTAGGATATAGATTGTCATGCTTAAATTAGTTTTTATTTTTTCAAGAATTAATTAATTAATTCTTGAAAAGAAAAAAAAAACTAACCCTTAACCAGAAATCAAAGTCTTCCGGAAATTTCTGGTCTGAACTTCATCCCTAGTGTCTTGTATAAATTAATTTGAGTTTATAGAAAAGCTTATTTTACTTTTTTTTTCTCTATTGCAAATCAGTATGGAAAAAAGCATCCCAAAGTGGAAACATGAGCCTTAACTTTCAAAAAAAAGTCCACAAATATGGCGTGGGTCCAAAATGATCATTGAGAATAGTCAGCAGCAATAACTTCTACAACCAAAATATGATCACATGTAAATCATAAAGAAAATCATGCAAGATGCTACGAGAGTTCTAGAACACAGGATTTTAGTACTATGTTACGTTACCTCGTGTCCACAGTAAACTCGGGTTTGCCTCGGTAACGAACCTAATGTGACACAGAGTGACTCATACATCTCTTCTGCAGTTCCTTTAAAAAATTTCCCACAACCAGCAATAAACTGCACAAAAACCAATAAGAAAATAAATCAAGATTTAAAATTTTTGTATCTTTTTTTCCAATAACTATTATCTTTTGGAAATGTTCCATAAAATGAGAAAGCTAAGACTGATTAGTGAGTGATCTTACCAGTGTATCTCCGGTAAAAACAGCCGGTTGCTCCTCCTCTTTGCCGGTGACATAATAGCTTATGTGACCTTTGGTGTGGCTGAGCAGGTCACCAAACGGTTAATGTGTACTCAAAAATTGAATTAACAAATAAACGACAAAATTAGAGTCCTAATATTTGAGAAATGCTACCATGGTGTGTGAAGACACAATATACTAATATCAGCCCCGAGGGACACTCTATCACCATTTTCAACCTTATCGGTGCAACCCTTGACGTTATCTATCGAACCACCATAGACTCTAATTCCAGGCACCAAATTCTTTATCTTTTCATTTCCACCAGCATGCTCCCTGCAACAATGAAACAAAATTTACAAGCAGATCGATGATCATCTCAAGACTCAAAACTGAAATACATAGCAGGCATTGAAGAAAATGCAGAAAAAGTACTGAGATTCATGACCAAACAAAATAAAAGTATGGTAAAGAAGAGTAGAAATTAGTTAGCACCCATGATGATGCGTGGTGAGAACGAGCTTGAGATTGACCCCATGCGAATCGGCAGCTTCTAGAACCTTCTCGGGCTCTATAGGGTCCACCACAGCACCTTCTTTCGTGCACTCGTCAAAGATTCTACACAAGTGCAAAACCAAATAGTTATAACAAGAAACAGTGAAGCATGAAGAACTAGAACTTTATGTAGAATTGCATCATATATAGACTTACAAGAAGGAATTGTTGTCTTGCAGAGAAGGAACGTGATAGATTTTCATGGTTTGGTTTGTGTTTGTGTGAAATTACTTTAGTTTTAGGAGAAACGATATCAAGATTCACTACACAAACAGGGTAGCTTCTGGTTCTTTTTTGAGTTAGTTTGAGTTCAATGCGAAACTGAGCTATGTGGAAAAACAAGACGCAAGGAACATACTTCGTGGTTACGATGGTTGGTCATAAACTGCCACGTGTCTCTGACGTGTCGAAACAATAAGCAACGTGAAAGTAGAATTTTTTCACATCTGGTCTTTGTTTTAAATTTTTTCATCTTAATACTTAATGCTTAATAAAATGGTTGTTGATAATATAAAATGATTTTTGTTCAATAAGATTAAATTAATTACATTTCTTTTCAGAAAACGAAACATTCAAATAGATATTGAAACGTAAAGTTAAGTTTTAACAAATCAAAAATACGTTTTGAGATTTAATTTTTCTTTTTTTATGAAATATAGATCATTATAGAGAAAAATCCCTTCTATATTATATATAATACTTTTTCTATTTTAACGGTAAGTGTTTTTTTTAAATTAAAAGAATTATTTTATCATTTTTATTCTTTAAATAATTATTAATTTAAATTCAATTTTTTTAACTTTGTTTTTAAGTAATTTTTTTTTTAAATTAAAATAATTATTTTATCATTTTATTCTTTTAAATAATTATTCATTTAAATTTAAACATTTTTATAGTTACATTAATTATTTATAATAATAAAAATATTTTAATAAAATATTATTTTTGTTATATATTTTTCTGAAATTTAATATCTTTTAATTAATACAAAAATATACATTTGACCGTGCCTTGAGCCGCAAGTATGAAAGTGTCTACAGGAAAAGTAATAACGGGTTCTCTTCTCTGATATTGTGAAATTTATAAGAAGGTTCCCCAGAGTGTGGATATCCTATTTATGAATGGACTGGAATCCTTGAAAGAGTGATGACAAGAAGTAGAAATGCTAATAATAATTATTATTATTATTATCTATAATATTAAAAGTTCATAAAAATATAAATAATAGTAGAATAATATCCTCAAAATTATTAAATATTTTTAAAAATATATCTCCAAAATATTTAAAATTTAAGAATATATATAATATATATTATATAGATAGAAATTAAATTAAATATATTTTTATTTTTTATAAAGTATAATATTTAATGTTAATAAATAATTAAATATAATATATAACAAAAATTTTATTGAGATTTTCTTTATCATCTTTTAAATTTTTCATATATTTTATTCATTTCTATTTTTTTTTCTAAATAAAAAATTAAGAAATTAGATACAAATTCATTTTTTTTCTACTCTCATTTCTTATATGTTATCTTTTATTTTTTAAGATGAAAAATGTAACTTTCTTCTATCTTTTGATAGTGAAATATTAGTTTAATAGTTATTATTTTTTCATCTCGTAAATTTTTTGTATATTAATATTTTTATGAATATGAAAGTAAAAGTTACGTGTTATATTTATAATAACCATTTTTTAGTTCTGACATGATTATCATATTTTTTTTCTTATAGTAATTACGTCTCTCAATTTTTTTTTTAATTTTGATAAATTACTTTTAGTCTTAAACTTTTTTAAATAGGTATATTGATAAAAATCAAATAATAGATTTATTTTTTGTAAGTGATAAAAGGAAAAGATATCTATGAAGATTAAAGATTCCAAATACATATGATAATTTGCTTATTGGATTCTACAATTTCGAGATGGACATTGGGATTTGAACGAAAATTGTGAAAGCAACATTTGTATACTAGAATATCTTTTAGTTTGAGAATATGAATGGCCATTACTTTTTTGGTGAACTTTGTTTCTCATGGTCTTTTGTGTAATATAATAAACCCTAACTTTTTATATGATAATGCTCCTACAATTGAGTTTATTGAGTAGGTAAATGTCTACATTTTATCTTTGATGTCTAGTGAAAAACAAACTTATTTAAGTTTACACACTCCTTGTTAACCTGATGAAGACCAAGAAATTCAGGGTGAGTGATTTACTCCAAAGTTTCTCAATGATATTAAATGCTCAGGGGTTTCCAATCATATGATTAATTTCAAAGTTTGTGCACCTATCATGCTTTTAAGAAACATTGACCAAGTAAATGGTCTTTATAAAGGTACAATGTTGCAGGTCAATGATTTAGGAAAAAATATTATTTATGCTACAATAATAATAGGCAAAAATATTGGTGATAAAATATTCATACCAAGAATGAACTTGACTCCTTTTGATTCAAGCATGTTTTTCAAGTTTCAAAGAACACAGTTTTCAATATGTTTATACTTTGTGATGGCAATAAACAAAAGCTAAAAGGCTAAAGACAAATTCTCTCTAACATTATACTTTATCTTCCTCGTCCCATATTCACATATGGACGACTATATATAGCGGTTTCTAGAGTAAAAACAAACAATGATTGAAAATACTAATTATTGATATAAATGGAAATATAACCACTATAACTACATATGTGGTTTACAAAGAAGTATTTGAAAATATTTAATAAGAGGTATACAAATTAATCTTAGACTGTTGCAATTCTTTGTCCAAAATTGTATTCTTTTGTTTTATGAATCCCATTTTAAATGTAACAAAGTTTTATGTGTTCTATATGTGCAGATGATTATGAACTTTTCTATAATAAAATTCAAAATTGAGTTGTATATGGATGTTTATAACATGTATATGTATAAATGTGCCGATGATTATGAATTTCTCTGGAATAAAATTCAAAATAGAGTTGTATATGAGTTTATAATGTGTACATGTATAGATTTAAAAATTCAACCTTCATATTGGACAAAATAATAATTACTATTATTAGTGTTGTCATGATTATGATATTTGAGTCTGTTGAATAGAACATGAACATTGTTAAATTAATATCTCTTATTTTTAAATCATATTTATTAACATTATTTAAACCGTAGTATCTATTTTTAACTTTTTAATTTATTTCTAATTGTTATGAAAAATAAAATTCAGTGGTCTTAAAAATAATCCCGCGTATAAAAAGATCAGAATATTTCATTAAAAATATAAAAAGGTTAATTGATTGATTTTTGTTTTAAATTAAAATTCCATTATCTTTGAACGAAATTAACAATTCATTAGTCTTACATATTTATCTTCAGGCAATTTCTTCCTGGACTTCTATAATTTTATTTTTGCATTCTAATATTTTTCTCATTTTCATTTTGATTTTTAATCGTATAATTCGAAAGTTAAAAGTTATTCTTGAATTATGCTTGATTATATAATCTGAAAATTAATTTTAATTTTTAGATTGTATAATTTAAAAATAATAAATAAATTTTGAATTATATAAAAGGTTTTCGAACTGCATAAACCAAATATAAAAAATAATTTTAAAATTGTAACAAAATGAAAAAGGAATTCATGAGGGTAATAGAAGAAACTCTCTTACCTTTGAACACCCCCATAAAACTCAGTATGCACCGTTCTGCGAATTTTGCGGGAGGTATAGTAAAAAAGAGGAAGATTGTTTACATTGGGCCGATAGGATCCGGTCCATAAACGAAAATCGAAATTACTTATGTGGCATCTTGCAATTTCAAGCGTTGACAGGAGTAGGTTTTCGCTTCTCCGTGCACAGCCAGAACCCACCGCGTCGCGGAGAGAGACGTCGCAATGGGGAGGAGTAAGCATCTCCATTCTCTGTTATCTATTCTACGCTCTCTCGTTCGATTCCTCTTCGTTGCTTCGTTTTTGTTTCACACCATTATAGTTCATTCGTAGTTGCGTAAGCTTTTCGAAATTTTTATGTTCCCTTTTGTTCTTGTTCATCTTTAGGATTCATTAGATTTTGAGGACAGCTAGATTGAAACATGCTTTGAATAAAGATACATTGCATCTTTGTATACAAGCTGACAATAATGTTTGTAGCCGTTTTAGCTGTTTTGTTTATGGAAGCTTCATTGTTGCCTCTGGTTTGTGTTTGGTAGATATTATGACGGGCAATACGTTTAATATTCGCGTCGGTGAAATTTATGTTATGTACAGTTCTGTTCGCCATTTAGTTTATCTAACAAAAGAAAAAATGGGTTTGAGTTATTTTTTAATTGTTTAAAAAGTGTCATAATTTTGAAGTTGTTGCTACTCGAATACATCTCCTCTGATCATATATTCCATTTTTATAATCAAATGTAGGCAAGTTGATTAATTGTTTTCTTTGAATTTAAACGCATACATTTTGTTATTTGTAAATTCATTGGCTGCGGTTGTCCTTTGTATTTTTGTTCATGGTCATCCCCTTGTTTGAATGTTACATAGTTCTACATGAAGAGTTACGCTATTGATATATGCCTGCTGTTACTCATGGTTTATGCTTCAAGAACATGTCAGTTTTTCTTTTTTTCCTTTACATTGTTTACATTTTCTACCGGAAAGGCCACTATCAAGTCACATGTACAGGGCTTAGTCTTGCAGTGGCATATTGTTTTTCAATTCTCTCATTAGTTATGACTTAAGCAGTTGTTTGTTCTGAGATCTTTATAGTATTGATATCAGTTTAGGAGACTATTCTGTGTTTTAATGTTGTTCCCTGTTCACCTACAGTCCATGTGTCATTGATGACTGGTAATATATACTGTAAATTTTTAGAATGATATTTGAATGAAATTGGTATTATATACTGTCATATTCATGGCATGATGGTGTGTGTTTTAGGGCCTGCAAGGTGTTATAGGCAGATAAAAAACAAACCATACCCCAAATCACGCTTCTGTCGTGGTGTTCCTGATCCTAAGATCAGAATTTACGATGTTGGTATGAAGAAGAAAGGTGTTGATGAATTTCCCTTCTGCGTCCATTTGGTTAGCTGGGAAAAGGAAAATGTTTCAAGTGAAGCATTGGAAGCTGCTAGAATTGCATGCAACAAATATATGGCAAAGTTTGCAGGCAAGGATGCTTTCCACTTGAGAGTCAGAGTACACCCATTCCATGTTCTTAGGATCAACAAAATGCTTTCATGTGCTGGAGCTGATAGGCTTCAGACTGGAATGCGAGGTGCATTTGGAAAGCCACAGGGTACATGTGCTAGAGTGGCAATTGGCCAGGTCCTTCTTTCAGTCCGCTGTAAGGACAGTAACAGTCATCATGCACAGGAGGCCCTTCGTCGTGCTAAGTTCAAGTTCCCTGGTCGTCAAAAGATCATTGTTAGCAGGAAGTGGTATGTATTTAATATTAATTCTTTTGACAGCAAGCTTTCACATCTGAACACGAATACTTCTAGATTAGTTAATGTCATTTTTTTTTACTTGAGTAGAGTTTCTGCTACAATACCTTCGATTTAAAAAGAATATATTTATGTTTTCTGAAACAAATCCTTATATCTTTTATCCATTGTCATCCTGTGACTGGGTTGAAATTACTGCCTGTTCTTAAGATGGTTTTGATTTTGATTGGAGTTTATTTAGTCCTTTGACATTAGGATATCTTTTATGCATTTGATTTGACTGTTGTTTTAACTGCTTGTTTAGGGGTTTCACCAAGTTTAGCCGTTCTGATTATCTCAAGTACAAGTCAGAGAACAGGATTGTGCCTGATGGTGTGAATGCTAAGGTAACGAAAAGCCGCATTTGGATGTACTAATCGAACATATTGAAATTTTACTGTTCATGCTCGAGGACCTTTATTTTTTTACCTAATTCACACTTGGATATGGATTTGTTTGAAGAACATTTTTGATTATGCATTCAGTGGGTCTATTTTTAGCTTATCTAATTTACAAATTTCTTCATGCTGTCTTGCAGCTTCTTGGGTGCCATGGACCACTGGCAAATCGTCAACCTGGAAGAGCTTTTCTGACTAGTGCTACTGCTTAAATGGCTGTTACTTGGCAAAAGTGGGCTTTGGCTAATAGTTGTGTTCGACTCAATTCAAGTTTCTCATTTATTGTACCCGTAGTATTAAACTATATTGAGTTTATCTCATCTTTTACAAACCATCATGAATGGAATGAGTGGTATTTTTTGTTCGGATTTCCTTGCCTTGATGATTTGTTTGATGGTAGCATAATGAAAAAAGTTATGATTGATCAGATAACTTACCATTCTATCTCCAGTGAAAACAACTGGTTGCTCACCCTGTTATACTAACATGATAATGTGTATAGTGAGAAAAAACATGGTTTAACCACATCATTACTCGACAAGCAATACTATAAATTTTACAAGACGTTGAGGGTTGTGCCTCAGTTGTAATTTACAACAATAATTCAATGCCTGCATTGGTTTTGCCATCACGTAAACAGTTCTATGAAACTATAATTAGGTCGGAGTAATTTGTGATGTAGCTTTAGAGTTGAAACAAAATGAATTATAGATGAGTCGGATTGCTGCAGAACGTCGTTCCTCCAACCTCGGTGCAATAATTCGTTTAAATGAAATGATTTCGTTCATATCTTTAATATCCCGGAATGCAAAAGTAGAGTGGATGAGAGACTTTAGCTCGATAGAATAAGTAAGCAGGCGCACAATCCTCTGCAATCTACGATGTGGATATTGCATTAGATAAAGTCACACGAATTTAATGAAAAAGTAGGGAGTAAATGTAGATATTTTCTTTTGGTTTACCATTTACTTATAAATCATGTTGTGTGTCGTGTTAAAAATCCCATCTAAAAATAATTTTAAATTCACAATCTAAAATTCTTTAGGTGCATAAAAGAAGAGTTGTGTACCAGAATGGATGGGAATTCATGGTGCGTGCAGACTCATCTGAATTGGTTCTTAGATGGTTTAATAGTTTAAACGAAAGGGGATTGCTGACTTCCTCCGCACGTTTCATCCACCTCCATTCACGACCATTATTTTCATTGTAATGGGTCGGGTCGGGTTGCGCAGTTAGGTAGTATAGTTGGACCCGACAGAAAGTGGTGTTGTGTTGTGAATTCCACAGTTGACAGCACTGCGTTTGCACTTGTGAGTCGTTTATTTGAAAATCGGAAATGCAGATGTCAAGGGCGTCTTCGCAAAAAATCACCCAATTCCAAGCTTTAATCCGCGGCACGATCAACCAGCGCCACCCTATCCGCCGCCCCTCCTTCTCCGATGCGGCCGCGTTCCGCTCTCCTTCGCCGATTTTCCACCCACAACAACGCCTGGGCAATAGCACGTTCCGATTCTTCTCCTCGAATTTCGACAAAGGCTTGGCGCAGAAGGTGTTTGATAAACCCGCGGCCGCAGTGAGCTCGGCCTTCTCGCGGTACCGCGAGGCAATTGGGTTGCAAATCGAGGCATTTTGCAAGAGGAACTACCTCTTTCTGTTGGGCGCTAGTGGAGTTATCCTTTGCGGTATTCTTTGGAGGATCCTCTTCGGAGTCGCTAACCTTTTCGTTGGAATCTCCGAAGGCTTGGCTAAGTATGGCTTCCTTGCCCTTTCATCTGCTATCGTTGCTTTTACTGTAAGTTCTTTCGCCAGCTTGTTTCACATGTTCTAGGCTACGTCAATTATTATGATTGTTCAATACAAACTCTTCCATTAAGATATAAGTAACAACTGGGCTATGTTTGGATGAAAGTTAGGAAAGTACAATGCACATTTCCACATTCCATTGCACAAAATGAAAAATGAAGAATAATGCTTTGAGAGTAAAATTACTTTTCAGCTCTCCCAGTGAAATCCAAACATATACTAATTTGCATTATGTTAACGTATGCTCGTTTGAGATTGGAAATGCTGGTGGTGGATCATATTGTGATTCATGTATAATGAATGGTACATGGAATGGGACATTATCTAATTGTTTTATTCGCGTTGGTTGTCTTTCAGGGCTTGTATATCCGCTCGAGGTTCACAATCAACCCGGATAAAGTTTACAGAATGGCAATGACGAGACTTAACACGTCTGCCGGGATTCTTGAAGTTATGGGTGCCCCTCTTTCTGGAACTGATTTGAGAGCCTATGTCATGTCAGGGGGTGGTCTCACCTTAAAGAAGTTCAAGCCGAGTATTAGGAGCAAACGGTGTTTTCTCATTTTCCCCATTACAGGGTCTGAGAAAAAGGGACTGGTCAACGTTGAAGTCAAGAAAAAGAATGGCCAGGTAAATAAATTGTATATTAGGAAATCATTTCACAGAATTTGTTAGTCTTCTGTTTACATTTATTTGCTTCCATCATCCGTCTGAACATTGTAGTTTTGCTTCCAAAGCTAGTAATATTGTTGAGTTAGGTACATTTCGTTGTTCCCTTCCCATGTCTTGAGAATTGTTAGTTATATGATTCAAGACCGTTTCTTGAAAAAATTCTTATCTGGTTATTAGTATTTCCGTCTCCATCTGTGTTGTATGATAAATATATTTTCAATAACCACATCAGGTTTTATTCAATGCATCAATATTGATGATAAACATTCGAGCCCAAACAAAAAGTAAACATACAAATATCTTGCATTGACCATGTACCTAGAATCCCAGCTTCAAAAGTTTTTTAAATTGTTTTTACTCTTTCTCATATTGTAATGTGTCGCCTGCAAATGAGGTGTTCTTTTATTAATGTCGAAACAGGAAGATACTCATATGCATTTGAGATCTTTATATTGCAAAACTTAGCTTGACATATGATAATGTGCAATCTATGCTACTTTTTGGCTCATTTGGTTGGAGGCTTGGCGCATAATGCTCGTGTTTGAAGCCTGTGGTTCCTTGGCATTGCAACTAATTTTATTTAAAGCTATTACCTAACTGATATGATGGGGGATTGGGATGCTTTGCTCCGTTGGGGTGTGTGTGTACAGCAACCACCAACGGTGTCTTTTCCCATTAGTAGGGTTGGCTACATACTTTGTTTTTTGTTTTCCTTTTCAGCTAAGGAGGATTGCTTATACTTTAAATTCCATGTAATTTAGTTGGCTGTCTATGTAATTTCTTTTGTATACAAAAGAAAAAAAGCCTCGCACTAAGATGATTGGTTGGCTGGCAACTTGCTACACCACGTAAGAGCATAACAAAGGAATAACAGAACAGTTTGCTGTGCAAGGATGCTACGGGTATCTATCAGTTCTCTAATACTTCAATTGGGATGGATTCATGAATAGAGGAATGGTTTTGTTCTTAGTGAGAAAATAAAATGCTTTATGCCTGAATCTTGCATTAGTGGAAGAATAGTCGAGAGGAGAGGAGTCTGCTGTTCTTCAAACCACCCAAGGCTGAAAAGTAATAATACACTGACATATGCATGCCCAAAAAATTGAAGCGGCTCATATTTACAACCCAAGATGATCTACATCGGGATCTATAGATATATCTAAGAAGTGAGAACAGAACCTTAATGAGAGGTAAAGCTTTTGAGGGAATAATGGAGGATGCAACTGCTAGTAGATTCCCATTTTGTAATTAAATTCAAAAGGGTTGAAATGTGAAGAATGATGTCTTGTTTCTGTCGATTGGTTGATTCGTTTTGAAATATATCTCATTTCTCCTACCACGAAAGTATCACTGCTGATGCCAAGCTGCCAACGTTTCTGCTGATTTATGCTTGCTGTTGTTATAGCATATTAACTTCAACATCTACTATTTTGTGGTTATTAAATCTTACTTTTGGTTGAGTGATCAGAATGGATGAAAATGTGTTTAATTCTATTATAAAACGGTTACTCAATTGAAAATGCAGTCTTTGAAGCTGAATGCATGACATAGATATTCCCCATGAAGTTATTTATGTGACAATATCATGGTTTCGTTTCCAGCAATATCCCCCAAGTTACTTTAGAGCAGGCGTAGGTAGTTGATACAATATCTGGTCTTCGGTGTATGTTCCTAATTTCTCTTGTGTTTCTGCAGTAGGACATTATGCCTGGCCTAAGAATGTTAATTAGAATCAATAACCTTAATTATCTGCTCTGTTTATTTAGAGAAAATTAGCATGGGCTGGTAATGACTGCACTCATAATTTATGATCCATGATGCATGATGATTTCCTTCGGGCTTGTAGTCCTACAATTTCATTTTTGAATATGATTACGATATATAATTTTTTATTTTAGTGCTTACTTTCAATTCAAATAGAAGAACTTATTTATATCAAGTAGATTTTAGCTTTAGAATTTTTTTCAAATTACTTTTTTTTTATTACGATAGTAGTTTTCTTTGAAGTGACACTTGTGATTATTAAAAACCAGAGAAAATACATACTAATTTTTAAAAGTTGAGAGGCTGCATAACATTTTGAAGTAGTCAACTTTGGCTCCCCCTCCAACTGGGCTATAGCTTGTAGCTTCTAGCTTCATCCCGTTAGGTAGTTGCTTATGGTTGTGTCCATCCATTATCTATGTACCTCCAACAAATAGAAATTTTTTGTGCTTGACAAAGCCATTATCTTTTTTTGTCACCCCTTTATTTATTGTGGTGTAATTATTAGCAAGAATTATTCTCGAGAAAAATAAACGTAATATGTGAAGAGATATTTGTTGCTTCAGGGTATGCTTACTTTGCCTTTCCCATTCTGTTTATACGCAGTATGATATGAAGCTTCTGGCCGTTGATGTACCCATGGCTTCTGGTCCAGACCAGCGGTTGTATCTAATTGGTGATGAAAACGAGTACAAGGTTGGTGGGGGACTAATATCCGAGCTTAGAGACCCTGTAGTGAAGGCAATGGCGGCAACCAAGGAATTTGATGCTCTTGATGAGATTGAGGAAGAGGAAGATGCTGAAAGAGAACGCCTGGAGGATGAAAGAAAGCAGCGTGAAGAAATTGAAAAGCTTGAAAAGAGTGGCACCTAGTAATAGGCTTTCCAGATGTTTTTCTTCTGATGATGTTATTTACAACACATTTTGTTTTGTATGAGTTCGAGTTTTCCGTAGATTTAGAAACCCTTGTACCAGAAATGGCCAAGTTTATCTGAACCAAAGTTGAGAAAATAAAGCTGACAGGGATCAACGTGCACTGGAATGGACTCAAATGTATAATCCTTGTCCACGATATGGTTACTATCTGCCATGGTTGGATGTCATTTCAGAGACCTTAGTGTTGAACACCTGTCCCCTACCCCTTGAAAGTTGTTTCTAGTATTCTTCTCCGACTTTCCAAGGATTCTCAGTGTGACAGGTGCCTCTCAACAACTTACAGTGAGTGCTGAAACTCTAAGATAAGACTAATAGCTGCTCTCATCTGACCACTTTGGTTGCAGAGTTAAAACTGTAGCTCACATAAAAGAACACCGGTCAATTTACAGTGAAACGTTAAAAATGTAGGTTGCATTTACAAACTGGAAAGCAATAAAATAGTACGGCAACGAAAATTTTAAAATTTTAAAAAGTTTACTGTTAAACTGTACAGAACAAAAGCGAAGAGAAAGAAATAAAAAAGTTTAATTACTTGGATGTTAATGATTTTGGTAGCAATGTGTCAATTTGGTACTCGTAAAAAAAAATGTCAATTGTATATTCATTTTTGAAAAATTGTTTCAATTAGGTCCTTTAAAGAAAAAAGTTATATGTCATTCTTTAGTTTTTTTAATTTTTTTTTTTGCAAATTTTTTGGTTGTTTGTCAAGTTCCTGTTGTGACATGTGGCAATGTCACTGTTGTGACAAGTGTGACAAATATCATTGTACTCATTTCAATTTAGTACTCATATATACCTAATTGTTTCAATTTAGTCATTACTTTTGTGACTTTGGTTCAATTTTGTTCCATTTTTTTTAATAATTGAAGTAAATTTTTTAATCTACTTTTTCATAAGATTAAAAGTAATTAAGTATAAATATTTTGACAATATTAAGCACTGATATTTACATTAAAATTTAGTGGTAAAAAATGTTATACTAATAGAACAATATAGTTATCCATTTTTTTTTTTCAAAATAGAGCAATATTGTCTCTTTCCAATTCGGGACCAAATCTATTATTTGTATAAATGTTATACTAATATTCTTTTTTAATAAAAATGACTTTTTAGCATATTACGTTATTGTATGTTATTAACCAATATCTTGTCAATGTATTCTTTGACCACTAAATTTTAATATAAATGTAAGTACTTAATTTTGTAAAAATATTTATTCTAAATTAGTTTTAATCTTATAAAAAAATAATTAAAAAATATACTTCAATTATTAAAAAAAAAATTGGGATAAAATTGAACCAAAGACACAAAAGTGAGGACTAAATTGGAACAATGAGGTATATATGAATACTAGATTGAAATAAGTACAATGACATTTAACACACGTGACATTATTTTGCCATGTAGCACTGATATTGTCATGTGTCACAACAGGAACTTGATGGCAACAAGAAATTTTGCAAAAAAAAAAATAAAAAAAGTAAAAAAAATTCAAAAAAATTAAAACAAATTAGAGAGACACACATGGCGTGCCGACGTTAATTATTTTTTTTTTCTGAAAAAGACCTAGTTGAAACAATTTTTCAAAAGTGGAGAAGCAATTAACATTTTTTTTTCACGGATACCAAATTGAGATATTTCTACCAAAGTGGGTACTATCAATAATTAAACCAAAGAAAAATAATTTTTCTTTCGAGTTTTCCGATCACTTATAATGTTTTTTTTTGTCTGTATTTTGTTTGCTTTGATAAAAGAAATAGCTAGAGTTTTTTTTTATTATATGTGAGTCTTGTAGTTTCACGGGAGCTTTAACCGTGCTTAGACAAAGTAAAAGAATTTTTCTTCTAAAATAGATATCCATTGTGATATTAAATATATTAGTCTCCCTGTTTATATATATATATATATATATATATATATATATATATATATATATATATATATATATATATATATATATCTCGATATCTACACGTATAATAATTGTTAGTATTCGTTTTACATCTGATACCGTTATGACATTTTGAGATCCACAAAAAAATTATAATGACTAAAAAGTATAATTCCTTCGGAAGCAAATAATATAGTGTAATTTTTTTATGACATCATCTAAAAATAATATAAATGATGATCTTTTATTGAATGACAATACAAAAAAAAAAGTTGATTGTTTATGTTTATTAAAACTTTATACTTGTTTTCATACCCATTGATGTTTTCGAAATTAAAGACCAAATTACTTTCTTTTTCTATGTATATAATTCTGAATAAAGAGAATTAATAGTACATAGCAAGTTATGGTTTAGTAGGAAACTATAAGTTAGAGAAGACATAAATATCTAAAATGCAATGTTGAGCTTTAAATGTCAATGTTGAGCACAGAAAAAGAAGACCAAAAAATGTGAATAGATGTGAAATAAAAGGAATGGTTAGCAAGAGCTTCAGAAGCACATGAATGTTCATTGAATGACAGTTTTGTTAGCTAGGAATTGAAGAATTTAAGAAAGGGTTTGTGCAGTGTGTGTGATTGGTGAAATATTCCGTGCATTTATTTACACCGCCACCATGTCTGAAATAGAAGTGAAAAATGGACTACTCAAGTTGCTTTTGATATTAATGAGGCACTTATGTTAGTTGTCTATAGCTATGTGTGAATGTGATTTCATGCTCTTTAACTATGTGTCTACCCTCATATCTTAGTATTAAGCATTGGCATGGCAATGCTCAACAACAGATAATCAGGGACTTATTAGATAAATTAAACAAGTTATAGAAAAGTGTTCAATTAATTTTCTCAGTTGTACACGACTCGTGTCTTGTCATGAGAAACTTTTTGGATGCCGTCCTTTTAAATAGTCTTTTCAACAAATTTGTTATTATTGGTTAAATTTATAGAAATTACAAATTTTAACGAAACTTTCATGTTATTAAATAAACCTCACACTGTTTTATAACTTTCAATATATTAGTAAGTTAAAATGCATGGTAAGCACATTTTTGTAATGGAATAAGAAAAATATTTCATTACGGATGTTTTATTCGTTAAAAGAGTACTAATGTGAATTTCACCTTACTCGGACAATTTAGCTATGATCCACATGCGACATATTAAAGAACAATCTACAAAATAAAAAAGTTCATATAAAAAAATTCATTGGACTAAAATGCTCTCGAAAATCGCATGAGCCAACCTGAGTCATTTTATCAAGTTAATAACCTTATTTAAAAATGAAAGTAGAAAACAAACATATTTACTTTTAAAAGCTTTTATACGCATAAAAAGTACATGCTCGATCTAAATCTAAACCTAGGTTAGAATAGGTTAAAATTGGACCATGTCAAGTTAGTAACGTTAGTCAAGTAAGATTGAAAGATCAAATTCAGGTTAGGACAAGTTGGTCATGACTTAGAATAGATTGAGTTGTCATGGCTCTAGTTGTGTAGAATTTAGTTGGACTAAGGTTAATATAAGTTAGGTCGGGTCAAGTCTAGATTAAATGAAGCCTATTTTTAGTCAAATCATGTTAGGTTAAGATGAGCCTGATTCATGTTGAGTCAAGTAGGGTTGGATACACATTAGGTTAGATTATATTGGAACCTAAGTTAGGTTGAGTCAAGGGAGCCAAAGTCAAGTTGAGTTGGGCCAAGTTAGCATGTGTAGGGTTGAGTTGTGACTAGGTTCAAGTCAAGCCAAGTTAGATCGGGTTTAGGTCTTGTCAAATTGAGTTGAATCCATGTAACATGTAATACCCCTCTTTTGCCCCCTTCCAAAACAGAAGCACACTCTTCTTCCTCATTCTCCCACACTCCTCTGCAACTCAAAACTCTCTCCCACTCCCTCTCTCTGTGCTGCCATCTCACAATTTCATTTCTCCCACTCAGATTTTGGAAGAACCAACCAACAGGAACCCCAGCAGCTTCCTCCCTCAGCTTCCATTCTACTAGGTAGGTTTCACCTTTAAATTGGGTTCAATTCCAGTTAGAATTCACTAGTTAATCTCTGAATTTTGAGTCTGATCATGTAATTCTTCATTCTCTATGTCATGGTGATGGGTTCTCCTAGGCTAAACTGGAAATTCTGTTGTCTTGCAATCTGCTTGATTCCACCAACTAAATTCTTGGCAAAAAGGTAAGGGAAGCTAACTCTTTAGCTCATTTTGATGTGGATTGTGTTTGTGAACGTTTTAATTACATGATTGTCCGTTGAAATGGTGTTGGATGTTGCTGGTGTGTGGTTCTGGGCGGGGAATAACTTTGGGCGAGTTTGCATGTGAAGAACAGGGAGGATTTCCTGATAGTTTCGCTTAGGCGAGTTGCTCTCGCCTGAGCGAGAATATCAGAAGAGCACCCCTGTCACTGCACGAAATCTCGCCTAGGCGAGTTGGAGTCGCCTGAGCGAGACAACCTCTCGCTTAGGCGAGCCAGCTTCGCCTGAGCGAGAATTCGTCCAGAACTTCTCTTTGCCACTGTAAGGGCTCTCGCCCAGGCGAGGGTAGCTCGCCTAAGCGAGATAACCTCTCTAGCTTAGGCGAGACCCTCTAGCCTAAGCGAGATCCCCTGCAGAAGACTGTTTTTCCCACTGTTTTGTTTCCTTGACGCTTGATTGGTTGCTTTCAGATGATGAGGGTTGATAATTGTATGAGATCTTTATGTATGTTAAACTATATGCAAATATTGGGTGTGAGTGTGATGTGAATGGAGTATGTTATAGTTAGGATTTCAAGGGAAATCCTAAAGTATGTGGTTTAGTGAATGTAAGGGCATGAGGACTCAGATTGGTGATATCCTGACGCTTCCAGTAACCATTAAGACTCAAATAGAGTGTGATGGATTACGTCGGGGGAAGTAGCAGGAGGTCCTGGTCTATGATTCCGATCCATCATAGAGGTGATGGGATTTACCTTGAGAGTGGTTGGGTGAATACCCCTTGTGCCTAAGACTCTGCAGAGTTTAGGAGCCACTTCAAGTGCAAGTCACCAAGAGCTCCAATGCCACTTACATAATCCGGATATCGAGTCTAGAATGAGGTGTGATGTTATGGTCAGGATTAATTGGATTGATTTTAATTGATTGTGTAACAAAAGTATATTTTCTGTGGTAGAATAAAAATACCAATTGCATGATTTACTCCGTGTCCAGTTAGCTTACCCTTTTAGTTTCTTTTGTGTTCTGTGTGTCTTCTATTTTCTTTTGCAATGATCGCCTTTAATGAATGGCGTGAGCAGATAAAAGTGCAGGTGAAGGTACACTTTTCCCGGAACGACGTTGAGCGAGTTCCAAGACGTTTCCCAGCTGTTGTAGCCACCTGTTTCTCTAGTGAATGTTTAGGATGTTTTGTAACCTTTAGTGATGTGGGCTGTGCATGTTGATCAGTGTATGCATTTATTTTGGATGACTGTATTAGATTATGTTGGCCTATGTTATCATCTGCTTCTGAACTATTAAAATTTGAATGTTTTGTTTAATAGTTTAAAAACTATGAAAA
>Ga0214545_1003115_pt1 | contig 31876 bp, 18 predicted proteins | sample CNSS4metaG_FD_160064 | JGI IMG/M metagenome (GOLD analysis project Ga0214545, IMG submission 160064) | Root nodule microbial communities from cowpea collected in UCLA plant growth center, Los Angeles, California, USA - CNSS4 | ecosystem: Host-associated > Plants > Roots > Nodule | place: USA...
TATATATATATATATATATCAGAAACAAATAACAACATTCAACCAACAACATTTATCAGTCTCAACCAAGAATATTTGTCAGCATTTAAAATAAGATGCAATGATACAAATATGAACACTTACTTGGTTGTGTAAATGACAAGAACTTTGGAAGAAGGAACAATGAGAGGTTGGAACAGGGACCACCGAGAAGTTGCATTGAGAGCTTCGAATAGGGACCACAGGCACAATTGCTGAGAGCTTGGAACAAGGATCACAGGCACATGCAGTTAGAAGAGGGAACACACGATACAAGGACCATGATCAGCGAAAAAACGTTTAGAGCAAAACGTTACTATGGAGAACACACGACGCGTAACGAAATAAATTTGGAGGTGTAGGGAACTATTAGGAACAAAAGAAGTTTGAAGGTGCATTCTTTCGTTAAAAACAAAAGGCATAGTAACTTTTTTTAATTACCTCCAACAACCAAAATAGGTGAGTTTATTATGGTTATAAATTCTGACATTTGGGATACCGAAGAAAGTTTTAGGGAGAAGTCTCCTTAAACCATTCTTCATCAACTTGGGCTTATTCCTTAGTACGTGATGCTTCATTATTCATTTATAAAAGGCTAAAATACTCCCTTGGTCAATGTTTTCGCTCGAAAATCTCAAATAGGTCCATAGATTTTTTTTAATCTCAATTTGGTCCATAATTCTGCAAAATTGATTCAATTATGCCCAAATCATTAACAACGTTAAGTTGAGTAATGATTTTTTGTATAATACTGTATACGTTTCAATGGATGGCTGATGTGGATTTAATTTTTAATGTGAACAGTACAAGGTGGAATTAATTTTTGAATTAAGCAGACATGTTTTTCAAGGTCGTCGTTTTGTTTATTCATTTCATAATTATAACGTCGTTTTGGGATGATTTTAAAACTAGGGATTAAGAGAAATAAGGATTGCGACAAGGGATTGGGATTGCGAGGTGGAGGAACGCAAGGCGGAGGAAGGCGCTGCCATTTTTCAAGGTTGATTGCAATCTCCTGGCTTTATCGTGACTTCATTGTTGAGCGAAGGTCATCTACATTGAAGGTTAGAAGTTGGATTTGGGAATTTTTTTTGTTATTTTCGTTGATTGGGGTTTAGGGTTTTTTCGACTTTGGTTTTTTATTTGCTTTGTTTTCATGGATGGAAGTGTGGGAGTGTTGTCTGATTGGGGTTTAAGCAATTTCATTTTCCATTTTGTGCATGGGTTTGTGGTACTCCAGAAGACATTGGAGGAGCAGGTTCTTCCAGTCAACCATTCAAGTGAGGATGAGGTTGGAGGAGTAGGATCTGGTGATGAATTTTCAGATATTGAGTGGCACTCAAATGAATTCTTTACTGCAACCGACAGTGATGAGGAAGACAATGATAAAGAGAGTTATGGAAGCTTTCCAACCTTCTCAATGCCAAAAAGTATGGAGCAATACAAATGGGAAGTTGGTACTTATTTCACAGAGAAAAAGGAATTTACAAATGCTATTTGAACATATGCATTGGCAAATGGAAAGAATTTAAGATTTGATCGAAATGACAGGAGTAGAGTAACTGTCAACTATTTCGGTGCCGAAGGAAAGTGCAATTGGTATGCTTACTGTGCATATATGTCTGCAGTGAAGTCTTGGCAACTTAGGAAAATAATTGATGAGCACAGTTGCAATAGAGACTTTAATGTGAAGTTAATGAATGCAAAATGGATATCCCGCATATGAAGGTCATGGATATCCGTGACAAGGTATCTAGGAAGTGGAATGTCTGTATATCTAGAAATATGGCTTTCAGATCAAAAGCTATTGCAAGAGATGCTGTTGATGGTTTATTCACAGAGCAATATAGAAGAATATACGATTATGCACATGAGCTTTTGAGAGGAAATTTGGGTTCTACAATGAAGGTTAAAGTGGAAAACATTGATGGTGAAGTCATATTTAGTAGGTTTTATGCATGCCTAAAGGGATGCAAAGATAGTTTTGCCGCGTGTAGACCTATTATTGGAGTGGATGGCTGCTTTTTGAAGGGCAAGTATGGTGGAGAGTTATTGACAGCAGTTGGAAGAGATGGCAATGACCAAATTTTGCCAATAGCATATGCGGTTGTAGAAGTGGAGAACAAGGACTCATGGAGATGGTTCATGGAGCTTCTAATAAATGATTTGGGTGGGGATACAGTCGGTGCATCATGCACCTTTATATCAGATCAGCAGAAGGTGAAATTATTATAATATTATACTATAATGCTACTTTATGTCACTGTATGTTGATCACTAAAGTTTCTGTACTTCACAGGGTCTGCTTCAAGCTATCCAAGAACTTCTTCCTGGACTGGATTAGAGATATTGTGTCCGACATCTCTATGCCAATTTTCGCAAGCAATTTCCAGGAAAAAACTTCAAGCGTCTCATGTGGATGGCTGCATATTCCACATATCCACAAGGTTGGGAGAAAGAAATGCTGAAAATTAAGGAGCTGAATGAGGACACATTCAAATACTTAATTGCGATTCCCCCAAGGTAAGTCAAATATTCAAAGTTAGTTACTTGATTTTAGTATTTAATGACTTAATTTTTTGTATACTGTTATGTTAGGTTCTGGTCAAGATCACGGTTCACTATAAGACCTCAATGTGACACTGTGGTCAACAACATGTGTGAGTCATTCAATAGTGTGCTACTTCAAACTCGGACCAAGCCCATCATAAGCATGTTAGAGGATATTCGAGTGTACATCATGAAGAAATGGGCCAGCAACAGAAAGAAAATTGTAGCTTATAAGGGGTTAATCATGCAAAAAATGTTGGATAAACTTAAACACGAATCAAAATTAGTGAGGCATTGGTTACCAAGGTACATTGACACTTTGATCCTTTTTTTCTCCTTTTCAGTTTGTCCCCTGTCATTACAAAATATTTGTATTTTTTATTGTAATTAGGTGGGCAGGAGATAAGTTGTTTGAAGTCCGCCACACCTCAGCACTTGGAGAATAATTTGTGGTAAACATTGATAAAAGGGAGTGCACGTGCAGGAAATGGAGTGTCAGTGGAATTCCATGCTGTCACGCCCTAAGTGCAATCAAGTTTTTGAACATTAATGCAGAAGATTTCATTCTAGATTGCTTTAAAAAGTGTACTTATGAACAAACATATGCATCGATTGTTTACCCTATCAATGGTGAATAAGTGTGGGAAGTAACTTTTTATCCAGATGTCATGCCTCCAAAAAAATGGATCTTGCCTGGAAGACCTAAGAAGAAGAGAAGATTGGAGCCATGGGACTTAAAGAAAGATGATACTCAAATGTCTAATGGAGGGTTTCGTAAGAGGTGTAGTGTATGCAGGCAACTTGGACACAATAGGAACTATTGTCCTATTCGACCATAGCAGACTAAATCACAACCTGCACCACACTGGCCCAATAGTTGGTCCATCACAACCTGGCCCAACTGGTGCTTCATCACAATCTGCACCACCACAATCTGGGCCAGCAGCAGTTGCTCCACCGCAATGTGCTTCATCACAATCTGCTTCATCACAATCTGGGCCAGCAACAGTTGCTCCACCACAATCTGCTTCATCATATTCTGCTCCATCACAATCTGGGCCAGTACTTGCTCCTCCACAATCTGCTCCACGAAGCCAACAAACAGCAGGGCCACCAAATACGCGCCCAACAGGTGCAGTCCAACCAATGAGGACCAAGCTAAAAGCTAGAAGGGGACGTGTTTGGAAGTCATGAATTTGAAGGGGACGTGTTTGGAAGACATGTTTTAAAAGTGTTGATCCCATTTTGATTTTCTGCATCTGTTGTAATGATCAAACCAATGCCATTATTCTGTGCTGTTATTTTGTTCATTTTATGCATGTGCTGTAATGGTGAAACGAATTGATATTTTGTGGTTTTTTTTGGCTTTGTTATGAGCATGGGTCTGTCATGTAACTCTGCAGTACATTTGTGATCAACATCTATATAACAGTTTGGATATTATGTTATCAAATTGGGTCTGATATAGCAATTTCTTTATTCAGTTATGATATGGTATATGAGGCCAAAAGTTTGGGTCTGTTATATCAACACCAAAATGATATGCTTAAATCAAACTTTTTCATTCAATACACAATCAAAATTTTACAATGCATTATGGATTTTTCATCAACAACGAAAATAAGATTACATTCAATACACAAACAAAACAAACCTCCCAAAATAACACCCTTATCCTATTTTCCAAAATCATGACAGATTTTTCTAAACTAAGAATTTTCATCCTTTACCCGTACATTTCTTCCATATTCAGCACACTAACATCCCTTTCTTCATTCTTCGTGACTGGACCAACAATTTCTTCATTTTCCTCTCCACTGAACCAACTAAAGTAATTGCAGCCAACCCATTGTTCAGAACCCCTCTGTCCAAAAAACATACATACACTCGTCAAAGATCTCCTGCTTAACTTAAACGAAAAAAAATCAAAGTTCCATGGATCTTACCTTATACTTAGGACATCCCCAGAATTGTTTTCCCCTATTTTTAGGGGTTCTAGCAGTTCTCAAGACAACTTTCTCACCACAATAGCAAACAGGCATTGAACCCAACCTCTTTGACCCACCTCCATGACAAGAATCACTTCGATTTTGCACCCCCAACCCATTGCAAGAGCACGTCGACCATGAATGAGAAGAAACCATAAACAAACTATTCTCTTCTCTCCTTTCAGTTCCTGCCACCTAAAATGCTAGGGCAAACTACTAAATGTTACTAAATAGGAGAACATCACGTCATTTGCACTGCTTCTCACAATTAATTGACAGCAAAGCATGTACAAAACTCCAGGTCATCAGCAGTAAACGCCGTTTATGAAGAAATAACGGAATGGGCATAATTGAATCAATTTTGCAGAATTGTGGACCAAATTGAGATTAAAAAAAAATCTATGGACCTATTTGAGATTTTCGAGCGAAAACATGGACCAAGGGAGTATTTTAGCCTTTATAAAAAGGGTTCTGAGGTGATCTACGTTTTGGTTGATGTTGATGATATTTGTATTAGAAGGAGTTATCAATCTCATACAACATATTATTGCCTAGCTTCATGCCACTTTTTCTCTAAAACAACTTGCTCGGTTAGATTATTTTCTTAGTCTTGAGTTCAAGTAGTTATCTGATAAGTCCATTCTTATGACTCAGACCAAGTACATTCGAGATCTTCTTCATAAAACTCACATGGCTAAGCTCATGCTATATCTTCTCCTCTGGTCTTTAACTATAAATTGTCCAAACATGGTGCTGATGTTTTTTCCAGATCCTACACTGTACAAATCTATTGTTGGTGCTTTATAGTACGCTGAGTAGACCAGAAATCAGTTTTCTTGTTAATAGAGTGCCAATTTATGGCCAATCCTATTTATTCTCATTGTGCAGTAGTTAAGCGCATCTTAAGGTATCTTAAAGAGAGTTTGGTCTTCATTTTTAACGTGCTTTGGCTGCATCAACATGTATCTTAAACAACTTTTTGTGATGCTAATTTGGCGTTTGACATTGATGATAAACACTCTATTTGGTTCAACCATTTTCTTTGGCCCTAATCTAGTCTCCTGATGGTTTAGAAAACAAGTTATTGCACGTTGCATCTCTGAAGCTGAATATAAAAGCCTTGCTCCTGATGCTTAAAAACACAATATTACTCTGTAAACAAGTTGGGTTTTGCACACTTAAGATTTTAATTGTATAGACATTTATCTCGATTGTCATTGTATGTGTTGTGAACACTTCTGGAAGACAATTTTTCAAAAGTATTCCAAAACAAGCTTTGTGAAATCTCTGAAATAAGATTACTTAAACCTCATTTAAGTATAACATTACTCAACTATACCAACAGAAGAACATGCATGTTGCTTCGTAGTCTCCACTCATTTCTTTGGCTATAACTATAAAAATTTCTTGAAATATCGATTCTGGGCAATTTTCTAATCATCAAACGTGCTCATGAATCCACCAAGAAAGCCAGCTCCATTACAGCTTCCACACAATATGTCTCTTTTTCCCCTGCCAGAAACATTCATAGGATACGAATTAGATTGCAGCCAAACCAAAGAGAAACTTCAATCAAATGAGTATAATACAACTCCCAAACCCTACTCATATTTGAAGTTCAATTCAAGGAATGGAGTTCAAAATCACACAAATGATATAAATAGTGGTAACAAGTCATGCTTAGTCTATGAACAATTACAGCTCAACCATTGAACTGCAGAGAACCACGTGAAATCCTTGCATTCTGATCACCAACTTTTCCACATCCAGAAATAAGGTGGCTTAAAGAAACAAACTAAACATTCATGACGATATTTAAAAAGGGTAAATCATGACGGCATTGTTTTTTTTTTTTTTGCTTTTTTTTTTTTCCTGAATGGCTTTGCAAAACCAAAACCTTTGTTAGAGGGCTGCAATAAGCATACCTCCCCTCTTTTTGTGGTAAAAATTATCTCTTCTGAAAAGTGAAAATGCAAATCTCCTTGGAATTTGTTGATAGAGGTATATGGAATGCTATAATAAATGAATCATATATTCTTATGCATGTAATTAATAATGTGCACAAAGAGAGATTTTTCCTTTGGACAGCTGATGAAACAAAAGAATCTCAATATGATGTCAAAACCTGAACATCATATTTTATGAGTGTGGTAAGGCTGGGCGCATAAAACCTGAAATTCCCTTATTAGAAATTAATCTTGTACCAACCAAAGAACCAAAAGTTTTTAGAAATTTTAGAAAACCATCTTATACATCTCATGTCACTTGTTTCTATCGTAATGTCAAAACTGTGCTGCTTTTATGTATTTTAGAAAGTTTTTTATTTTTTCCTTGATGTAACTTTATTTACGGGTGTATCTTGGTATTAAAACTAGGATTATGTATTTGAAAACAGTATCATAATTACAGGGATTTGTTAATTTAGAATTAGCTCTCTATATTTTAGTATGACTCACAATGAGACAATTCATTTAGTATTTTACTGTCATTCGAATGTTGGGTGTATCTATCTAATAGTATATGCTGATGACATTATTCTTACAGGTAGTGACCACCATGACATCTTACAGGAGAAACAACACTTATGTCACCATTTTTTGACCAAAGACTTTGGCAAACTCAAATGTTTCTTAGGGATTGAGATAGCACAATCCAACAATCAAAGTGTTGTTTCTCAAATGGATATTTGAAGGTCACTGGGCTAATGAATTCAAAGTCTGTTGACACACCACCTGTGGATCCCAATGTCAAACTCTTACCTAATTAATGGGAGCCCTTCTCAGATCCTAAGAAGTAAATAAGATTAGTTGGAAAGTTGAACTATCTTACAATTACTAGTCTTGACATCTCTTTTGCAATCAGTTTGTCAAGTCAATATCTTAATTCTCCATAGATCATCAAAATGTCGTTCTATATTGAAATACATTAAAGTTTTCCAGGAAAAATTTTGATATATGGACATAATAACCACACTAAATTTGTATGTTGTTCAGATGTCGATTGGACAAACTCTCCTTTTGATAGAAGATCAACTTTTGGATATTGTGTCTGGATTGGTGATAATTTGATCTCTTGGAAGAGCAAGAAACAAAATGTTGTAGTAAGATCTAGTGGGGAAGCATAATATAGAGTTATGGTCTCGATCACCATTTGACTTAAACAGTTACTTAAATAAGTGCAATTTTTAGATATAATTCAAATGACACTTATATGTGACAATCAGGCCGCTCTTCATATTAATTTTCATATCGTCTTTCATGAAAGGACCAAACATATTGAGATTGATTGTCTTTTTATTCGAGAAAAGATTGTACCATGAGACATTAAGACTAAGTTTGTTAACTCAAATGATTAATTAGCACATATTTTTCTGAGTTTTTATGAAACTTAGAATTGATTATATTTTTAACAAATTGGTACTTACGATTTATATTCACCTGGAGAATGTTAGGTATTTTTAGATATTATTAGATATAATTCCATTCGTACTAATAATCATGAAATGGGCTTAGCCCATATTTTGTATATGATTTTTTTATTATAAATACATTACCATGTGTGTATTTTACCTAAGGGATTCAATCTATGCCTCTCTCTCTTATTTCAACAAGAATCAACTTATGAAATAGCTTGAAATAGCCCAAGACAACTAAAGAAACGTCAAAAAAAAAGAAAAAAAAAAAGTAAATTCCAAAGTAAAATAGAAAAGTTTGTTAAGAGAGCACAAAACTTAGATCTACTTAAGTTGAATTCGAACATGATAACACCACCCTTTGGGGTGGATTTAGGGGCCACTACAATCCTGTTTGTGGCGGAAACAGTGGGCCTGTGGGCACATGGCATTTCTATAGGTGACCTGATTGCTGGTGTTTTGATCACCAACGTGAGACACACCATTTTATCCCACCACTCTCTTCAAGGACAGTGGTAGCCAACGGCTGATAGATGACAGCATGGCAGTGGAAACAGAGGCCCTAAGGTCAGGATTGCTAAAACCTCCTTGAATAATAAGAGGCCATAAAGAAATATTTTACTAATTAAATCATGCTAATTACATTCTCCACTCTATTTGTAACAATCATATTCTCCGAAAAAATGAAATAAAATGTATTGGAATGAATGTGTAGATTCTAGGAATACTTTTCTTAATTACTTTTAAAATATTATCTTGACAAAAGAAGAAGATGGACATTTTGCTTCAATAAAGAGTTTTGATGATGACGTCTTATGGAAAAGTGTGGAATAAATTATGGAAAAATGTTGAAGACTTGAATGCTTGGGTTTTGTTAGAAGTCTCACATTGACTAGAGATAAGGCGATTTCATAGTATATAAGGGGGTGCAAACTCACCTTACAAACTGGTTTTGTGGGGTTGAGTTCGGTTTAAAATTCAATCCTTAACATGGTTCAAAGCCATAGTTTAAAGCCTATCCTAGCGAGATTATGGAGTTGAGTTAGCGAGATTATGTTGTGTCAATCTTCTCTTTCCTAGTGTGGTTAGCACTAATGCATATGCACTTGTTTCCTATGAATTTGAGGCAAGTTCTGATTGCTATGATGAAAATGATCATGTGCTTGGTTAATTGAAACAAGGGGACATCTTTTATACAACTCTTTCTAAAATCTAATTATGATTATTGGAATCTAGTATCATTAATACCAAATTCTGGGAAACAATTGGCCACTACCCGGTCATTATTAGTTTCAATTTGTTGGTAGTGATGATCTTACCTTCAAAATTATTGTTATTGATCACTGGAAAGGAGAAACAACTTTGCAGTGATGACTTGACCAAAAGCATGATAACAAAAACCCTACTTCCATTATGTATTCTTTAGAACTAAAGATTTAGTATTACAGATTTCAGTCTTGAGTTGTATTGGCTCAAATATTAACCCTATCTGTTCTTTGATGAAAAGCATGGTGTGGAATAAGAGTATATTAAGGAACAGAACCAGAAATGTAGGATCTAATGCCCTTACCTGCATAGCCAACATAATCCACCAGCTTTAAATTGTCCATTGAAGTGATCTACAGAATTAACTCCAGCACCTTTGCATTGAGTGCATGATATTGCACCTTGCAGTTCAGTAGAAAGATAGCTCAGTGAATTAAATGCCCCGAGATTTCTTATGGAAGGAAAAAATAAATAAATATCTGATAGCTTTTGAAATAATTAGCAAAAGCAACAGGCCAAGTCCATCCTCAGGAATTATTTGTATTCCAAACACACAAAAATTAGCATAACGGGGAATAAGACATTAATACTAATTAACGAATGAGTAACACTTTGTCACTATATCTGAAGGTGATATCAGTACAAAATATACTCAACTAAGTGATCGAGTTAACAGAGTTTTAAAACATGGCTTTTTTCATTACTGGCAGACAATTTTCAAGGAAAAGGTCTAAAATTTCTCAACAAGACAAGAAAGCACTGAGCAATCTATATTTTTACAAAGTCCATTTTCATCTTCTTGTACCAAAGTAACATTTCTCATTTGACATGCCATAGAGTTATCAATCACGTTGGGAAAATTCAAATTTTCATTTTCAAATCTTAATGATACTACTTAGATTTGAAGATATTATTTCTATACTGTGATGTTCTTCGTGTTCTCTTATCATTGTGCATAAAGAAGGATTAGTGTTCACAAAAAAGAAAAAAAAAAGAAAAAAACTCAACCCACTTAAAGAAAGAAAGAAAGAAAGAATAAGAAAAAGACCACCAAACGGAAGTGCTTACGAAATAGCAATCCACATTTTCACTAACCATTTCCTTCACAGTCAGGACAAACGATACTCTTTGCTTTGGTTTGTTTATTATCATCCGTAGCCTGCATTAAATCAGCATTAGAGAAGGTTTCAACTCAGGATACATGAATTTTTCAACACTCTAGAGTCTTGACATAATAACTGGATAACAAAAAACATGTTATTCAAATGGGACACAAAAATCAACCTCACCTTAACCTTCAAAGATTGAAAGTTCCGAACTTTAGAATTGTGGCAGGCTTCGTTTATCCAAAAAACCTTTGGGGCAACCGAATTACCAGTAACTGCTTTTAAAGTGACAGCAAAAGTAGGAAAAACCAGATTCAGTTATTGAACTCTTGCAAAATAGAAGACGCATGAGAACGCAGAGAGAGAGAGAGAGAGAGAGAGAGAGAGAGAGAGATAGTTACCTGGTGTGGTGGAGTCTTTGAAGGAAGAAATAGGAGCAAAACTGAGAGAGTGTGCCATTGATTCAGAACCTCAAGTGATCTGAATACACTCTGTTTAACTTGCTGCTAACCAACCAACCGAACACTTGATGAATGGGATAGGAGGAACCTGAGTCTGTGGGAGGATTAAATAAAACAATATTAGTAGGTTCTTTACTGCTGTTAACATTTACTAAAAATTCATAAAAAATTTAATGACTTAAATATTTAAGTTAACAATAACGTTTTTAGGTTCTGAAAATTTAAAATAATTTTTGGAAAAATTAGATGTATACATTTTTTATCAAATTAAATATTTAATTAGAAAATATAATTATTTTGTTGTAAAAAAATATAACTATTGAAAAAAAAAATTGTCATTTTATTTTCACAGCAATCTAATCCGATCAACTAGAGCACTCTAAGGGTGTGTGTTTTTGAGAGTAATGATTAGAGAGAGATGGAGTAGATTGATTTGGTTGAATTTGATGATGAAGACTGTGTTGTTTTTTTAAGGATTTGGAAGTGATGATGAACTCGATTTGAGAATAAAGTTTGTGAAAGTTTATTAGGGATCATATTGCTGTAACTAATTAAAAATAAGTTGATTACTAAATTGTCATTGGTGTTAAGTAATATAAAATAATATTTATATGGGTTATTATTATTTTTGAAATTTTTTATGATGAATAAAATTAATAAAAATATTTTTTTATTGAAATAAATAAAAATTAAAATATATTTGATGTAAAAAATAAAATATTTTAATTTTTAACACTAAAGCTAAACAAAACTAAAGAAAACCAAAAGTTATTGCAAGACACAATCAAAAGTTTCAAAAGGAGGAATAGGTTCCAAAATAAAGAGAATCGGTTCCATTTCTGGTACGAAAACGCTGATTCGGTTCCAAAACACTTTGGATTTGATTTCGTTTTTGCTCCATGCACCAATGTCGTTCTGAACCACTGTTTTCATCATTTTCTTTGCACCACATACCTCACCTGTGTTGTTTCAGGAATATCACACACCTCTCTTGTGTTGCTTCAGTTAAGCATCTCCCTTGTGCTGCTTCAGGAATCTTATTGTGTCTGGAAAAAAGGGGACAACGTGAAGCTCAAAGAAAAAGTGGGAATGTGTAAGGCTTTTTACAAGGATAATTTAGTAAAATATCATCCTTCTCCTACAAATCTCTTCGTGGAAGTAGGATAGGAAAAAAGGCCTTATCACACGGTTATGCACCTTCACTTTCCTTTCAATACGCACAAAAGAACAGGAAAAATCATTGCTAATCATAGCTCGCAAATATGTTCTATGTGTTCATCCACACAAACGAACACGGTGTAAATGTCTTGCATTCTCCTCCCTTGAGGTCCTCTTATATGTTTATTTTTCTGATCCCTTGGATTCTCTTCCTATTCAATGTGCATCAAATTTCTCTATTTAATTCACATCTTTTGTCATGTCTTGGATAGTTACCTAAGTTATCAACATTAAAATCCTCATTTATTATGTCATACTCTTGTCCTAACAATCTCACTTGTATTGGTCTAACAACTAGATCGACCTTGGACCTAGTAACTAGATTGGCCTTTCGACAGACCATATTGACCTTTTGGCAGTTATAGACCACATCTACCTTTAGGCAGTTAAAGACCCTAACACTACATAGACCCTAGCCTTAGCTTTTATAAAGTTTAAGGCTAAATAAAAATATTTACCATCACACTTATACGTATTTATACTTGTTCTAGCTAAAAAGTACTAAGATTGATTAGCTAGAAGCAATCAATAGTGATCTCCCAATTTTTTATCTTTTCCTTCTATATAATGAAGTCTTTTTCATATCTTCCTCACTTCTGACCTAATCTTTCTCACTCATCGGTACCAGACCCAATGACCAAGTCAGCTTTTGCCCTAATGATCCAATCGATATTGGACCTAACAATACATAAACCCCTAGCCTTTGGTCGAAAAGACTAAAAAGGCTATAAAATGTGAAGAAATGACTTCTTTATCAATTAATATTGGTGTTAATGATGTGATCGGTATGTGGCCTATCACCACATATCACCCTTCAAAAAACGTTGTATATTATTTACTTTCTAAGCGCTTACGTATGATGACCAAGTATCTATTTCGTGTAAATATTACCATTGCCTTTTTTTGAATGGGCACCTTGGTCAATTGGTGATCGGTGTAAAATTATATTAAGATATTGAACACTTACCTTAATGTTTCTAAATCAAAACTTTTCCAAGGTGCCTTAAATTTACACTAAACTTGTTTGATCAAATGATGTTCAATTACATTAATTGTAGCTTAATTAGATGCATTATCATTTTAAATTGATTGGACGATACTTGATGGATGATACCTTGATCAAATGATACTTGATCATCATCTTACCAATCAAAGGATTCTTGATCATCATTTTATCAATGGATGATTCTTGATCATCAGTTGGAATAATATTTGATCATATTTCTTCTTTAGGATAATACCTAATCATCTTGATCATCTTTCTTCTTTAGGATAATATCTGATCATCTTTCTACCGACCAGATGATGCTTGATCATCATTTAACCAATCAAATTATTCTTTATCATTATTTAGGATGATACTTGATCATCTTTCTCCTTTTACTATCTTAGGTTGCCTTTTACCTTTGTTTAGTAGTCAAATCGTCTTATGTCACCTTTTTTTTATGGGCACCTTAACAGGTCGTCTTTCATCTTCTTTTTGCTTTTTGAAAAGTTGTCATTTTTTCTTGGGCACCTTGAAAGGTCGCCAATATTTTTAGTGCCTTAATAGGCCATTAGGTGTCTTGAAAGGTCACCTTAATTTTTGGGTTTAGTGCCTTGAAAGATCACTAAGCGCCTTGAAAGGTCACCTTAATTGTTGGTTCAGTGTCTTGAAAGGTCACTAGGTGCCCTGAAAGGTCACCTCATTTTTTATTAAATGCCTTGAAAGATCCATGGGCGCCTTAAAAGGTCACCTTAGTTTTTTAAACACCTTCATAAATCGCCTTTACTTCTTTGTGGGATGCCTTGATTCATTACCTTTTAAAATTGGCTTTTTCAACCTCTGATTGATATAGGTTGTCGATTTGAATTTATCTTCATATATGATTGCAAAATCCAAGTTAGAAACTCGTATATAACTAAAAAAATATACAAAAAAGTAAAATAATTGCATCATTTATAATTTTCTTGCATTTTACATGAGTGGTCGACATTTTCCCTATTTGCATTTAGAGATAAGATCTTCAGTTTTCTTCTTACCTCCATTTTATAAGTAAGGGATTGACATTAGACTTATTGACCCAACCAACATTGAACCTAACATCAACTAGCCATCATCACATGGAAACAAAATTCTTCAACATGCTTGACAAGATAAATGACAAAACATCCTTTAAATATCACTGCAAAAAACATATAACAATTGAGGATCATATTTGGTGAACAAATCTTGAGAAATCAAATAGAAGAAAAAGGAGAGATTAGAAAATAGGAGAATTCAGGTATAAGTTTTAATGCAACAAAATTTCTTTTGCAAACCATTCTTTTAAACAATTAATTCATGGCCGATCCCTTAAAGTCAATTGTTCTAAGGCTGATCTTCTTAAAGATAAGTATTAAGGTCGATCTTCCCATGGTTGACCTCTGTAGCTAATCTTTCTAAAGACGGTCTCCTTAAGACTAAGTACTAAAGGCTGACCTTCTTATGATCAACCTTTGTGTGTAACCTTGAGGTCGTCCTCTTTGAGGCTGAGCTCCTTTTGGTTGAGCTCTATGGTCAACCTCCTTAAGGTTGAGAATTGATTACGGTTGATCTCTCCAAAGTTGAACTAAGGAAAGTGGAGTGCATGATGATTTTTGCGAATAAAGAAAATGTATGAATCAACACGAAACTCTTCTAAGATAGGTAGTGAATCGAAGGCATAGCCTTACAAGATGGAAAAGCGGTTGACATCGAAGTAATCATGGTTGGTGGTATCGGCCCCCATATTTATCTCTAATAGGGAGAAATGGTGGCATAAATCGAATGCAAAAAGGAGTTCGGGATAGTTGTTTGGTTGTTGAAAGCCATATTTCTCTTCTAGAAAATCTTGCCAAATCTCAACATGGTGCATCCATGGAAAACAAAAGTGTGAAAGGCGTCGAACGCATTAATTGAAATCTATGTAGTATTTTTACATTAATTCAAATAATTTGGAATAAGAATAATTTAAAGAACATGTAAAAATACATTATTGAATTACCATATAACTTGATTACGGTGATAAAAACTCATTACTTGTTTCTGCGTGATGCAATACAACTAATATATATATATATATATATATATATATATATATATATATATATATATATATATATATATATATGATGTCAAAATTTCAATAATACTTTATTCTGAATACATTTTTTTTATTTATTTAACATGACAAATGTTAATTTTGCATAACAGATTTGACGTATATTATTTGACATCATTTAAAATAAAGATAATATTTTTTTTTTCACATTAGGAACTACTAAGAATGTAAAATAATTGAAGAAGTATATGTTGTCAAATTTTACAATTGAACAAAATTTACATTACAACACTATACAAAATTGTAAAGGAAGTACAAAATGTGTATGATACGATTATTAAAAATGTATGGCAATAAAGGAGAAGTAGATATAAATCATTAAAACAATATAAATAAAAGTTTGATGATAAAAGTGTATAGTTAGTTATTGGCATGCATAGTATTTGATACGGCTTCATTATCAGTAAATAGTTAGAAACTTAGTAATATAAAATTATAACTTGTAATGTTAACTAAATAAATAAAATCATATTTTTTTTAGTATACCCAATAGTCTCATCTTGTTTAAAAGTGTGAAACACTTAACGTTGTCTCGATGAATTTGAATCAGAACACTGACTTTTTTTTACATATAAAGACTATAAAAAAATTGATCAATTTTCTTGAAAATTTTTTTAATTGAACAAATTTCATATTACAACACTTAAGAAACTTAAAAAAATAAAAGAAAATCATTAAAATAGATAAAAAAAAAAATACTTGGAATGTGTGTTACTTGGTCTTGTTTTATTACCATTGGATCCTAAATATTTATGGTACAAAACTATAACTTGTTTTGTAATTATTTTTACTGTATATATTTCGTTGTCAATTATACTTTTATCAATATAATTTATTTCAAAATTATTTTTTATGACCATACTTTTTATAAAATTCAATAAAAAAACTTTATTTTAACAACAAAGATAACTTTATTATTATTATTATTATTATTATTATTATATATTACTTATAATAAAGTTATAGGAATTATTTATTTTTATAATTATTTATTTAATATACCTTCTTATTAATTATCAATTATCCTTGTTTACGATAAGGATATTAAATTATAAATGTTATCGGAAAATTTGGATTAATTAAAAAATAAAAATAAAAAGCGAATGTGCCATCTTATATGATCGTCGTCTAAAGACATCTAAATGACTCATTTTGTATTATTGAGTAGGAATATTTGTTATCATTAGCGCAGATTTGTTAGGTTACAAAGTTTTATAATTATGTAAATTATCTTCACAGTTTGTTAGGAAAGCTAAACGACAGCATTTATCCAAAAAGAATTGTATCATCACTGTTTAAAGGATAATTCTGGAGGGGGACATAGTTTTGGTCGGCACCTTTTCTAAGTCTAATAATATTATAAGTCACATGTATATTATAACTCATTTAAACATGGCTTTACAAGTGTCAAAAACAGAGATGATTCAATAATGGAAGGTTTTATTTATAATATGATTTCTGAAAAAGTTGACGTATTTCATGGTAGGTAACTAGGTATGCTATTATTAAAATTTATTATCCAAGAATAACTTGAAAAAAAAAAAAAAAGACAGAAAAGAAGCCAAAGTAGATTGGTTTAGAGACAGTGCTTTGAGAAAGATGGAAAATATTAAAGTTCTAATAAATATCCTTATTTGAGATAGTCTTCCATTCCTGTTTGCAATTCTATCAAATCTTCCAAATTCAGTCGTATTTCCAAAACATTTCCAAAGGTGAACCTTGAAAAGTTCAGTGGTTTTTCAAACCAACTCTGAAATAATCCACACATTCAATTTGACCTACTGAACTATCAAGGATTGGTGCATTTTCCATGGTTAAGAATGTGTAGTTCAACTTGATGAGTTGGGTTACCGATAAAATAGGCAACACATAACTCACTGGTGAGGATCCACATGTTTTCTGAACAAAGCTTCAGCATTACTGTATAGAGCCACAAGATTTGAGAACACAGCAAGAAAAATCATGACGATGGATAAAACCTTGTCCTTCTTTGTTGCTATCCCATGAGGATCCCTGAAAAAAGAAAAAATATAGATCAGTTAAGAAAATGGATCTAAGTAGCTTTGAAGTTCAAACCAATTTAAGTAATGATAGTTTTGTGTCAATTAAAAATTACATTCATTTAGCAAAAAGTGTGATTTCTTTTTGATAGAATATAATAGGTCAAAACATAAGTCATAAAGATTCACCCAACAAACACTTCAGTAAAATGAACACAACAATATGATGTGTGCTCACTACATTTAGATAAAGTAAGAAAACCCACCTGATAGAAATTGCAGCAGGGAAAATAAACCCAAGGCAAACTGTGGCAGTAGCTCCAGTGAATTGAAACACATCCCAGATAGAAGGTAAAAAATTTGCAGCCACATAGATTGAAGTGATGAGTCCAATGGTGATCAAGACAAACCTACGATGATCTAAATCCAAGGACCTAGCTGAAGGAAAGATGAGATCGTCCAAATTGAAGCGTAGTGAGAAGAAGATAACTGGGAAAACAAGCATGAGGTGGAGGGCGTAGCTGATACGAACAATGTCATTGAGTAGACTGCTATAAGGGATACCCAGATCAGAATCAAAGTTGGCCAGCACATCATCAAGTGTTGACTCACCAAATAGGAGAAATCCAAATAATGCTGTAAGAATATAAATACTAGAACACAGAACCAGTGATGCACGTATAACCGGTTGCATCAGGGAAGGCTCTCCTAATTCATTTTCGATTGTATGCACTGCATGCACACAGGACAGAACTTTGCTGAAAAATAGTCTACCAGTGCTTAACAATTCTTCTTTGTTGCATTAAAAATCTGAGCATAACAGAAAGCATAAACAAAAAATCGTGATAACTGATAGAACACCTAAATGGAAGACTCACACTAGAGCCTCCAGTTCTTAATTAGGTAAACTGGCAAGCCAGAATTGTAACTCACTCGTTCCCACTGGCCAATTTATTCTATAAACCCTTAAGTTCATAAGTTCTTTAAGCTTGGATCCCACAATTGATTTTCAGCCCTATATCAGACATAGTGCCAAAAGTCGGTATAGGATCAATATCACAGAGCATTAATATTTGAATGATAAATGTTGACAAACTGTCATCTTATTCCAAATTTAAAGAAATGTGATTGTTCCAACAAGCATGAGTGATCAAGCAGAATAAATAGAAAACCTGTTGAAAAGTAAGATTTGTGATTGTAACAATACAAAGCAGTGAGTGAAAGGAACTATCATTGCCATTAACATTTTTTAGTGAATTGTATCTTTCTTTCCTTACAGAAGGGTAAAATGTTGTTCTTGTCATTTCTCAACTTCTATTTCTTTTGGAACCAAGCTCCTCCAGAGCAAAGAGACACGTATTGCACCAAGTCAAGAGTCAAGACAATAAACAGAAGGGTTCCATTACACTGCTTCAGATAAGTTCCATGACTCACGGATTGACGATTTTTTTTTTTTTTTACTGATTTGGCATAAAAATATGTACTTTTATTTTAACAGAAAGTATTACAAACATAACAGTATTTGAGTCATTTGTTAATCTCTCTAATTCCATTGAAGTGGGGAGAATTAATAAAATTATCATCCGAAGCATTAGCAAATGAAAATTTTAAACAATATGGCAGCTTACCATTGTAGTGACAAACAAATGCTGTCACAAGAACTGGAACTGCTGTAAAGAGATTCCATATGGATGAAACATCAGTAATATTAGGAAGCATCCTAGGACTGGTTATGCTGCCATTGAACAATTTGAAGAACGTGATTCCCGCAGTTATGAGTAGAAAAACAATGGCCAGAGCCACTGCTAAAGCAGAACTATGTCTCAACGAATCTGCAGGCACAAAAATAGTCCACACACCAAAGGAAAATCACTAGTGAAGCATATCTAATCATTAATACCACAACTACAAAATTGAATTGTATACAATCAAATTCATCCCTGTTAATTACTTCTGAGACAAAATAAACCATGATTGAATATTTTAATAATTTCATTACAGAAAAAAAAAATCATTTGTATTGTAGTTAGTTACCTATCCTCTTAAAGAAGGCCAATGGAGCAAATACGAAGAGAGTTGCGAGAAGCAGAACGAAAGTGCGGTCAGTCCAGAAGCACTGACCGAACCAGCCTTCAAGCACCCCAAAATGATGGACTCCACTGGAAGATGTTCCCGACAAGACATCACCGATTATGATGACGTAAACAACAAGTATTCCGAAGTTGTTGAGAAGCACCGCCACGTGAAAGAGCAGGGCGCCGGAGCTCCCAAAAGCATCGCCCATGAGGTGGGCGTAGGTGGTGGCCTTGGCGGCTCTGCTGAATCGGAGAAGAATCTCGAGAGAGGTGTGCGTGAGGAAGGCCAGGAAGACGATGGAAGCAACGCCCACACTCACACCCACAACTTTCATGGCCGCCGGCAAGGCCATGATCCCTGCACCGATGATCGTCGTAGATAAATTGAACACAGAACCACTAAGCGATGCCTTTGACCCAGACCCTGACCCTGACCCTGACCCTGACTTTGACCCGGACCCGGACCCGTCATCTCTTTCGCTACTTCGAAGCAGCGGCAACGCCGACGGCGATTCCTCCTTCCGGTGGCTCATTCTGTTATTTCTAACTATTACTATTCAATCTTCTATATCTTTTTCTTTCTCTCTCTCACTGATATCACAATATATATATATATATATATATATATATATATATATATATATATATATATATATATATATATATATAAATGCGATGTACGAAAGTGCCAACGAGGAACACGTTGATGGCAAAAGATACATTCATTCTACTCAGTATTATCTTACCTTCCCATTTTTGGTATGAACGTAAATGGGAAAAAAACAAAAAGGAAAGGATAAAGAAATTAAAAAAAAATAATCCATTAGTTCTTTAATTAATAAATATAAAGTAATTAATGTCTTTTCTAACTATAGAATTGGCAAATGTGCATAAGTCGGGTTAATTAACTAATGAATGTTTTGTCACATAAGCAAATCAAACGAACTTATACGAGGAAAATATTTAATTTCTAATGTTTAATCTAGCTTGTATTCGCAAGTAATATTTTTATTTTTATTTTTAATATCTACAATTAAGTTTATATAAAATAATAATTCTTTAGTTTTTTTCCTTAATTCATGTTAATTATTAATTTATAATTTTATCAGCAATTGCAAAACAAAATTTATTTGAGTTTCTAAATGTCTTAATTTTAATTTGTTAGTTAAAATTGATCCAATATATTCAATTCAAATTAAAATTGGGGATTAAATTTAAGAGAAGCAATTGCATTATCCTAATTATATATCAAGAATATTAAATCTAAACATTTAGTATCATATATAATTAGAGGAGTGTTCAAAGAAATGTTATTATCCCAAAGTACAATATTTGATTGTATGCTTCAAATAATAGAAAAATAATTGAACCAAAACACTTAGGATAAGAAAGAAGAGAAAGACAAAGAAAGAAGACAAAACATACAGTTTTTTTTAAGATAAGATAGACTAGAAGTATCGTAACAAGAAACAAAGTTTAACCAAAATAGTAAATATACAAGACAAAACTATAATTTAAATAAAGATAAAAAAACATTTTAAAATGACGAGAGTAATCTACCTATAGAAAATATAATTACTTAATTCAAAGCTACCTATAATTACTACTAATCACTTAATTCAATGTTTAACCATATGGAAATATAATTACTACTAGAAATCACTTAAAAATGCAAAAGATATCATTTAATTCAAAGCTACCTATAAAAAATATATATATATATATATATATATATATATATATATATATATATATATATATATATATATATATATATATATTAAAACTACCATAAAGTTAGAATTAATTTGTCATAGAAAAGATAATCAACAATTACTATTGTATCTAAGTTTAAAACATATATTTCTAACTTTTCTTCTTTTGATTGTTTATCCATTTTTCTTTTGCAAATACACGTAACCCTTGACAATTTGACTTTAATTTCTTCTACTTGATTTTGAGTTATAAATTTAAGCACAACATGAATATATGATTCAACACATAGTATGAACATTTAAAGTCAATCAAACAATTCAAGCTACAGATAAAATCAAACTAAGAATTAACTAAGACTTTTGTTGAAAATAACTCCTTCAATATGTGATTGCAAAATTACTATGTACCTTTGCAACATATATATTGAAATAATTAGCAACTGAAAACTACAAAAAGTATAGATGATCACACGATTCAAAAAAAAAAAAAAAAAAAAACAAACCAAAAACAAAAAAAAAAAAAAAAAAATAGACACACCAGAGACAACCTAAATCACTGAAGAACATCGTGTTATATAATATTTCAACATAGGTTTAAACTATTGTTCGTTGATCAAACCAACCTAGAATTAAAAAATAAAAACTAAAAATTGAATTAGGAATGGACTGACAGCGGAAAAACACCACTACCAATGAAAAAAAAAATTAGCTATGAAAATGAATTTATCAAGGAAATTAACAATTTAACTAGTAATGGAGTATAAAGTTTGTTACAAGTTTCTCATTTAATCATACAAAATTCAATTCAATTCAATGTTTCATGGTCTTAAATTGGGTGTTGATTGGTTTCCATGTGCTTCTTGTTAGCTTGTCTTCAAAATGTTGCACCTCTTAGCTTTTTTGAGCTTGATAGGCTGAAATACAAAAAAAAAAAAAACAAAATTACTATTTATACTATTTTACAAGTGAAAGAAATTCGATGAAAATAAATGAAATTACAATAAAAATAAATTCTACTCTACAACCATTAATTTTTATTTATTTAAATGTGATAAGATTATTATCATCTATGAACTTATCAACTAGTCATGAATTGTGTGTCAAGTTAATAAATGAAGTATGCAAGCAGATGCTTGAACCAACACAACGTCATTTGTTGGAGTGGCATGAGAAATACTTGGCAAAAAATGACGTCACTTTGAGATTTAGAGAGTAGCCATGACCCCATCAACAAATGAGTGTTAGGGACACCTTTCTATGTTAGAGAAAAGGTGTGGTTTTTTGATCAATTTTTTTAGCTAACATCGTCTTCCCTTCTCCTATCTTTAAGCAACTTGATGCTTCTCATTCTTCTTCACTTTGTTCCAAGTTTTAACCAACTCATCCTTATGAAATCATATTATAAAATGATGTTTACAAGTGTACTTTATTTTAATCATATTTCTAGAAAATATAGAATTTTCAACAAACTCATCACATGGAGAACTATATATTTCAAGCATAGAACTAGATATCCGCATATGGTCGTCATTAAATCTTGCTTGAAAATACTTTACGTTTATCATTACTAGTCGTTGTATCTCTAACATTAATGTGGACATCATTAATGATGCTGAAACCCTTAACAATCATGAAGTCTATACTCAAGATCAAAGAAAAATGCAAGATTCAATACAAGGCTTAGGAAAGCCCATGACAAGAGTAAGAACTAAATTAGCTCAACAAACTTTGCAAAGATGGTAGTTAATTTAATAGAGGTGCAACTACATGATGAGGCCCAACATGTGAAGGTGTTACTCACATGTATTATTTGTTTGGAATGAAAGCAGAAGACTCAATTGTTAGACTTTAAATAAAAGACTTAAAAATTTGTTTATGTTGCTTTTTTTATTATGTAAAAAAGGGTATAAACAATTTTATGAAGGAAGGGAATAAGAGAATGTTTTAGTTATTATTTGAAGTGAGAGGCATTCTTTGCTAGGATTCTTCCCTAAACCATTTTAATAACTGTGACACCTATTTTTATTATGTATTTTTCCGTCTATTATCACTTTTATAAGTCAGAATTTGTATTTCCTAATTCTTCGAGGGTTAAGGTCAATCCGTAATAATATTATTCTGTAAATCTCATATTTGTTCATATATTATTATTGAATCATGAGTGACTTTCGAACCTCAATTAGATCCACAATTCATTGAAACCAAGAATAATCCTCATCAAACATACCCCTACCCCTTATATTAAAGATAGGTGATTATACATTCATCTAACTGCGGATGACATAAGAAATCTAATAAATCTCACCTTAACATACTTTGATATCATTAATAAAGTTGATTTAAATCTAATTCAAACCTGGAAATATAACTTAAAAGGTGATACTTATGCTCATTATATACTTTATTTTAGTCATATGTTAGACAATGTGAAATCTCTCATAAATATATATATATATATATATATATATATATATATATATATATATATATATATAATAATTGTCATGATATTAAACCAGGGAGGATGAAAATCACATAATTATTGTTATAACCAGCAACATTAACTAAAACAAGAGAACATAAAATTAACTTTCAATTTTCAGTGACTGAATGCCTTCATCCACTAGGTAAAAATGAGAGAATAATTCATTATGATTAACAGTGTCTTGAATTACAGACAGAAGAAAAAGATAAATTAATGATTCATGACGTAAATAATGACAATAACTTAAAACAAACAATTGACTCTATCAAAGTCTCTCACCTCATTCATGAAGAACAATTATGAGTAATACAGATCTCAGATTTCACATCATTTTTACAAACTTATCCAGAATCCAAAATTTTAAATACTCTGAAAGCTGAAGTAAGAAAAAATGTACCCACTCCTTTAAGAGGCTAAAGATTCAGCAGAAACTTGATACGAAAAGCATTTGAAATGATATGATAGCTGTCTAAATTGTAAGTTTCAAGGATTGGATTGAAGGACTTGGGCAGTACGCATGAGGTCATAGTGTAATGTGTATAAGTTGTGGAATCCAAATGAATGAAGGAAGTGGATGAAAAAAATCAGATTCAGCGTATGAGGAAATCTCTTTATTCAGTATTACCCGGTCCTAAGAAACATTTCCATTACCTTCTCCTCCACTAATTGTATTTGTTACTCATAGCTTCTAACCTTGTTGCCACCATTATAACCAAATAAAAGGTTCAAATTGACAAAACTGTCCCACAAATACTGCCCACATAACACTGATTTACAGGGGATAGTGAAAATTTTCAACAGCTATGATGGAAGATGCGCCTACGTCAAAATACGTCAAAACGTTGTCAAACATTAATCAGCCTATAAGAATGTTCCTCTCTCAAATTAAGACAAAAATGATGGTAAGTCAACAGGAATGGTCACCATATTCTGTAATTTCGTTCAAGTCCATACAACTGCACAACTGCATTGCACACGCGGTAATGATACTCGCCTTCTGAATAAAGAGGTATCATAGGTATCTTCATACTGAAGAACCCTGCAATTAGTAGTCACTTTTGAAATTGCTTTATATTTCAGAGAATATAACAACTGGGCCTGTCACCAAAAGTCTCCGCATGAACACGTTCCATCTTTAAACAAGTGGAATCGGGCAGCATCTCTAACAAGAATCTCCCTTTGGGTGATCTTAGATATATACTTAGTTGCATTGTGGCAATCCCCACAAACCCTTAAATTTTTAACTACTCGAATGGGCAAACCAGGAGGAATAAATATTAACCCAAAAGCAATTGCAAGCTTTTCACTATGGTGATTAAGCATCTTTATTTTCTCTGTATCCTCAACATCATGCAAAACAGAATTCATATCAGGCACATATCCCTCTTGTACCATTTTATAGTTCAATTTTTCAAGCTCAGAATATATCTGATCAGAAAAAGGGTTTGACCGATCATCAGCGGAAAAAATGTGTACTTGGTTCTTATATTTGATCCAGCTACATCCTGGTTCTTTTCTCAGACCCTTATCTCTCATTCCTTTTCTTAATATGGAAACTTCTTCCCATTTTCCTTTAGCAGCATAGATGCTCGAAAGTAAGATGTAACTAGCAGTGTTATGTGGTTCTAATTTTATTAGAGATTCAGCAGCCCACTTACCAATTTCCATGTTTTTATAGAATCTACAAGCACTTAACAGGGATGCCCAACCAATTGCGTCAGGGCCGAAAGGCATCTTATTTATAAAATTCCTTGCCTCTTCTAACCTCCCAGCACGACTGAAGAGGTCAATCATGCATGTGTAGTGATCGTGAATTGGTATAATCCTATGTTCCTTAATCATTGACTCAAATATCTGATTTCCTTTCTCTACTAGTCCTGCTCTGCTGCAAGCTGAAAGAACCCCAATAAAAGTAACCTTGTCGGGTTTGAAACCATGAGCTAACATGCTTTCAAACAACCTTATCGTTTCATTGGCTTTACCAAATTGTGCATATCCAGAAACAAGTGCAGTCCATGAGACTTCATCCAGGAAGATCATTTCACTAAAAAGTCTATGAGAGTCTTCAATGCTTCCACATTTACCATATAATGTAACTAGAGCATTGGAAACAGTGATAAAAGAAATTAATCCAGAAACCAGAGCTTTGCCATGAAACTGAGCTCCCTCTTCTAGGCTAGCAAGGTTTGCACATGAGCTAATTACACTCCCAAGGGTGAAATCATCTGGTTCAATCCCATATTTTTGCATATCACAAAATATTTTAACAGCTTCTTCACAGTAACCATTCTGCCCATAACCCACCAGCATGGCAGTCCAAGATACAACATTCTTGCAAGTCATCTTCCTAAAAAATGATTCTGCTGATTTTATACTCTTACACTTGCAATACATGTCAACTAGAGCGCTACCAACAAATATATTATCCTGGTAATCCGTCCTAATTATGTAAGCATGAACTTGCTTGCCTTCTTGCAAAGCCGCAACACCACCACAAGCAGTTAACACGCTTCCAAAAGTGTACTGATCCATCTCAAGATTTTCTAATCTCATCTCTCTCAATAAATCAATAGCTTCAATTTCGAAGCCATTCTGAGTAAATCCCGCAATCATTGCTGTCCAGGAAATAGAATCCTTTTCCCGCATTTCATAAAACAACTGCCTTGAATCTTCAATTCTACCACATCGCATAAGCCCTGCAATAAGTGTATTATACATAACCACATTCTTCTGGGGCATCTCATCAAAAACCTGTCTTGCACAAAATATAAGCCCCGTTTTGGAGTACATATCCACTAAAGGACTCCCAACAAAAACATACGACTGGAAACCAAATTTCACCACATGCCCATGAATCTGCCTACCCAAACGAACATTATCCTGATTGGAGGCAAGTATGAGCATAGTGGATAACGCAATCCGTGTCAAATTAAACGACCCATCATATAACATCATGTTATAAGCCTTCACGGATTGACCAAGGAAACCACGACCAGCATAGCCGGAAATAAGGGAATTCCACGACACCATATCTCGGTTTGGCATTGCATCAAACACGCGTTTCATCTCAGGAAGACGACCCAGTTTTGAATAGGTGGAGAGAAGTGTGTTCCAAGAGTATAGATTCCGTTGAGGCATTTGATCGAACACCAGGCGGGCATAAATGATGTTTCCATTCTTAGCATAGGCATTGACTAAGTTGTTTAGCAGAAATGTTTCTGGATTTCGGAAGGCCTTGATTATGTTGCAGTGAACCTTCTTTGTGTCACTGCAATGTTTGAGCAACTCGCAATAGTGATTAGACAAACGCATGGAACTAAATTGTTTTGAGACATGCAATGACATTTACTTGGTCTTGATTGTCTCCTTTCGCTTCAACATTAAACTAAACCCAACTGAGAAATAAAAGTGAATATGCCACACAGTCTTGCATGTTAAAAATGTTCCAATTTTATTCTTTTGAATTTTATTTAATTATATATATATATATATATATATTATTAATAAAGATATCATTTTTCTCAGTTTTATTTTTCATATTTTCTTACTTTTGCTTTGCACTATAAGTTTATTATTTAAAAGTAACACTTATAGTGCAAATGTTTTAAAATTTAAATAGTTTTAAACCTATGGTAACGGAAGCTTCGATGTTTATTTCTGTTTTTACTAAAATATATTTAAATGTTGAGAAAAAATAATAAATTTATATAAATTTATAATTAAATTTTGAATAAAATTCATGTGAAAAATATTTATAGGTTTATAAAATTAATATGTAAAAATATATAATAGACTTTGTAAAAATACAAAAAATAAAACATATGCAAAAAATAGAATAAACTCTTTAAAAATATAAAGAATATGTAGAGTAGACTTCCTAAAAATACAAATTAGTAAATGGACATATTAGTCTAATGTTTATTGTTATATTCTTCTAATTCATGCATTGATAAATTTGTCTAATAGTATTGTTATATTCATCTAATCAATATGTGAATATACTCATGTAATGTATATTGTTAGACTCGTCTAATCAGTATATAGATAAACTTGTCTAATGTATATTACAAGATTCGTCTAATCAAATAATGAATATAGTCGTCTAATGTGTATTAATATATTTGTCTAATATGTGTATGAACATACTCGTTTAATATATATTGTTAGACTCGTCTAATTAGCGTATGAACAAACTCGTCTAATGTGTGTTGTAAGACTCGTCTAATCAGTAAATGGTTAGATTCGTTTAATGTGTATTATTAGTCTCATGTGATCGATGTATGGAATGACCCATCTAATGTTTTTTGTTATACTCGTATAATCAATGTATGATCAAACTCATTTAATGTGTATTGGTAAACCAGTCTAATGTTTTTTTCTATAGTCATATAATTAGTGTATGAACAAACTCGTCCAATGTGTATTGCAAAAGTTATCTAATCAGTGAATGGAAGAAGTTGTTTAATGCTTATTAATAGACTCGTTTAATTTATGTATGGAAATACTTGTCTAATGTATATTACTAGAGTCTTCTAATCAACATATGAATGACTCATCTAATATGTATTGTTAGACTCGTCTAACCAATACATCGATAAGCTTGTCTAATGATTTTTGTTATAGTTATTTAATTAATGTAGTCCTAGACTTGTTAATAATTTTTGTTATACTCATATAATCAATGTATGAAATTACTCGTCTAATATTTTTTGTTATACTTGTCTACTTAGTGTATGAACAATCTCGTCTAATCTATATTCATAGACTCGTCTAATCAATGTGTAAAATAATTCATCTAATGTTTTTTGCTATAGTTGTCTAGTGACTATATGGATAGATTCATCTAACGTATATTGTTATTAGTAGACTTGTCTAATTAGTGCATCAACAAACTTGTTTAATATTTTTTGTTATACCCCTATAATTAGTATATTCTTATACTTGTCTAATCAATGTATGGAATGACTAGTATAATTTTTTTGTTATACTAATCTAATTAATGTATGGACAAAGTCGTTTAAATTATATTGCAGGTTTAATTTAACAATTTTTGTTATACTCTTTTAATCATTACATGAACAGACTCGTCTAATATGTACCAATAGACTTAATAATATTTTTTTTTTATATTTGTCCATGGTATATTACTAGACTTATCTAATCAATGTACATCTAATATATATATATATATATTTATAGACTCATCCAATGACAATACAAACACAGTCGTATTATATTTTAAAACAATTAGCTTGTTAACTTTTATCTTTTATTTCGATCTTATTAAAGTCTTAAACTCTACATTATGAAGTTCAAAATAATAAAAAGTGAATTAAAAGAATATAAAAATTGATATAATATCAAAAAGTGTGATTTTGTTTTTACAAATATATATTTTAAATCTTTGAAATGAACTTTAAAGTACAATCTTTTAATTTATTTTGTTACAAATATTAAAACCTTAAAGCAAGTGTTATGTACAAATGATTAATGCTAATATTTTCATTAAATAATACCAGTTACATTTTTACATGTTAAAGATATAAAAAATACTAAACAACAATAATATGTGTATTATAATTTAGACTTAAATATACATTTGTTTCCTATTTTCGTTAAAATTATTTAATTTGGTCCATATTTTCGTTGTGTGGTCAATTTGGTCCTCATTTTTGTAAAACTGCATTCAATCAAGTCCTTTTAGCAAATGACGTTAAAATTGTTAACAACACAGTGACAACATGAAACTGTTTGGGGTACGTGTCAAATTTTGGCACTGACATTGACACTGTGTTCATTTTTATGGTCGTTGTAGGTTTAAAAGTAAATGAAATCCAACTGGGGAAGAAATTGAATTAGGATTTGCAAGAAATCTGTGGCCAGCAAGAACGTGTACACAATCCACTTGGTTAGTTTGAATTCGTGTTTGTGAGGTATGTCTCGTCATCATTCGTCTTCCTCTTCTTGTCGTAATAGTTGGGGCAACCAAGTTGCAGTGGGTCTCATATTCGTGGTTCCAAGGTTATGGGTTTAACCCCATTTGCAAATGTGGGGAACTTGCAATGGTTCGAATGGCAAGAACTTTGAAGAATAATGGTAGACAATTTTAGGGTTGTTCTAAGTAGAAGGTTAGATTTATGTGTCTTAAAAAACTCATTCCAATGGATCACACTACTTCAAGACGAACTTCACCCACGAACAAAGCATAATCTCGAAGCACAATCTCCAATCGTTCATGATTTTCCCCTTCCTCACAAACCCTAATTTTCCCCTTTCTCACGAACTCTAATTTTTCTCTTTCTCTCGAAGAGTTGAATGTCCAAGTTTAACGTATTCACTTCCACTTTCTCTCGCTGCATTTAATATTCAATTCCAGCTTTTTAATTTTTTTCACTTACACATTCTTTTACGCAATTAGTTTTAATTTTTTTTACCTAAATTATAACTAAATAAACACTGTGCCAACGTCACTACAAAAGACTGCCACATCCCCTAAACAATTCCACGTTGTCACTGTGTCGTTAACAATTTTAACATTGTTTGCTAAAAGGACTTGATTGAATGCAATTTTACAAAAATGAGGACCAAATTGACCACACAATGAAAATATGGACCAAATTGAATAATTTTGACGAAAATAGGGACCAAATGTATATTTAAGCCTATAATTTATATAAAAGAGATAAATGTAATTTTTTTTTTGTAACAAAATTATTGCATGACAATTTTTTATATGACAATATAAACAATTTGTATTAGATTCATTAGAAGAAAATATTTCATTAACAATCAATTGTAGTGACCAAAAGCTATTAGTCACTATATTGTTCAATTTAGATACCAATTTGCAAAATAAAAAATTATTGGTTATTAAAATAATCACTATTATGAATAAAAAATCATGCTTGGTACAACGATTAAACCGGTGCATTTGTTGGTGTGATTGCTCCCTCCACTAAGAGGTCATTAGTGCTTCTATCGAAGAAGTGCAATATTACTTAATGTAATGTTATGAATTGATTAGGGATCCTCATTGTGAAGTCATCCTAACTCTACTAGATTCACATACTCATATAGAGAATGAAGTTTAGGTGGTGAGAGTTGAAGAAGGTTCCTATAACGGGATTTGGGGTTGGGGACCCTTTTTTGGTGAGGTTATAAGTGAATTTATCTTGTCATGGGAGATTGAGACCAAGTGAATTAGATTCAATCATGAGATTTCATTTCATAATTACATGATAGGTGCATGACTTATAGGAATCGATTCAATGCATAAATCTGGATTTGAGTCTAGAATAATTATATCTTTGAGTCTTTAAAATGTGTTACTTGAGGATATGAATGTATAGTTGACTTGAATATTTGTAGAGTTTATATTATATAGAATTGTGATGTATGTTCAAAATTATCATTAGCTTACCTTTTTCTTTTTGTGTTAGTTGTTATGTTCTCTTTTGTTATGGCGTGAACACATGAGTTTGTAGATAGAAGTGAGACTAGACAAGTTGTTGGTCCAAGTGAAAGTCTTTAGTAATTGTTGATATCTCTCTCTCTCTCTCTCTCTCTCTATATATATATATATATATATATATATATATATATATATATATATGTGTGTGTGTGTGTGTGTGTGTGTGTGTGTGTGTTAAATTATGTCTTTGGTTCCCATTTTTGTAATAAAATATTAATTTGGTCCTTTATTTTTTAGAAATCTCAATTAGCTCCTTATTTTTAAAAAATGATATCAATGAGGCCCCTTCTCTTAAAATAGGATAAATGTCGTTAAAGAAATAATGACTTAGCATACTTTTGAATGAATAAACAATGATTGGGCAAAGTAAACGATTTAGATGTGGATTTATGATCAAAGTGGAATAAGCATTTATAAATTCAGAACAGAAAAAAGACTTGTTTATCTTTCTATTTTAGTAAGTTGGACTTCTTAAATGTTAGCAAATCACTCAATTCAACTGAGTTATGTCATAACTATGTAACTTTATCTTAGGCCAATGGAAGAGTTCAGAAATTTTTTTATCATAATGTTGTTTTCAACTGCCCACACTTCTAAACTGAACTATGTAAGAGTTACATGGTGTAACATCCCCGTAGGATATTACTTTAAATTAAATAATTAAACAAGGCAAAAATAAATACCTCATTTATTTAAATAATCCATTTCCCAGAAACACGGGAAAATTCAAAACCTTTAAATTTAATATCCAACATAAACAGATAAAGTATTAATAAAATACTCAACTCCTCCTATTACAAATTTGAAGTCCAAAACCATAATGAAATTACAGAAAATTATTTAAAAGGCTTTATAAACAATCCCTCATTTATTTAAATAATCCATTTCCCAGAAACACGGGAAAATTCAAAACCTTTAAATTTAATATCCAACATAAACAGATAAAGTATTAATAAAATACTCAACTCCTCCTATTACAAATTTGAAGT
>Ga0214545_1003116_pt1 | contig 31875 bp, 15 predicted proteins | sample CNSS4metaG_FD_160064 | JGI IMG/M metagenome (GOLD analysis project Ga0214545, IMG submission 160064) | Root nodule microbial communities from cowpea collected in UCLA plant growth center, Los Angeles, California, USA - CNSS4 | ecosystem: Host-associated > Plants > Roots > Nodule | place: USA...
TATATATAAAGAGGATTTTATATTTTTATTCATATTTTAAAATATCAATTTTATTCTTTGAAATATAATTATTTATTAAATTTTTGAAAATTGACCGTTATTTTTACAAACTTTTTTATAAAATTGTCTATCTCTGTTCTTCTCTTTTTTTTCTATCAACCGTTATTCTCTCATCTTTTCTAATATATTTCACTTTATTTTTAATAGATGTAATTTTATTTTATATATTAACTTAATAATATAATATCACCTACTAATATAATATCAGGTATAAAAAAATGCATATACACAAACGCGACAGCAACTCTGTGTACGTTAGTGTGTATATATATATATATATATATATATATATATTAAAATATTGAGAATGTTAGTAATATTAGTTAAAATTTAAATTTAAATACTCATAAATGAAAATAATAAATCATCATATACAATATTTAAAGTATAATGAATAATCAAAGAACCTTAATCCATTATATAATATAGTTATTAGGTTATTTTTATTAAGCATGAACAAAATAATAAATTAAACATGCATTATTATGAAAAGTACACTTAACCGAACTTGAATTTATGGAGATTAATATTTCAGGCATCATTTTATACTTTGACATTAACATATTCACAGACAAAATCATTCGATAACTACAATGCTGTAATTAAAATAACATTCTAGTACTTGTTCTTCACGCACAACTCATTCTCGTGTATTTTTCTTTATAAAAAGTTGGTCACTTGGTACCTGGGTTATGAACTAGTGTTGGGTGTTCAAGTTACAAATTTCCGAAAAGAGGAGGAATACTCTGCTCATGTCTAAAGAAGTTATGGGGATCAACCCTAGATTTCACTCTCACTAATCTCTTAAAATTGTTCTTGAAATATTTGCTCCCAAAACTTTGAGCAATGTCCACATTTGTTACATTACTCGGATGATTGACACCTATATCAAGGTCCCTGTAATTGAGAAATGCCTCTCTGGGCGAGTGTGAAACAAATGGACTCATAAATTCATAGAAAGACTTTGAAATATTCAAGTAATGATTTTTTGCTTCAACCCCATCTTCCCCCCAAGATGTTAAGTACTCGATCAAGAACAAGTTCCCTGCTCTGTGAGGGAATGGAGTTTCTGATGCTGAAATCTCATGCATCTTCCCTCCATAAGGGTTCCATTCCATTCTCACACTCTCACTTTTAATAATAAATTCCCACATCGATTTCAGACCACTTTTTGGAACAGGCCTTTTCACATAGTCTGACATGGTTTTGAAACTTTGTGAAAGAGGCTCTTTTGGCACATCAAGCAAAGCCTCAATTGGGGTCCCTATTGGGTAATTATACCAATAAAGGGTGGAATTGATCCATGGCATTTCAATGCACTCACTCTTCTTCAACTCCAATTCTGGGAAACTCTCATTCAACAAACTCAACATTTCATCACTTTTTCCCAAGAATAAACCAATAAAAGTGACCTCTATAGTCTTACCCTTTTGAGAACTGTGCACCACATCATGCATCACTCTTATGAAAATATCTTCATGCAATTTTGTGGCAATCAATTGCCACTTGTAAACAAGATCCCTTGCACCATCTTCCAAGGTTTTTCTCACTTTGAAAACAGTCACTTTTGGGGTCACAGAAACCAACTTGATCTTCCATGAAAGAACAACACCAAAACTACCACCACCACCTCCTCTTATAGCCCAAAACTGATCCTCCCCCATTGTTTTTCTGTCAAGTATATTACCATTCACATCAACCATTTTTGCATCAATGATATTATCCACAGAAAGACCATATTTTCTCATGAGATTTCCATAGCCCCCACCAGAAAAGTGGCCACCAGCACCCACTGTAGGGCACACCCCAGCAGGGAAAGCATGAACACCACTTTTCTCAGCAATGTGATAGTAAAGCTGACCAAGTGTTGAACCAGCTTGAACCCATGCTGTTCCTTCTGCAATGTCCACATCAACTGATCCCAAAGGAAACATGTCAAGAACAACAAAGGGCACGTCTGATACATATGAAAGGCCTTCACAGTCATGGCCACCACTTCGGATCCTTATCTCAAGTCCGTTACTTTTTGCGCATACAACAGTGCCTTGCACGTGAGATTCATCCAGAGCAGTCACAATGGCCAGAGGTTTTGGTGCTGTTGGTGCAGAAAATCTGTGATTGTGTGTGTGCATGTGCAAGATAGAGAAGAATGAGGGGTGGTTTGGAGTGTAAATGGCCTTCGATATTGAAGGGCTAGATTGGTTTGAAAGACAATGGAGAAAAGTTTCAAAGGGTGAATCTGAAGTTGCAGAAAACAGAAAGCTTAAAGCTGAGAAGAGAAACAAAAATGGTGTAATGCTTCTCATCGTGTTGTTTGTGATTGGCACTGGAAAATACATTTGAATTTGTCAATGTTATATAGTACACATGTCTTACGGGATAAATATATTTTATATTTTTAAGTAAAAATTGATTTTTTTTTAATTTTGATCAATTTAATCGTGTTTGAAACGTAAAATAAATTTAATAAAATTTGGTTAAAATAAATAAAGTCACATATTTCTAAACATTTAAAGAATAAATTAGTTCAAAATTTAAAAAAGAAAACAAATTTTAATTTTCACTAAAAAAACATATTTAATCTAAACTTTTTCATTTACATATAATTTGACTAACTTTTATATTTGATAAAATGGATCTAAGTATAAATTTTAAATTAAATCTTCAATTATTTTTATGGAATAAAATTTAATCAGTCAATTATTTAATTTTATATTTTGATTATTAAGAATAGTTTAAGTGTGAGTCAAAGTTTCACATTAAATATAATAGACAAAGTTAAACAAAATATAAAAATAAAAATTCATAACACTTTTGTTTTAAGGCTTTGGTTAAAAGTAATATCAAATGTATTATATGTATAATACCAATGTTATATATACATAATATAATCTTTCATCGAATACAATCATATATGAAAAAACATAAGACATAAGTGATATTACAGTCGATTACCATCACTAATTAACTGGACCTGTATCCATGCACAAATTTTAAATATTTTCAAAAAGGGAATTAAGATGATTTCATACTATAAAAATTAGTCAAAGTAAAATTTAAGAATTCTTTTGTAAGATATAAATTATTAATATTTATTTTCTTATTCGCACGCATGGGAGAATATGGAATCTTACATATATGAAGTATTTTTCAATCTAATTACCTTAATGGTTATAATAATATGAACAGGCCACTTTTACCGTATTTATATTTATCTATTTAAACATATAATATTTTAGGATTTTTCTTTTACAATTGAAACTTTACCTAATAGTAGCAAGATATATAAATTTTCTTATTCTTGCCTGTGTTTATTGTATACCCCTCATAGATTGTTTTGGATGAAATTAAATGCAATTAATGGAACCATGATTTCCAAAATCTCAAAAACAACTTTCAACTTTACCATTGTTTTCTTCTTTCTTTCCCATGGTTTCGATCGAAAACCTCCTCCAATCCCCATTTTGATGAAAGAAATTGTTATTTATTGGCCACTAGAGCCTGCAGTAAAAAACAAGAAATAAAGTATAATGAATAGTTACAAAATAAAGTGATCAAAGCAATGTTCAGAATATTTTCTATTATATATTCTAAGAATAGTCAAAATGCTTGTCCTACCATTCATTTTCTTGCTTAGAACCATCCGAATTATTAATTTACTAAATATTCTATATTATTAAGCATAAAATGTATAGCTAAAATTATTCTATAAAACTGTTTTTAGATGAGTGTTGCCTTCTTCTTTTTTCAACACTATTGAATTTGTTTTTTACCTGCACAAATTTAATTTAAAATATTAATATATAAATAAAAGTTACCTGATGAAATTATTTATTACATCTAAATAAGAAAATTTAAAAAGTTAAAAACTATGTGAGATCATTTATTTGTAACACGTTGTAAAATGGTAAAAAAATAGTGTTGGATAAACACATTTATTTATTTATTTCTTGAATAGAGTATTTTAAACAAATTTGACATAAATAGTAATATTGGCAATAGTCAGCAACAGTATACCCTCATTTTAATGTGGTTTTTTTTTTCTTTTTCACTGCATGCATGTTTCATTAGTTTCCTTTTGGTAAAACAAACAAAAAAAACATTTCTTAAATAAAAATCACTTTTAAATTTAATGTGTATATTGATGTCTAATTTAAAGATGTGTGTCAGTTTGGACAAGTATCATTTCCAAATTATAAGAACTAATGATGTTAATATCAGTCGAATTTGAAAAACTTAAAGATGGAATTAATTTTTGTGATACTAAAGAGACTACATTAAAAAATTCAAATAAAAGAGAAAAAAAATGATTTATCTTATTTATTTATTTGATATTGTTTTATTTTCCAATTAATTCAATGTTAAGAATTTGACCTTATTTTAATAGTGTCAATAATCATAATATATCATTACTGTTGTTTTCTTGTTCTTGTTTGATTTAATTTTATTGTCTAGTTTTCATGTTGAGAATTTGACCTCCATTGAAATACTTTGATTTCGTTATATCAAAAGTTACAAATTTGACCATTTTTTATCATTGCTATTTGACCTTCAATTTCTATCATTATTATTATTATCTATTTTATTTTGTTTTATTTTCCAATTTCATGTTAAGAATTTGATCATTCTGTCTTAGTTGGTCGAACATTATTGAACGATCAAACTTAAATTCTTCATAACGTAAATCGACAATTATTATAATCACTATTTGCTAATAAAATTAGCAGATGACTAAATGTGATTATTTAGCAGAGTACAAATAAAACACTTGAATAAATGTGAAGCCTCAACCCTATGCATCATCCAGTATAGAATCTCTTTATTGTTTCGAATCTTTTGTTTACATGGAACATTAATAACTGTTGGATTTTAACCATTTTGACTCCTCTTCAACTGTGAAAGGTGTCAAGAAAACCTGCTACTATTTTGCAGAAATATTGAATTCACCCCAAAAACTAAACTGAGAGCAACATGTTCTTAAACTGAATATAATTCATGTAGAAGTTTCTCCTAGCAAACTTAACCACTAAGTTATCATTTTGCCTAGACAATGGGAAGCTACGATCGTGAAATAGTTAATTTATAACTTTCTGACATCATTTGGGGGTAAACAGAAGAAGTCTCAGTTTCTATTTTCAGGGTCAAACGAAGGAAATCCATTGTTATGAGTTGAAAATCAGAAAAATATTACACAGATTGTTCAGGTTCTGTATTTGACTTAAAGATCAAAGTATTTAATTGTTTCTGATACCAAGGACACCTTAGTTGTGTGGCTTTTAGAGCAAAAGTGTTCAAACCACAAGTATCTCAAACGAAATTCCCTCTAATTTTGGTGGACCATGATGGATGTTGATATGTCTAATTGCTTCCCCCACTTTATGATATAACTAGTGGATATTACTAATAACCATTGCTCTGCTAAAAAGAGAAATATACCCCACATTTCTACACAATTTGTGAATATTTATTATATTAAAGACAGTCAAAGCAGAACGAATAAAAGAGCAAACTTGATCAAATCATAAAAGTAGAAGCTTTACTCATTCTTATGTCCAAACAACTTGTGAGGACAGTTACATTTATCATACAGAAGGACATGGGATTTCCCTCCAAACAATGACTAGAATTTCTAGCACTTTCTACTAGCCTGTGCATGTACATAAAGATTGCAAACAAGCCAAAACAATCTTCAATGAAGGATTTGAAGATATGACTTGTATAAAGATTAATCAGATAGTAAGTTCTTCTAAGTATCTATCAAGTCACTCTGAATCTACTTACTAATATACACACGTAGCAGTACCAATCTATTCACAAAACTATCAGAATCAAGAGAATCTATCTGGCCTGTAATCAGTTGCTACTTCTCCTTGGCCCATTCACTGATCTTCTTCTTCGTTAGGTGAAGTAAACAATGCCATTGTTATGCTACTCAGATTCTTAGCAATAAGCTTTGACTTTGGTTTCCTCAATGGAGCATTAGGAGCTTCAATTTCCTCTCCAAAGGGTATAGAAATAGCAAAAGTTTTCTTCTTAGGAGTTCTGTACTCAAAATTCGTCTGCCTAGCAATCTCAGTCTGTAAAAGCAAAACCCAGAAATTCACAAATTAGAACAAAAAAATAGAACTTGAAACAGAACTGAACAACATTGAATATTACTCAAAAACTTACAGCTTCTCTGACAGTTTTTGAGACACGAGCAAGTTGCTCCAAATCCTCATGATCCACACCACACAACACCTTCACCTACAATTAGTCCAGAAAAGAACAGAAAAACCCATGTTTCAGAACAATCATTGCAGAATCAGACATGAAAAATTAGGAACGAAAAAAAAAAAGACAAAACTGAAATTTGCAACACTCACCAGAATCTCAAGAGGAAGGGCCTCAAGCGGAGACCTTTCAGAATCGAAGGTGATTTTCTCGCTGCGCGTTCTCTTCAACGGAGACAAAACTTCCACATTATGCACTAACACAACCCTCTTCCTTCCAAGGGCAGTTGTATAACTATAGCCCTCAAACCCTAATGCCATATTCAAATTAACCAAAACTTCACAGATACAACCTTTTCTTCTAATCTGTAAAACCCAAACAAACAAACCATTAGTTTTTCGGAGAATACGCAAATAGTTCGACATTTAAAAAAAAATAATAATCTTATGGAAAACTGAAAAGGATACCAGAACAGAAAACGAAGAAGATAATAGAAAAGTGAGACACAACTCACCAAGTGTTACAAGAGAGTTTCTATTTGCAGTTGTGATGCTAAACAGGTAAACCAAACACTGAAATTGAACTTGGTGATCAAACTCAACTAGAAGCTGTTTAAGAATCTGGGAACAAATGCGGTGTTAATGAAGTGCTTTATATATAAAGCTAAAAAAGAAGAGGTTTTTTCTAGTTATTAAATATTTATTTAGCAGTGAATACCGCGTGAGAAAATTACGCGAAACTTCGAGGGAAGTGTCAGGGGTTACTTTTCTCTCTCTAAACATGGCGGGCGGTTAAAATACAAGGAGAGGGAGAGAAAAAACTAGCCGTTGGAGAAAGAACACGTGGCAACGTGACAGAGGATAGGGAGAGAAGTGGGCGGTGACGTGGTGCTTGGTCGGCTTTGTCGGTAGCTTCTGGAGAAGTTCCGTGTACGTAAGTAAACGCGTGGTATGGTAGACCGTCGCTGCAGTGGATCACAGCCTGTGCAACACACGCTTGTGATGGCTTAATCGACGGTGAAAAGTGGTTAACCGAACTGGAATGGGACCCACTGAATGAAACAACCTTTGTGCTTCGACGGAGTTTATTAGGTGGCTGGCTGCTGTTGCTGCTTGGTTGTTGGAGGGCCTCTTTGGTCTTTTCCTCCTTTGGAGTTTTCCTCAACCATGGTCTGTGTTGAGTCAAAACCGGAGTTGGTTAATTCGGCAAATAAAAACAACGCAACACGTTTGTTGTAAACACGAGGGCTGTTTTGGTCTTTTCATCTTTTGCTGTTTTCTCAACCATGGTCCTTGTTTGGTCAAAACCATAGTTAATGAATCTGGTATATTAAAAACACAGCATGTTTGTTTTTCCTTTACAATAATGATTGGCGAAGTGTCCAAAAGTTTAGGCAAGTATTTCTCTTAATCACATTTTTCACAAAAGTTTAGAGATTTATCTTCAATATTTTCACATTATTATTTTTCACTAGTGCGTTTTAAGGAGTCTATGTCAACGAACCATGTGTCAAACAACGTATGCATCACATCTTTCATTTTTTGTCTTTTTTGTTTTATATTTTACTACTTCGAGTTTTGATTTATTTTTCTTATTTCTACCCTTTTCCTCTATGATAAGCATGTTTAAAAATTGTGGCTTGAAAATAAACCTATAACAAAAACATAATATTATGAGTTTAAGAAATGAACGATTAGACGTGGAGACTGGACTACACTTTCCAGTTATTTATAATTAGAGGGCCCATGTTTCAGAAGAACATTTCAAGCTCAACAATGTAGTTCAAAAACATAAAAAACAATAGATAAATCCTATTTAACAGTAATTGCAATATTCTAGAATCAACTATGACTTGGTAGAGTTAGAACGACTGGCCACGATACTCTTTTCTCCGGATTCCGGTGACCTCAGAAACTGGAAAGACCGAGAATATGCGTGAATTCTTCAACATAAAATATTACCGTAAATAAAAGCCTAGTTGCCGGATTGAGTTACTTTTGCCCCTTCTTATACGACAGTACACAATAAGCGATAAAATGGTGCATTTTTTTTTTCCCAAATTACTAAAATTACAAAAATAACAAAGTCGTGTTAGTTTGATTTGGTATAGTGAACGTTAAAAAAGTCTGTTAATTTAGTATAATTTTTATTTGATTTATTTTTTTTAATAATTTCATTGAAATCTTATATTGATACATAATTTCGTAGTCTGAATTGGATTGAAGTCGTATGAATGATACAATTTCAATTGTTTATATAGTTTATTTTTTATAAATCATTAAAAATATTTAAAATTTATTTTTTGTCTTTTTTCTTTTTTTTTATAACTTGTTTTGATATATAATTAGTATTTTTTCCAGAATCATTGATTTTGAGATAAAAATTTTGAGAAAGAAAAACTACAAAAACTTATAACTTACAAAGAACTCAAACTAAGATGTTTCATATTTGAAAATTATTCAAAAATTGATAACAAACACGCTAACAAATCATTTTAAGTTTCCAAATTTCAAAAAATACATTATTTATTACTATTTTTTTCTCTTTTTCTACATTTTAGTCTTAGTTGATAATATTTATGCTTGTTGAAAAATTCTAAACAATTTCATAATGTATCCTTATATTAACTAAAAATTTATCAAACATTTACATTTTAAATATTTCATACTTTTATTATAAAATTCTTGATTTTCTTTTTTTTTTAATTTGTATTAAAATATTTCATAATTAAAATTGTGTCATTCTTGCAACTTAAGTTTATATCACAATAAAATAAAGTCAATACATAAATACAACTTCAATTAAAATCTAAAAAAAAATTACAATAAATTGAAGAGTTAACATGCAAACACAACTTTACTTTATTAAGTCAACAGTCGTGTCACACAACTTATTCACAATAAAGTCACCGGCATGACTTGTCAATATTCATAAATATTTTTTAAAATCTACCCATTTCAATAATTTTGAAAAGAGAAATTGCAGCATTTTGGTGCTTTTACGGAATCAACATCGCTAAAAAGTACAACCATTATCTAGATATTAACAGGTGAAAGTGAGTCTGTAAGAAAAACTAGTCATACTTTCAGGTCCATGTTCGTCGAGACACGAAAATCAGTGTTCCTTTGGCCAATTCCACCGGTGTTTCTCTTTTGTTGTATATAATAATCGAAGATTACTTCAAATCCCAAGCATAAAAGACCGCTTTTTACGTGACCTAAAGAAAGAACGATTCTCAAAAAAGGAAGAAAAGTATTGCCGGCCAGAATACGGGCTGAAACTTCACTAGCAAGTAAAAGACAGTAGCAAATACCTCACCAACTAAATAACAACCAAACAAGTCCAAATCCTTGCTAGAATTAGAAATTTACAATTTTACACGTATAAGACATATATGCAAAATTTCGCTCAGTTTTTTGGTCAAACAAGGAACAGTTAAACAGTGAACCGTCATGATCATTGGCAACAACTTACAAAACAAACTAGTGTTACCAGATCGGTACAAGGTGGCCGCAAAGCATTAACGAATTTCAGTCCAAGTTACCACTTTCAGACTGATCGTTGAAACTGCCATTGCTTTTCATGTCAATCTCCATTGAATCACAACAGAAAGTCCATACTGAGACGCAATTTTCACGACCTATATATCACGATTGAAGTTATCAATGGAGAAAAGTAAAGTTAGCGAAATTACCTTTAGTAGCACAAAATATATAATGATTTTTCATAATTTCATCAAATTATAGCTCATAGATAATATAAAATTAGGTTACTTCCGTGAAACCATGCCAAAATAATAAAACCTGATCAATGATGAAATAAAAGAAATAGAAAACCCTTTGGTAAGGGGAGGGGGGAGCGGGAGTCTGCATGTCTATAATATTATAACAATACCACTTAAGCGCAATTCTTCATTGCCGTCGTCTGGAATTACGAATCTCCGATGGCCCGAGGATGATACAGCATGGGGTAGAAATGGATGGAATGAGAAACCATTAACCGTGTCTGCACAGCAAACAGTAAAAAATAAAGCTTAAAGCAGTTAAAAATTGATATACACAAATAAGACGGAGAAAAAAATACAAGCATCAACATACAGAACTTGACTACCTAAAGCAGCCTCGAAACTTGACACCCACTGCCCAGTTTGAAGATTATATATGTGTACTAAACCATCCTGAAACCAAAAAAAAAAATAATCATTTAAAAACAAACTTAATATTGATTGACGATAATTGATGTTGCAAGATAATAGGAATGTCAAGATACCTGACCCCCTGTACCAAGATGCTGTCCAGAAGGGTCAATATCGAACAGTATCCGCTGATTGGTGTTTTCTGATGATCTGTATAACCTAGTAACAAGGTGCAAAGATGCATCCATTCAACTCCCAACATTTGTACTTATAGAATAAATAGTAAAAGTGTCTTTATGATAAAAAAAAAAAATTGATAAAACAGAGATAATATGATTGGAATCAGTCAAGCTTTCATAACAATGGAAATACACAAAAACACATAATAGCAAACAGCAACCTAACCATACAAAAAAAGAGGATCTTTGGATTAAGTATGTAGTAGTGCACGCATCAGCAGTTAGTAAGGGATATAGGAATTTAGCTTTGGAATTTACTGGTTCTACTATAATATCCAAAATGGAAAGTCTGAAAAATTCAATTAGGAACTCAAATTCTTTATTTTGAGGGCAAATTGTAGTATACAATTATGTATTTTCTTTATTCTCTTGAACAACAGCTTGCATCAGTTTTGCTCATCATAAAGTACGCTTCCACTTAAATGCATGTAAGGATTATCTTGTTTGAACAAGAGCTTTTGCAGTTTCCTAACTTCGGAAAAAATATTTTCTATAATTTAAGTTTTCCCAAACATCATATATAAACTTTTCTTCAATTCATAGATAAACCACAGTCAAGGGAAGAGATAGAATAGTACTTGTAAACACAATCAACCGACTTGCGCACATCCCAGCAGAGTATATAAGGGTCCTTCAAGAAACAATGAATGTAAGAAACTGAACTTCAAGTAACAATATGCTGGGTAACAAGAATATGACTCGTAGTCCAGTCCAAACTCTAGAACTATAAAAGAAAATGTGCAAATCTCACCTTCCGACCTCCAGTGTATAAATAATTTCCATCTTTGGAAAACTGGGCCTGAAGAAGAGGAAAATTTAGGAATTCTTCTCAATGTTATAACGTGAATAAATTATTTACAGGAAACCCTAACTTACATGAGTAATTCCACCTTCTTGACCATGCAAAAGGTACAAGAGTTCCATGTTGTCCTCCCTATAAATAGCAGCAGTTTGATTGTAAGAACCCAAAGCTAGCATCCCAGAATGAAATGGAGAAAAAGCCATTGCAGATATAATACCTGCATTCATATAAACTGAATTATGTGCATCTCTTTGTACCATAGAATTTTCCCAGACATTTCATTCATAGATGTTATTGCTGCTGTCACCCCAACCTTCCCAGCAAAAAAGAAAAAACTTCAGCAGCCCTGATGAAAATTACCTGTTTGGCCTTCTTTTTTATCTTTTACTGTTGAATACAATTCAAAATCCCTACCCGGTCGATGTAAATCAAATATCCTAATACATTTGTTGTATCCAGCAAATATCCTACAAGACAACCAAAGAGTTTAAATAACTTTCACAAATACACATTCATCGCTTGAAATAAAGTAAACCAAAAATCATACCGTATTTTGAAAACCACCTCCTAAGCACTAGATATCTTATAAATTTTAATAGTGTGCAACTCACTTAGGTCAGGTAAAGTTATTTGTCGATAGCATATGAACATAAAACCCAAGGGATGCCTGTATATTCAAATGTCCTGGTAAATATGTTTTAGTGATTATAAATATAATGAAATTTGCCTTTCATCCTCCAAGATACTTTTTTTATTTGGGTCTGGTCCCCATAAAGTTTATGTTCCCTATCCCCACATGTCACCTTACAATGGGCATTGAGGTAACATTGCTACATCATCACTAAATGGCAACAGTCTGGCACATACAATTTTTCAAATTTATTAGAACTAAAACCAACAAAAAAAGAATTGGAAGACGGCAAACAAGTTTAGCCATATTTGCAAGGATTAAAAACATATGTAAGCCTAAATGTCCTAGAGAAAGTTTATGAAAGTTTGATGAGGAAAAACTATTAGACCTGTGAGCATGAAATATGAGTTATTATCATAGAAGCATTGTGTTGTGCATCTACAATTTGCAAATTGTTGGTCCTTAATCAAATAGCTTACTTAGTCCCTGCTGGATTAAAAGCAATTGAAAAAGCAGCTGTAATTTCATCCATTGCATCATATGCCCGATACGTGCAACGCAACTGCAATTTTCACCAAAAGCAATGGTCAAAAACCACAATAGCAACACAAAAACCATAATGTACCTTCAAAGCTGCCAACAATGTTAATTCTTAGCAGTAACATTTGAGATTTTAAAAAGCGTTCCACGCCTGTGATTCTATTTGCAACATCAATGTTTATGGTATCCTCAATTTCATGCAATACAACTGTTATCGTGACGACTTTTTAAAACCTTGGTAACATTATTAACACTTCAAGTGCTACATTTACCGTCCCCCTTAATATTATTCCATTTCATTTTAACTTTCATAGTTTCGCAAATAATTCAATGGCACTAGGACGACAAACAGTTTAAGCACAAAACTGAAATGAGAAACAATGAAAATACCTGGCCAGAGGTAGCATCCCATAAATGAATCGGATGGTCTCGAGTAGTAGTCGCAAAAACATTGGTCACCAGATCTGCAAATATCCAATATCATATACCAATAGACACCACACCATCACTATCAGTTACTAAAAAGCAAAGAAAACAAAACATTTCTTACCAGAGAAAGACATGTAAGGATACCAACAGAAATCGTGTATGGACTCTCCTTCATGCATGACTACGTCTGCAGCAAAGGAATCTGTAGACAACAACAACAACAACATACAATGAACACTCGAACTTCATATAGCAGTTAATCGCGTTCACTTGTTTACATATTCGAAAGGCGCGATTACCGTCGTCGGAAGCAGCAACGGAAGCGTCGCTTTCAGTTCCCGGTCTGCCAGGGAAAAGCGAAGTGAATTAGTTGTACATAATCACAAGATTAGATATAGTGAGATCGGAATGGAGGTTGCGAAGAGGAGACTTACGGCGCGAAGAGGCGGAGAGTGTTGTCCTCGGAAGAGGTGAGGAAGCAGGAACCGTCAGGTGACCTAAGACAGAAGCAGAACTCAAATTAGGAATTGAGAAAGGTAGTAGAAGATAAAGGAGAGTGAGTGATGGTGTAGCGTACCATTTAACGGCCTTGTGGAAATTGTTAGGGTTGGAGGGAGTGATGAACTGACGGTGGAAATGGTAGGTTCTGTGAGGAGAGACATCGAAGCGAAGAGCGGGGAAGGAGTAATCTTCGTTGGTGTTGGTGTTGGCGTTTGCTACATTGGATTCGGATTGGAGCTCCTCTTCTTCTCCCATCGCCACTGCACAACCACGGTGTTTCTGCTGCCGCCGGATTTGCAGGAAGCTTTAACTATAAGCGCCAAAACAAAACTCACTCACTTACACTTCCATTTATTTATTTTTTAATTAAAAGGTTATATAAGAAATAGAAAATGATACTTTAACAAAAAAACATTTAATTGACAAAGTACCAAATTAGACAAAAAAATATAATTTTATTACTTTATTTTGATTAAAAAATATATATATTTTTTATCAAATAAAAAAATCTTTTTCAAAACATAATTTTTCATAAAAAATATATTTGTCAATATCTTATACCTAATAAAGAATTAAAAAAAACATTTGTAATTAAATTTCATGATGAGAACAAGGAATTTGAGGTCATTAATGATTTCACTGTTGTTTTTACACTAATTTATTAATTTAAATATATTTTTTTTTTATAAATGGATGTTTATTTCCTTTATCATTTATATTACATTGATATTAATAGAAACTCTATATAAGTAGTTCAAATTAGAGTAAAAATATTCGATATGTATTATAATATATGAAACTTTAATAAAAGACTTTTAGGTTATACACGTTAATGATTGGACAAATTGAAAAATAGAATGCAACTGATTTTGGAATCAAGATGGATAAAAGATTAGTTAAGAACAATATAAAGAAGTTGAAAAAGGAAAAGGACACTGCAACATTATACTGGTTTAGATCATAAATGGTCTTGCATCCAATATCATTTATTCAACCTTAAAATAATTGGATTTCATTGTCTTCAAAAGCTTTTACAAGCACTCACATAAGCAACCTACAACCTCAAAACAACAAGCAAAAATTATATCAACTCTTGAACACATCTAAAAAGATATTACACGATATATATTGGAACACTCCAGCAAATTTATAACAAGGAAAGAGTATACTAAATTTCAAGTTATAGGCAACCCATAAGATTGATACAATTAACACAACACAACCTTTTTAATTCTCAAAAAATTAACTCAAATGATCTCAAAAATAATTTATATTTCTCGATAGTATTAGTTATGTAAAATAGTGTGACAAAGACTCTATTTATAAAACCAATAATTGATTTAAAGAAATTTCAAAACTATTTAATCAATTATTTCAAGCATTTAATTTATTATTTTTGTGAAAAATTGAAAAACAATTGCAGCACTTTCTATTTTAATTGATCACAAGTTCACAACAAGTGTTAATCAATTATCTGAACTTTGTATTTCATTTAGAGATAGAAGTTAATTTATTATACAAGATTTACAAGACTTCTATTTTAATTGATTAAGGCACATGCTAATCAATTACTGCAGCTATGTATTTAATTCAGAGAAAGAAATTAATTTATTATACAAGATTTTAATTGGTTAATTTCTCAAAACATTGAAAATTTTAAATATATTTTATGGTCTAATCACTTAATTAAGCTGATAATCAATTATCCTTTTTTTTTAAATATTTCATGAATAGTTTAACTCATTACTTAAAAACTTAATCGGTTAACAATGTCATAAACCTTTTTCTCATATTTTTAACTTTACAACAAATATTATTCTCTTAATTAATTTGAGTAAGGTCATGTTGAATTAAAAATCTTGTGAATACTTTATCTGAAAGAGTCGATAAAATACAATGAAAGTTACAAACTCTCAACAACATTTTTAGCATCTTCAGCTCATTTTCATCTTTCAAAATCATCATCAAAACAACTTCATTGGAGGTTTGAGTCTTCAAGACACAGGAGAGTTTAGAACCCCTTTGCATATTTATGGAATAGTTTGTTGAGGAGTCCATGACCGTACAGGGCCTCAACTAGAAGTGGCAATGTATACAATGATAATCAGGCTACAAACTACACCTTTTTAGGTAGTTTGGACATCAAGCCTCTTTACATTGAGAAATCAAGCTCTAAACTACGTCCAATTAAAATAGAAAGTTGAATTGTGAAAATAGAAGAAAAATAGAGTTCTCGAAAGAAAAGTTGTTATCGGTTCCTCGACGACCCAAGTTAATAATGAGAATATTTTCAAACGATGAAAGAGATAGAGGTTGAGGACACTACAAAGTCTACTAAAGTTTAGAGTTTACATATTTTAAATTTCAAATAAAATAAATATCGAACTTGACATTTTCCTTAATGAATTATCAATCGCAGTTTAACATATGCCGACAAATAGTATAAATCAAATTAGAACTATATTTGTTATTAAGGATAAAAAAATTGAGTAACAAAAACAAAATTTATATATTTACGAGTCCTGAACTGAACTCTACAATATTCAGGAGCACAAACGATACAAATATTTAGATTGAACATTCATCCACGGAAAGCTATTAAATAGGGCTGATTTCTATAAAACATTTTTATCATATCATAAATGGATAAATAGTTTAACTTTTATCCATCCAATATAATTTAATTTTAATTTATTATCCACTCAACACCCTGTACTGATTCATCATGACCTTACCTTCAATGAAAAAACAACAGTTCACAGAGGAACACAGCAGTCACGTAGGATATATGAAAATTTGTGGCAAATGTACTGAAAGAAATGTCAGGAACTCAATTAAACATTTAAAATTATCCAAAATAGGTTTAAGTATTTTACGCATGTTCCACTCCAAATCACGTTGAATTATGTCACTGATGCATATGAATCATAGGGTAATAAGCGTATAATATGCAAACTTATTGAGTGGAATAACGGGATTATACGCTTACAACAATTAACACCTGGGATTTCTTAGACGAGATGCTGTGAGATAAAAAAGGGAGTACTAAGAACTTCTCAGATACGAATCATTCTTAAAACTTGAATATAAGGGGAGATCAAGAGCCCTTTCAGCAACCCTGCGATCTTCATGAATTTTAGCTACCAAGCTTTCAAGGGATGGAAAATTTGCCTGTTATGCACAATGCCCAATTTTAGTGAAACTTTATAAGTATACGGGGTACAGTACAAGGACGACAAAGAAAAATTATAGGAGAAATATTCATTAAGATAATACCTCGGGACGTATGTAACCAACTATAACAAGCCGCAGTTCTTCCCCATAGAAATCCTCGTTAAAGTCATGAAGTAACCATGGTTCCTACAGTAAAAAAAGCAGAAGATAATATGAAAATTGATTGGTAAATAGTTATAGTTGGGGGTGAGTAATAACACTTACTATAGTCTTTTCTTTGTTGTCAAAATATAGATTCCAACCAATGCTCATCACCATTTTAAAAATACCTCTTGATGGCAATCCAGCCCAACCGAAATAAACTCCCGCAGGATGTTCTGAAAGGAGATCTGAATATCCCTTTGTCGATAAATTTGCTGGAAGAAAATAGAGTACATATTACTATTTATATAATAATACACCAAAGATTGTTTAAGACAGTATAATAGACCAGCAATTCTTTAAGAAATAAGTTGTAACAAAGTACAAACCTGTAGGGATCCCAAGTACCTTCGAGCCACGACCAAATCCCTTGACAACAGGACCACCAATATACCAAGGATCTAAGGGCAAAGTTCCCTCCACCCCTGCAATAATTTAGAATACAAGTTTAAATAAAAGAAACGCTAACAAATGCAAAGAGGAATATCTTAAAGTATTTGGGGTTTACAATCTTCAAACGGAGGCAGACCCCACTTTTCGAGTTGCAAGTCAAGTAGGGAATTGATCACCTCATCTGCTGCAGTGTAGAGATGCGTCTGTTTTGGAAGTGATGGTACAGCAACTACTTCCATTTCAGCAGTTTTACCTGCAGTAACCCCAGGTCTGAAGTAGCCAAGTATACATGCTTTTAGAAAGATACGGAGGAAAAGAAGTATCCCTAAGGGATAGAGAAAAAAATTCTAAGATAAAAATCATCAATTCATTTGAAGATACCTAGTAGGAAATAAGGAAGCAATCTTTGGCTATTATAAATTATGCTATGATGTTTACAACATGTCAATCAATGTGGACAATTGGAGAGGGGTAGCCATAATGTAGTGAAAGTTAAACAGTGATTATTTTGTCTATCTTGTCAAAGACACAAATAACTTGAAAGTGAAGAAGAACCTTCAAAATTAATGTTAAACTAAATTCCCAATCCAGCTAAAGTATGAAAAGGTAGATTTGTGGGATGGAGACAAGGTTCTAGAAAGTGGTAACGAGTGGAGACGTAAAACAATTAAGCAAGTAGATATCAAAAGATAAGTTTTAATCATAATAGAGAAAATGCTAATTCAACCTGAGCACAGATGCACAAAGGACTGTTATGAAGGAATTTTATCAAGAAGAAACACTAGAAGAAGCAGAGTTACAATACAACCATTTTGTTTAGTCCATGTTCCCATCTAATTTTTTAGGTCGATTGTTAAGTGTCATATTAGACACTTATTTGGTGTTTTACAACACTTCTTTTGGGAGTTTTCTTTTCTTTATTTCCTGTTTTTATAATATTTTAGTATTTTCTTCGAAAAAATCTTAGTTTTAATAAAAACATGTTAAAAAAGAGTGTTTTTTAGAGTAAAGTTTAGTTTAGTAGGTTTTGAGTCCTTAGTCATTAGTAGAATGTAGTTTTAAATAGGCAATTGAAATTTTCAGCTTGATTAATTCCTTTGAATTTTCTACTGCAGTAACATTAAGAGAATCCTGAAGAGAGACTTGGACCTATGCCAAGGAAGAATGGAAGCCTACAAGTCAATTCTGACTTTTGCCTAGCAATAGTAGATAACAAGACCATTGGAAAGTAAATAGAAATGACTTGGAGAGAAGCTGTCCAACGTGGCAACAGGAAATTTGCTTCAATTTGCTCACTGGACAGTTTGGGCTAAGAAGGAGTGTTTGCTGCAGTTGGAAGTTAGAAGGCTGAAAAGTTAGTTACCTATAGGAGCCTTTGTAACGAGAGATGCATTGTACTAAAAGCTGATTTTTTTGTTCTAGAATTTATCTGCTATAATTCTAGTTAGTTCATTGTATTTTCTTTTCTTTAATTAGGATAGATAAGGGAGAGGATGGACACACCACCAACATCACGACCCAAACTACTATCACTCCAAACACATCCATCCTTTCACACGACCCATAAATTTTCTTTTCGGCACTTTTATAGCTTTCTTTAAATCTTAGATTCGGAGTTTTCTGGGCTGGGAGCATTAAGTTGTGAAGATCATGGAGCACAAGTCTACAATGTGAGCAAGAGGCATTCAAGTTCTTGACAGCATATGTAATCTCAAACCAATTGTACATTTCAATCTTCAATGCAATTCAAATTTCCAGTTTATTCCTTTGTTCTGTTGAGTTGTGAATTTTAAGTTTTACTTTCTATTTTTCGTTTTCATTTATGCAATCTTTATTTCTAAGCAATTTACAGTTCTGCACCTATTTTTCAGCATCTATTTTCTATCCATTTTTCTGGTTTTGATCTAGAGATGTTTTCTTGGATGAAGATAGAATGGTATTAATCTTTATCTTTATTTAGGGTCAGGTTTGGATTCAAATATGGTTTCTAAAGAGTACAATGTGACCACTGGAATCAATATTTCAGATTAGAGATATTGAAACAAAGATTGCACCCAACATTCAAGTTCTCATTTATGGGTTTAAACCCTTTTTTTCTAGAATTTTCTGTTTAAGCTTTTACGTTATTATTTTCTAGTTTTCCTTGCATATTTCTTTATATTTTCATCTTGTATGAGCCATTCCATTTTACAAATTCACATCAAGTCTCTCTTGCTGTCAAAATCTAGTTCATGATGCTAGTTTTACAATTCTAGATTTCTTCTTTTACTTGATCTGATTTCTGGATTCAGGATTAGATCAAAGGAGTGCAATGTCACCACTTGATTCAATAGGTTCTCATGAACTGAAGTGGATCCAAAAATCTGAAATTATAGACCAAGACTCATGATTCTAAGTTTTTCCTTCAAAAACCCATTTTCACTACCTCACAAGCCATATGATGATTTTCAGTTTTAAATCCAGTTCTGAATTTTTCTCACCTATTTTTTATGTATTCTCATGACTTTAGACATGTTCTAATTCTTAGTTTTAGCTTTGAACTCAAAATCTCCAAAAATCTCAAATGTTAGGTAATGTAGTTATGTTTCCCGCTTTTTGTTCTTGAACTTGCTTTAATCTTTGATTTTTGCATTCCAGCCAATTTTGTATGTTTCTTTGCATTTCAGCATGTTTTTTCAGTGCATAGGATTATGTTTGAGCCATCAATTACCTCATTCCATGCATTTTGTTTGGTAGATTCTAGGTTTTCTAGTCTAGCTTAAATTGGGAATTTTATTTTGCATTAATCCTTTCGGTGAATTCTCTGTTTTGGTAGTCCATTAGCATCATATTACACATGTATAGATGATAAAATCATGCATTGATGTACAGTTGCATGTTCATACCCCATTTACTAAATTCTACATAAAATTAGCACAGTTTACTTTGCTCCCAAGTTTGCTTTAATGAGTGATTTTCTGTTTTGGTGTTTTCTGGACAGTTCTGATCATCCACATTGCATACCTTCGCATATTAAAACTTGTTCAAAGCATTTACAGGGCATGAAACACAACTTTTATCTTCAGATGCATTTTAGTCACATTTTAGAAGCCATTTTGCACTTACTTTAGTTTAACTAGTCATTTTCGAATTCCCTTTATATTTTGTTCATTTCTTTGTTTCTTCATTTCATTTGCATCATAGTATATTTGTTCAAATGCTAAAAATATTAGTTCAAGCATAGATTTAATTCAGAACACAAAATCTGCACCAATTTTCAAATGGTGTCAAAAAAACTGTTTTGACCAAGTGCGATCAAGTTTGGTTTAATAGGTGATTTTGTGATTCCAACACATTTGATCATGTTTAGGCATTGCAGTTGCATACTCATGCATACTGAAACATGTCCAGATCATTATCATTGCATCTAAACCCAGATTCTACATAAAATAATTTTCTGTCAAAAACAGTTTTGGTGCATTTGCTTTCTAGTTTAGTTCGACTCATAATTTTGAGTATTTGGAGTTTTTAGTTCATTTTACTTAGTTCTGCATATAGAAACTTGTCTAGATCATTTGCATTGCATAAATAATAGTTTAGATCATTCAAGCATTTCATCAAACACTTGGTGAAAACTAGGTTTTCATTGAGGCATTTCATCAAACACTTCTCTGTTTTGCATCTTGAAGCTATTTTAGGACAGTTTAAGGTCTGTAACATCTTTTATTCATGTTTCTTTATAGTTTTACAGGTTCATTCATCATATTAGAGTATTCCATCATCATTTGCATATAGATTTGAGCATTTTCCCTTTACTGTCAAATAGTATGCTGCGGTAATACTTCTCTGTTACATCATTTTTAAATCCATTTCATTGATCATTTGCACTGTTCTAGAGTACATTTTACATTGTTTTTACTTCCCATTGTTTGTTTCATTTTTAGAATGATAATTGGGCACATTTTAGCTACAAGATTAAACAATTCCTTGGATTGATACCTAGGTTGTTCCCTATACTTCATTAGGGCGAGAGCTAGGATTTTGCTAGAGTTCTTTGCGACTAGAGCATCTAACATCGATCATAGGATTGCATTGGGTATAAGTCAAATTAGGTGCTAATTGTTGTTCTGCATTAGCACTAATGGAGGTTTAGCCAAATTGAAGGGTATTTTTTACTCTTGGGTAGTGTTGTGCTGGGACAAAAAGTTGTCTCATTGCCATGGTTTATTGAAAAACAAATATTTAGAATATTATCCTATTTTTATTTTCATCATTTGCTTTGTTCTTTCCCATGAACAAGCACTTTTGTGTTTCCAGTCTTCCTTTCTTAGCAAAACAAATGCACTTATATACACTGCACCTGGTTAAGCACTCATCAATATCATCAAATAACTGTGTTTCACTTCCATAAAAACTAACCATCATCCCTAGGTAAAATGCATGTAATTTTGGCTGGCAAATATATCAAAGTAACCATAAAACAGTCATCCTCAGCCAAAGGAGATTCATTTACTTCAAAACCATACATCTAATTACAAACTCAAAATTCTCATCCTCTTAGGCTACAAAACTCAAACAGAACCTCTAGTGATTGAAAGAATTTAGAGATTCCCCAAAATGTTTAAAATCTTTTTTTTTTCCACAAAGAGACCAAAAGGAAAAGGGGTTATCTTTATATTTTACAAATATAATTAGGGATAAAAGCAGTGATAAAAGCAAATAGCAACCCATCAGAAAGCTTAACCATCAAAGACTTAGAACTGACACATGAAGTCATATGAAAGATTCAGTACCGGGAGAAAGACAGGAATCAAGGAACTCACACAGAATCTTCAATGACAAGACAGCTGGAGGGCTCAATGTTTAACCTCCTAGCAGCTTCAAGGAATCTAACATCACAACACACAATAGAAAAGTTTTAGGAGACGGAGAACTTTCAAATGTAAAAATCAGGGGACCCTCAGTAATCAAAGCTAGAGAACATCACTGCATCTCACATTTCAGGGGAAGGTTTCCCTGTTCTTACTTCATCTCCACCAATTATAACAGAGAAAGAATTCTTCCATCCTGAACGAAAGAAGATAAAGAACAAACAAGACCACACTTACATTAACACAACCAAAGGCAAAAGCAACACAAGATGCCAAAGGTTCTTGAAATAGACCAACCATCATGATAGGATATTTTGGCTTCAACGCTTTCCCTTGGAGAGTTTGACGCCAAGGCCATCGGAACTCCATGACTCTTCAAATGTTTAATCAATCGATTAGCACCAGGAAGTGCTTTGATGTTGCACCACCTAAAATGCCAATAGAGCACAAAACTTAAGAGAAAATTTTTTCCGAAATTGGAAATCCAAGCTTAATATCTCCAACTCGAACAAAGATTTCAGACAATTGTTTCGTTTCAAGACATTATATGTTAATAAATTTCCAGAGGTGTATCTCGTGCGAAACTCTACATTCACAAAATAAGTTATGAATTTGCATTTTCCAACTCAGAAGTTCAGTAATCCAGTATTGTTAAGTCATTGATAATTAGTTGGTACTAAGCATACACCATTTCACATTCAACATTCAACCGACGAGATATCTCTACAATTTACAAACACATAAAAAGCTTATAAAGAATGATGTAACAGACTATTACTGGTCAGAGAAGAGAGGCGAAATTTCAGAGAGAAATTCAGTCGTCGAGCAGGAAAGTTCATAATCTTGCACAACCGCAGCGGCAGCTTCAAACGGTGTCGTTCCTCTTATTTTATGAGCTTCTCTGCCGTCCCATTCCTTTCCGTACTTACCTAACAAAACCTTCAAAACGTTGCCTACGATGCCATCTGCATCAATAACATTCACAATCGCCAGCGTTATAGAATATAGCCCCAATTTGGAAGGAAAAAAAAAAGCAGCTACTCGATTATATGCTTCAACTGTGAGCAAAGATGAATATTCTGGGTTGACGAATGGAAACAAACCTGTGTTGAGCAGCGTGCCGTCCAAGTCGAGGATAACACATCTAATCAACTTCTTTGAAACCGACATTTTGTCAATGAAATTGAGCTCAGAGAATTCTTGTTTGAATCGGATGAGGACGAAGAGAGTGACGGAGACGCGCCAAAGAGAGTTATAGAGAGCGTAGTTGAAGTTCAAAGTGGAAGCGTGTTCCCTGCAATTCGCTTTGTGTGTAAGAGCGAGAAAACCTTCGGAGTTCTCCAGAGAGCACGGTTCTTACACACGATTATGACAATGCCGGGTCCGTTTGGCTTTTCTTTTGGCATTACTGCTTATTTCTTCTTTTTAAATTAACAATTGCTTTGTTTTATTAATTCATCTTCTTATTAAAAAATTGTAATAACTTTTAGCTGTAAATATATTTAAATTTAAATTATCAGCAAGTTACTTTAAGTTATAAACAAATAAAGTTAGCCATTGTGGTTAGAATTATTAATTTGATAATAAATGGTTTTGATTAATTGTAACCTATAATGAATTTATAGATATTTAAATTGTTTTTCCCTCGCTCACTATTCTAGCGCGTGTGTTTCACTACGTCCATCATGCTCCAACACCATTAGTGTTCGTCGGAATGTTTCCCGGAGAGCTGGCGCCACCATGATAAGAACATCTCCTGGACTCTCAGGATACAAATTCTTGAAGAGAAATTAATCTGTATACCGAATTTCAGAATTTTAAGAATCTACGAATGTAAATTACTTAACATCATATTAAGAAAATTAAAATTTTAAAAATTTATAAATGTAAATTAAGAGGATCTTAAATTTTGTGAAAAAGTTAAAATTTCTTCCTCTTGATTTTTTATTTAAAGATGTTTTCTTCTTATTTCGACACAGAGAATGTCACCCGCTCGGTTGAGAATTGGATGTTATTCGTTCATCATCATATTTTCATTGATATTAAAGAAATTGAGTTTGATTGTTTTTTAGTATTTACTATTAATATAATATTTTATTGGTTTAAATTAAAGGTGGTTTCTCAACTAATATTAATATAATATAATTATTTTCTTCATAAATAGTAAAAAAATTATTTACATCAACATTGCTTTTTAATTAAAGACTAAATATAAAATTATAATTCGTTTCTTTATAAATCTCAAATTTTAAAATTAAATATATTCATTTTAGTTTGAATTTTTTGTTGGTTTTTGTTTGTTGTTCTTTTGTTGTATCTTCAAAATACACTGATGATCATTAATTTTAAAATGGTTAATTATGTTTTTCGTCTCTCAAGTATTGTGGGCGATTTTAATTTACGTCCCTCATTCAAAAGATGATCTATTTAAGTTCCTCATGTTCTAAAACTCATGGAATTCATCCTCGTTTTTGAACGCCATTAGTTTTATTAACAAGCTGGCAGACAAAGTGTCATATCATGATCCCGTTTTTAACTTTCACTCAAGGTACAGTAAACACGTGATTTCAAAGTCATGGAATTGGTTCTAATTAGAAGGTAGTTTGGCGTTAGTGTTTGAAACCCTAAATTTGGAATTGTCGGATTGGATCGTTGTTAAGGAGCTTCAAGAGATCGTTTGGTGCGGGGGAAATGTAGGCGATAACATTGGCGTTTGTGTACAACGTTCTACAGTGATGAAGGGTGGTAGTTCAAGATTTGATTGCAGCAGAGGAATATTGGTTCGAAAATTTTGCAAAGTTTAGTGTCGTGTTCAGAAATAGCATCGAAAGTGTGTGGGTGTGGGAAAAGATTGTTGCTCCTAAAGACAAGTATTGTGAAGAACAAGGGCAAGTTATTTTGGAGATGTAGAAATTGGGTTGTAAGTGACAAATTGCATTTCTTTTACTCGAGCTTTATTTGGTGTTTGTGATAATGGTTTCAAATTTTTGCAGTCTATTTCACATTGTAATTATTTTGAATGGGATAATGAAGAGGAATCTAAAGGTGAAGGTCAAGAATTTGAATTTGAAGCTACCGGAGGAAAAAGAGTTGAAGAAGATGAAGTTTGTTTGGAAAAATAGAAAGTGATGTTGGACCTGATTAAGAAAAACGAGAAGTTCAAGAGGAAATTGCAAAAAGATAAAAGATTTGGGAAATTCCTGCAATTTTTATTTGTTCTGTCATGGGCTTCAACAATTGTATTTGTGGTTATGTTTTTGTTTAAGGTTAATTGTAATTAGTTTCAGCAGTTGTATTTGGGAAATTCCTGCAATTGGTAGTTGTAGTGGTCATTGGTTATGTAATTTTAGGGAAATATTTTGTATTCGTGAAAATGGTATTACTAATGATATGAGTATTGTTGCATGCCATTCAGTTGCCAAATGCCTTATAATTTAAGTGTTGTTAGTGGTTGATTGAGCTTTCTGATTTTTATTGATTGAGCTTTCTGATATTGGCCTTGTCATAACCAACGAGACCCAAAATATTAATGAGGCTCGTTACTGGAGTGAAAAATGCTTTCAGTGAAAAAGTGTTGGTTGTTTCTATAAACATTTTGTATATAATGCTATAAACATATGTAGTGTATTTAAAGGGCCTATAATTTTGTTGTTGGTTGTCTTATGGTGTACATTGTTCAGCTATTAGTGATGTGTGAATCAATGTTAACATATGCAAGTGTTCAAATTAGAATGTGTTTTACACCAATTCTTTATTTACCAATACTATGCGTTTTCACCTTTACAAATATTTATGCTGCATAAGAATCTGTGGTGGGAGGTAAAAGATAGTATGCGTTTTACACCAATTCAATATTTTACTACAGCAAATTCATCAACAGTTTAGGATTGAATTAAGTTCAACAATTTATCCAATATCATCACCTTTACTAAAGCACTCATCCATTTTCCTTAATTGTATACAATAATGCAAAAGTGGTCCCTGCTATTGCAATGAATAAAGTATTCTAGAACAAACAAAATTAGTCCACATCTTTAACTACAACGCTGCAAACTATAATAAAGCAATAAAATACTAGTGCTCCAAAACAAAATAGTGGTCCACCATCCCTATGCCCAATGTTTCAAAAGTAATTTCTATCACATTAGTCTTTAACAAAGCAACAAAAAAGTTTGGATCTCCATTCAATTTTACGTGGGTTGTGCAGAACTTATATTACTACTTGCTTGAGAACCTAATACTTGTGCCGCCATGCTTCTTGCATGTGTTAGTGCTCTTTCTCCTTGGTTCATGTTGGCTACAACCATGGGTGTGGATCTCCTTCTACTAGTTGAGCTTTGGTTTGATGGGCTTGTAGCGTTGGTAGTTCCACTACCAGTTTGATTCCTTTAGGTGTTTCCCTATCAACTAGGTATGTATTCAAGATTTATATTTGTGTTTGTACAAAAACATTAATTGAAAAAAAGTATAGATGAAGATTTCCCTTTCTTCTCATGCCCTTTCTACAACTTCTGATATTATGTCCATATTGGTTACACCTGCTACACTTTCCCATGACATTTTTCTTTGAAAGTTTGGAATGATTGACATGTTCATTAGGTTCCCTTCTTCGTTGTTTTTTTTGGTTTCCCAAGTGAGGTTTTGTAAATAAGGGGAGTAGTTCAGTTTGATTACTTTTTGGCCAAAGTTGTTGTCCATTGATTGGGGTAATTTCAGGGCCATAACAAGCTTGATAGACATCTCTTTTGTAATATGCATGGACATAAGCCTCGGGGTTTTCTATCTTATAGTTAATTGTTGTCACAACATGACTACAAGGTATACCCACCAAATTCCAAAAATAACAATTGCAACTATGCTTACTTAGATCAACCAAAAACTTTTCCATTGTGAATCCCTGCGTCACTTCAAACTTAGCATCCCCTACCCACACAGGAAGCCAATTCCCACTTTTTTCCACTTTCCTATCAAGCCTTTTTTGGGTTCTAGGCATTATATTTCTCGGGTATGCATTCAATTTATCTCTAAGTGTTGCAAATCTACTCATTATGTATGATCTAATCCATTCCATCATGCTAATGTTTGGTTTATCTCTAGCCAGTAAAATTGTGCTATTAAATGACTCATATAAGTTATTCATTAACACATCACATCTAGGGTGAATGTTGAATGCATGTTTACACCATGATTTTGTAGGAATGGAAACTAACCAGTTATAAGCATTAGGATTTATATTTTTCAACTCACCCTTTTTTTTTCATTATGTGTAGAAAGTAGCTTTTGTTGCTCCCATTATAAGGTATTTAATCACTACACCACCACCAAATTTCTTCTTGAAATTGTTGTATAGGTGCCTAAGATAGAAATGATGTTCAACACCATTGAAATTACCATCAAATACAGTCATAAGTCCCTACAAATACAGTCATAAGTCCCTACAAATAAATGTAATACTATATCAGAATGTTTAGTCAATTAATTTCAAATCAGTTAAAAAGAATATTATGTTTGTTGTTTACCTTTTGTTGATATGAAATGAACACCCAACGATGATTATCATGTCACTAATATCTTCTATCCAAAACAGGGCCAATATTTCTACGACTTGAATTATTGTCCATCCCAAATCCATCATCATCATCAACCACCTTTTCTTCTTCACTATAATTTAGTTTATCTCTAGGTTAACCTTCTTCCTCTTCAGCCTGTACCTGTTCACCAACCACATCCTTTTCACCAATCACAATCTCTTCACCCATCACTTTTACATCCCCCAACACATCCTCCTCACCTACCACTTCCTCTTCAACGACAACTTCCTTCTCACCTAAACCTTCATCCTCACACATAACTTCATCCACTCCACCAATGAAGTGAACTACTTCATGATGATTAGGAACATGCTGAACATATATATCAACTTCGTCTTTACTCTCCCCTGCAAAGTTAGCTAACGCTATAGCTTCCTTATAATCACTTAGTAGTCTAAGGTTGCTTAACAAACTTTCTTTTGAACCCTCCCAAAAAAGTTTCACATCACCACCGTATTTGAACTCTTTCAATATGCCCAATGCTTCAAAGAATGACCAAAAATCAGGATTAATCCCCTTAACAACATGAATTTCACCCCCAACGTATTTCAATCCCCTGTTATGTTTGAACCTATCCATATGATGAAAAACTACATCGAACCTCATTCCTAACCCTACAGTTGAAATAAACACACAAACGAAATTAATCGAACCATAAATGGAATCAACAAACAACCAAAGCAAACCCTATACATTGAAACATAAAAAACAACTAACCTGCTTTCCATAAATTGCAATGTCGTAGATGAAAGCACTATCTTCTTCATTGAAATCTTACAACTTCTTCTTGATTCTCTAATTTCTTCGTAGCTTTAGATGATTCTCCTTCACGAATGTGCGTCGAATCCCTTTTCTCCTCACCAAATGCCCATTCTTTCTAATTTTAATGAAACCCTAATTTTTGATACATCAAACATTAAACTTAATAACAAGTTATTTACCACGTGCTAAATAAGACAAACACTGTGCTTTTTTACCAAGTGTCAATCATAAGTTAAACACTGATAAAAATGAGATCTTGACGTGACACTCTGTCTTCCAGCTTGCTAATAAAACTAACAACGTTCAAAAATGATGACCAATTTCATGAGTTTTAGAACGTGAGACTTTAAATAGATCATCTTTTGAATGAAAGATGAAAACCAAAATCGCTCAATAATTGAGGGAGGAAAAACATAATTAACCCCATTTTAAAATATATCAAAATTATTTTTAAAGTACCAAAATAATATATTTTTAATGCTCAACAAAGAACAATACAACAAAACTCAAGAAATCAGACTCGAATGTGACCATGAACCAAATGTAGAGTTTCCTGATATATCAATTTCTTATCTAACCTAAAATTATTGAAATATTATATATATATATAGGTTGTTGAAATATTATTTTAAAATTTATTACTTATTTACAAAAATTCTAATATTTAAATATCCTATAGTGTATTATTATGGGATTCAGACTCATTAGCTCGCAAGGATTGTTAAAAATATTGTAACATTTGACTTTTTTTTTTATAGAATTTAGAAATGCTATTGATTCTATGATATTTTGAATTTGATTTCAATATTTAATATTTTGCAGAAGTCCCTCGTTTCATAGCTAAAGTTATATGAACTATATTTTGTGTCAACTTATGAGTTGTTATACTTGACCCATTCACATATTCATAATAAAAATTATTATCACATTAAACAACACACAATTATATGTAAAGTTCACCATGGTGACACCAACAGACATATTGATTCACTTATGAAGTTAACCTTAAATGATGTGGCAATTTTTTTTATCCATGACTACACCTACACACTTTAGACACTTATAAAATATCTACCAACTTTCATAAAATTTCATAAACTGCTTCATAACATGCTCTAATGCCCACACTTGAATAGTCAAATACAACAAATTATCCTCTATGCATAATGATAAACTTAAATTTCATAATAATTACCATAAACACATACTTACAACACCAACACACAACCAACAATATACATTTGAGATATTTTTTCTTCATCAACAAACGATAAGAAGTTCAACATAAACTTTCAACCAAAAAATTAACAAAATAAATCCATCTATATTTCCCCACACTATCAAGATCATCTACAATCTTATTTCAACCTAAAAACACAACACCATTTCTGTTTGCAAAATAAAATTCAGTCAACACAACAAAAATATACAACCGGAAAAATTAATTCACTTTCTTATCAACACCAATTTCGTATAGTTTATGTACAATGTCATCTAAACTTATATTTTGACACCCAAACAATTTTATAATCTCCCACTACACATCTTCCTCAAAACACACTTTATCTCCTACAATAGACAATCTCAATATTAAGCACACATCTAATTGGGTTAATGACACTATAATAGTTGTTATCGTAAACCCTATTATTTGTGTGTCCCACCTACTACACAATTTACAGATAACCAAGACAAATATTTTTGTTTCTTTTCCTATGTTAAATAAATACTTAAACGGTATCGACATAATTCACACCCTTTTTGTAGATGTTACATGTTATTTACTCTAACAATACACCTCGTCTTACACACATGCCTGAACCACATTTATAAAACACTCACATACCTTAATCAGTTTTCATAAGATAAAATTATTCACAACAATTTGATTCACTATACATCATAGGACAAAAAATTTATATGATTTATGTATGCAGATAGACACCTATCATAGTGTAATAATTAATTCATACACTTCATTTACAATTACAAAAAGGGAAAACTAAATCTTCACTCCACATGATCCAAAGTTCATAATAAATCATGTCAATCTCTAATAGACGATGCTAATGAAGACAACTTTCACGAAAAATACATATATTCTTAATGAGGTGAACAAATTTTACTCAACCTATCGACTTTATGATAACTTCAATAACAACATGAACACTTTTCCTTGAACAGTCGTCAATGTATTTCTCACTCACCTCTAAACACTTCTTTTCACTTTTAAACGCCAAATTTTCTCAATGTGATGGCATATTACATTATAATTGAATTTATTTATAAAAAAATTGAAACCCAATTGAAGTCCTTTAGTTATTTCTTTCACATTAATAAAAGTATTCTGAAAACAGGTTGGAGTCTTTTGTCAAAGAAATCTAATAGTTCATCAGGCTAACTTTTTGCTTTCCTATACTATTTTTACTCTAATATATAAAATAGAAGTATCATGTTTAATGCATATATTCTTGCATCTTCACTAAAGATATAAAACTTCGATAACTTGTTTTTGTGTATTATTACTTTTTAAAACAAGGACAATGATATTTTGACTACTAAATCTTGATAGCTTTCTCTTACAATATGAGGTGTTATCTTCTAAATGGTTTTTAAATATTAAAAATGAGAAAAATGAAAAATAAAAAATCATTTAAAAGATGACACCTAAGATTGTAAGAGAAAATTGTCAAAATTTAATAGTAAAAAAATCATTTTTCTCAAAATAATGTGTCCCGTAATTTTTTTCTTAAAAATATTCATTCACTCCCATTATGAGACATTAAATCAATTTAAAAAAGACATAATTTATATATATAGTCCTCAAACGATTCACGTTGACATCCTGCTACGTTTAACACAAAAAATTATTATATAATTTAACGTTATATTTTCTTTTTCCAATTTGTTATGTGAAAAAAGTGTATATATATATATATATATATATATATATATATATATATATATATATATATATATATATATATATATATATAACCAAAAGTACTTAGGATGTAAACTTATAACAACTTACATTAGTAATAAAGAGGTTTAACTAATAGTACAGTACTCAGTTTGGGACTAGTGTGTCAAATAGGTACCCGGTTTTAAAAAAGTGTCAATTGCATCCCAACTTTTGAAAATTGCTTCAATTAGGTCCCTTTCAGATAGAGTTGCCTAACGCCGTTAGTCAACGTGCCACGTGTCAATATGTGGTTTTTTTGATTTTTTTTTTAAAAAATTTTAATTTTTTTTAATTTTTAATTTTAATTTTTTTTTTAAAAAATTAAAAATGCCACGTGTCAAGTCCCTGTATGTGACACGTGGTATTGTCAGTGCCACGTGTCATTGTAA